>Ga0102938_10003716_pt1 | contig 11345 bp, 13 predicted proteins | sample SalPonR2_B_D2_MG_FD_84516 | JGI IMG/M metagenome (GOLD analysis project Ga0102938, IMG submission 84516) | Salt pond soil microbial communities from South San Francisco under conditions of wetland restoration - Salt Pond MetaG R2_B_D2_MG | ecosystem: Environmental > Aquatic > Marine >... | reverse complement strand
GACGATCTGTCCGTCCGGCGTGACGGTCACGTTTATCCCGAAACGGGTTAAGTTCCGATCCGCGATCAGCGACACGAACGTGTTCTTGTCCTGCACCTCGTCGAATCCATCGGCAAGGGCAGGTTGTGCAGCCAATGCTGCGATAAGAGCGATAATTCCAAAGCGCATAGGTCAAAATCCCGTGTTGACCTAAGTACTACGCAACGGGATGCGCGGTGGATCAGTTTTTGTTCAGGCCAAGAACATCCAGCATGTCGAATTCTCCGGGCTTGCGGCCCTGACCCCACAATGCCGCCTTGAGGGCGCCGCGCGCGAAAACGGATCTGTCCGACGCCACGTGTCGCAGGGTGACACGTTCGCCCGTGGCCGCGAACAGAACGTCATGCTCACCGATGATGTCCCCGCCCCGAATGGCGTGAAAACCGATGTGTCCGCGCTCACGCTTGCCCGTGATGCCATCCCGCGCCCTGTCCGAAACGCTATCGAGATCCACGCCGCGCCCGTCGGCCGCGGCTTGTCCCAGCATGAGGGCGGTTCCGGACGGGGCATCGACCTTCTGGTTATGATGCGCCTCGATCACTTCGATATCGTAATCCTCGTCCAGTGCCGCGGCGACCTGCTTGGTCAGCTGCACCAGAAGGTTCACGCCAAGGCTCATGTTGCCGGCGCGAATTATGGTGGCATGTCGCGCAGCGGCCGAAATCTTTTTCAGATCTTCGGCGGCCAGACCGGTCGTGCCGATCACATGGACACATCGCGCCTGGGCGGCCAGCCCGGCGAATTCAACCGTTGCCGCGGGCGCGGTGAAGTCGATAACGGCATGGGCATGCGCAATCACGGGCAGGGGATCATCACTGACCACAACGCCCATTTCGGCGCCACCCATGGCAACGCCGACATCCTGCCCGATCCAGTCATGTCCGGGCCGTTCGATCACCCCGACAAGCCGGGCACGATCGGAGGCGGCCACCGTCTGAATCAGCATCTGCCCCATCCGGCCGGAGGCGCCCGTCACCACGATTCCCGGTAAGTCCGTCATCATTCATCTCCTGATTTGCGCCTGCCTTCCTTAAAGCGTTCCGCGAAAAACGGGAATCACTTCTTTTTGCCGAACCCCGGGGCGTGCCGATCATCGCTTGGCAAAGCAGGCTCGAAAGCTTAGATGCTCACCCATGGCCAAGAACAAATTCCATGACGGTCCCGGCCCTTCTCAGCGGCAGCTGCGCGTGGGCGAACTCATCCGACGGACCCTGTCGGACGTGCTGATGCGCGGGGATGTGCATGATCCTGATCTCAACCGGCTGTCCGTCACCGTCGGCGAGGTGCGCACGTCGCCCGATCTCAAGGTGGCCACGGCTTATGTCCTGCCCCTCGGGGGCCAGGGGCAGGAGGATATTCTTGATCTTCTGCGCCGGAACAAGGGTGAGTTGCGTCGCGTCGTCGGCAAGAAACTCGGCCTGAAATACGCGCCGGAACTGCGTTTTCGGATCGACGAGACGTTCGACCAGCTGGATGAAACACGGCGTCTTTTCGCGCAAGAGGACGTGCGCCGGGATGTCGAGGACTAGTGTGGTGCGGTGGTGGGCATGGGCCTGTCTGATCTGCCTGTGCGGCCCGGCCTGGGCCATTGAATGCGGATCGCTGCGCCATGACGGGGCGCCCTATACCGTTTGCAAGGTCGATGCGCGTACTGCCGATTTGCGCCTGTTTCTGAATGACCCGGAAACCGGCCGGCCCCTGGGCAGTTTCGGGAACGTGGATGCCATGTTGGCTGATGAGGGCAAGGCGCTGATCTTTGCGATGAATGCGGGCATGTATCATCAGGACCGTCGGCCTGTCGGGCACTATGTTGAAAATGGCACGCAGGTCGCGCCTGTGATCGCTTCGGACGGGCCGGGGAATTTTGGCCTCTTGCCAAACGGCCTTCTTTGCATGGAACCGGGCCGCGCACGGGTCATCGAAACGAGAGCCTTTCAACGCCAGCAGCCGACATGCGCATTCGCCACTCAATCCGGGCCGATGCTTGTCATAGACGGCGCGCTGCATCCGCGATTTCTGAAAGACAGTGACAGCCTCTTTATCAGAAACGGCGTCGGAACCTCGGCAGATGGCGAAACGGTATGGTTCGCCATCTCGGACGCGCCGGTGAACTTTCACGCCTTCGGACGCCTGTTTCGGGACGCGCTGAAGGTGCCCCAGGCGCTGTACTTCGATGGCAATATCTCGCGTCTTTATGCACCGGCGCTGAACCGCTACGACGGTGGGTTTCCCATGGGGCCAATGGTCGGTGTGGTGGTCAGGACCGAATAGCGCGGTTGCGCCGGTGCAGGGCGCCACCTGATTGACACACAAGGTGGCATGGGCTACGCCGCCGGACCTATCCAGATAAGAGGACAAGGCTTTGGGGCGCAGGCGCAAGGGACGCGATATTTCCGGCTGGCTGGTGGTGGATAAACCGGCAGGGATCACCTCGACCTCCGTGGTCAACAAGGTCCGATGGGCGCTACAGGCGAAAAAGGCGGGACATGCCGGCACGCTGGATCCGGAGGCGACAGGCGTTCTTGCCGTGGCGCTTGGCGAGGCCACGAAAACCGTGCCGTTCATCACCGACGCGCTCAAGTCTTATGTGTTCACGGTTCGGCTGGGACAGGCGACCAACACCGACGATGCCGAGGGCGAAGTGATCGCCCAAAGCGACCTGCGCCCGACCGATGACGAGATCAAGGCCGCCTTGGGGGCGCTTGTTGGTGAGATCATGCAGGTTCCGCCCAGGTTTTCGGCCGTCAAGATCGATGGCGAGCGCGCGTATAAGCGTGCCCGTGACGGCGAGGATTTCGAGGTCGAGGCCCGGCCTCTCTGGGTCGAGGAGCTGATCCTGACAGATCGTCCCGACCCCGATCATGTCACGCTGGAAATGATCTGTGGCAAGGGCGGATATGTCCGCTCCATCGCCCGGGATCTGGGCGAGGCGCTTGGCTGTCATGGGCATGTCGTACGGTTGCGCCGTGTCTGGTCCGGCCCGTTTCAGGCAGAGGATGCAATCAGCATGGAATCCATCGAGGAACTGGCCCACGACCCGGCTCTTGATGCCTATCTGCGTCCGCTGGAAGAGGGGCTGGCCGATTTGCCCGAAGTGCGCTGCACGCAAGAGGGCGCAACCCGACTGCGCAACGGCAATCCCGGCATGGTCTTCGCAGACGGTGTCGAATACGGCGATGAATGCTGGGCCTCTTACGAGGGGCATGCCGTCGCCGTTGGCCGGTTCAGGGCAGGAGAGCTGCATCCAAGCCGGGTGTTCATTACGCCGCCGCAGGGCGTCGATTCGTGACCGCGGCGCATGATCCGGGCGGCAAGGTGCGATTGCGACTGCCGGACGGGGTGATTGGCGGCGCCCGCTTTTCGGATTGCGGCCGATACCGGCAGGCCCTGACCCGGGACTGGACGCCGGAGGGGGAGATGCCCCGCAAGGTCTTGTTCATCGGAATGAACCCCTCGGTCGCGGATGCAGAGGCCTCTGACCCGACCTGCCACCGGGAACTGATGTTCGCGCGCGACTGGGGCTTTACCCGGTATCTCAAGGGCAATGTGCTCGATTGGCGCGCGACGTCGCCGCGGGACATTCCGCACGCGCCCGACATGGCGTGCAGCCCGGCCAATATTCCGATCCTCGTCGAAATGGCCGAAGAGTCTGAACTGATCGTGATGGCCTATGGCAAACTGCACAAACGGCATCACGGGACGGTGGCCCATGTGGTGGAGGCCATGGCCGCGACCGGGCGGCCCCTGAAATGTCTTGGGTTGAACAAGGACGGTTCGGCCAAGCATCCGCTATATCTGCGCAAGGATACGGCGTTGATGGATTTCCCGATACCGGACTGACAGGTCAAACGCAAAAGGGCGCCCCACAACATGCGGGGCGCCCATTGCATGGTCTGAGCGATGCCAGACCGGCTATTCGTCAATCGACTCCAGCGACAGGGCGACGAAGCGCGGCTCTCCCGCGCGGCGCACCAGCAACAGGATGGACTTGCGCCCGGCTTCCTTGGCCTCTGCGACACGGTCTTCCAGGTCCGACAGGCTGACCAGCTTTTGCTGACCGGCCTCGGTGATCACGTCACCTGCGCGCATGCCCTTTTCATAGGCCTCCGACAGGGTATCGACATCCGTCACGACAAGGCCCGTGGCGTCCGCATCCAGCTCAAGCTGGCTGCGCAGTTCCTCGTCGAGCGGCGACAGGGTCAAGCCCATCATCTCCTGCTCGGCGGGTTCCTGCTCTTCGCCGGGCTGGGCGGCGGGGACGACGCCCTCGGCCGCCTCGCGGCGTCCAAGCGTCACCTTGAGGGTCTGGGTCTTGCCTTCGCGGAACACCACGACGCGCACGGTTTTACCGACCTCGGTATTGCCGACCTGACGCACGAGGCCACGTGTATCCTCGACCTCCGTTCCGTCGAACGACATGATCACGTCGCCGGCCTCCATGCCGGCCTCGGCTGCCGGACCTTCCGGAACGTCCGTGACAAGCGCGCCCGCGACTTTCTCAAGGCCCATGGCCTCGGCCACGTCATCGGTCACGTCCTGGATTCGCACGCCCAGCCAGCCGCGCCGCGTTTCGCCGTATTCACGCAGTTGTTCGACAACGCGGGTCACGACATTGGACGCCATCGAAAAGCCGATCCCGATCGACCCGCCATTGGGCGACAGGATCGCGGTATTCACGCCGATCACCTCGCCACCAAGGTTGAACAGCGGCCCGCCCGAGTTGCCGCGGTTGATGGCGGCGTCGGTCTGGATGTAATCGTCATAGGTGCCCGAAAGTTCGCGATTGCGGGCCGAAACGATCCCGGCCGAAACCGAGAACCCCTGACCAAGCGGGTTGCCCATGGCGATCACCCAGTCACCCACGCGGGCCGTATCGCTGTCGCCGAAGCTGACGAAGGGAAGTGGCTGGTCGGTTTCGACCTTCAGCAATGCGATGTCGGTTTTCGGGTCCGTGCCGATCACCTTTGCCTCAAGCTCCTGGCCCGAGAAGAACTCGATGATGATTTCATCGGCGGATTCGATCACATGGTTGTTCGTGACAACGAAACCGTCTTCGGAAATCACGAACCCGGATCCGAGCGCCGATGTGCGGCGGGGCCGGTCACCATCACGGTTGCGGTCCTGAAACTCGCGGAAAAAATCCTCGAAGGGCGATCCCTCGGGGACGATCGGCGAAGGGCCGGTGCCCTGGGCAACGACCGTCGATGTGGTGATGTTCACAACCGATGGGCTGACCTTGTCGGCCAGATCGGCGAAACTTTCCGGGCGGGCCTGCGCGGAAATGGCCTGCGCGATAACGAGGGCCATGGTCAGTGCCATGAGCCAGAACGCGCGCAGCATACCGGTTTGGTTGCTCGGATGTATCAGTGTCTTGGCTGTCACGCGGAGTACTCCTTGTGCTTTGCATAACGAATGCGCCGGCCGTGCCGGGGCAATTGACTTTTGCATATGTAGGGGCGCGCGCGCAGATCGCAAAGCTCGCTACAGCATGTCACGGCCATGTGAACCCTTTGCGTCGGTTAAATCAAGCGCCGAGCAATTTGGCGCACCACACCAGCACGACACCTATCGTGATACTCACCAGACCGATCAGGCGTCGTTGATCCTCGGTCAGGCTGCGCAAGACAGCCAACAGTTGTTCGATAATGGAAGGGGCCAGTGCGTACACCAGCCCCTCTACGATCAGAACCAGCCCGAGGGCCAGAAAGACGGTTTCGATCAATTGGTCACTCCGCTGGCGTCCTCTTCGGTCTCTTCGGGAACGGCGACGCCATCCTCTTCAAGGCGCTGACGTTCCGACTCCGGCAGATCCGGCGAGATTTCCACGGCGGGGGCCATTTCGCGCAAAGTCTCGATATCGATGTTTTCGATGCTTCCGGCGCCGACGCCGGTGGCGCGGACGGAATCGAACATCTCGGCCAGGAAACCGCTTGAGGGAGAGAAGACCAGTGTCGAGTTTTCGCTCTTCAAAGAGTTCTCCAGCGCGCTGAGTGAACGATAGAAGTTGAAAAACTCCGAATTGTCCCCGTAGGCTTCGGCATAGATGCGGTTTCGTTCCGCATCCGCCTCGCCTCGTGTAATCTCGGCTTCGCGTTCGGCCTGTGACACGGTTTCCGTCACGGTCCGGTCGGCGGCGGCGCGTACGCGCTGTGCCGCCTCGTTACCGCGTGCGATCTCGTCCGCGGCCTCGCGTTCACGCTCTGCCCGCATCCGCGCGAATGTCGCGTCAAGGTTCTGCTGCGGCAGGTTCGTCTGCTTGAGCCGGACATCGACGATTTCCAGACCGAGGCTTTCGGCGCTTTGCCGCGCATTGTCGCGGATCCGGCGAGCAAGAGATCCCCGTTCCGGCGACAGGATCGTGTCGGACGTCACCTGGTTGGCACCCAGAACCTCGCGGATCTGTGCGTTGAGGATGGAGGCCAGCCTTTCCTCGGCGGCGCGTGTGCCACCAACGCCAACGGCTTGCCGGAACTGGACCACGTCCACGATCCGGTACCGTGCGAAGGCGTCAACAACAAGACGGCGATCATCCGAAGGCGTGACCTCGATGGTATCCGTGTCGAGTGACAGGATCCTCGCGTCGTATTTCACGACTTCCTGGATGATCGGTAGCTTGAACCCGAGCCCGGGTTCCTCGACAACCTGTTTGATCTGGCCAAACTGAAGAACCAGAACTTTCTCGCGCTCATCCACGATAAAGATCGACGACAGGAAGCCGATGATCGCGATGGCCAGAACCGGCAGTATGAATACGGATTTGCGCATCAGTTCGAGCTCCCGCTGCTGGTGTTGGAAGAGCCGCCTCGGCGCAACTCATTGAGTGGCAGATATGGCACCACGCCCTGGCCGCCATCGACCCCGGCACCGGTGTTCTCGTCGATCAGGATTTTGTCGAGCTGGCCAAGCGTGCGTTCGACTGTCTCAAGATAGAGCCGGCGTTGTGTCACCTCGGGGGCCCGGTTGAATTCCTGTGCGACGGCCAGAAAACGGCTCGCCTCACCGATGGCGGCGTTCACGACGCTGGCACGATACCCCTCGGCCTCCTGCACGATGCGCGCGGCCTCACCACGCGCCTCGGCCAATACGCGGTTGGCGTAGGCGTCGGCCTGTCTTTGCAGGCGGTCGCGTTCCTGTTCAGCGGCCTGCACCTCGCGGAATGCGTCGATCACTTCGCGGGGCGGGTCCGCGGTATCAAGGTTCACACGCACGATGTTGATGCCGCTGTTGTATTCGTCGAGCGTCGCCTGGATGTTCTGACGTGCGGTATCTGCGATCAAGCCACGATCCCGGTTGAGGATCGGGGCAAGGTTCGAGGCCGCGATGATTTCGCGCATGACCGATTCCGACACGGCCTGCACGCTGAGCTGCGGATCGCGGATGTTGAAAAGAAGCTTCGCCGGGTCGGAGATGTTCCAGACCACCTGAAAGTCGATATCAACGATGTTCGCGTCGGTGGTCAGCATCAGGCCGTCATTGCCGCTGCGCCCGCCGCCGACCTCTTCTGTCCGCTCTGAGGTCACGTTGACCACCTCGTAAGTGACCAGTGGCCACGGTGCGAAGTTCAGGCCCGGATTGCCGAGCGACGAGAACTTGCCGAGGAAAAGTTCGACAGAGCGCTCTTCGGGTTTGACGGTATAGAAGCTTGCCGCGCCCCACAGAATTGCCGCGGCCGCAAGACCCAGCAGGATGGTGCCGCGCCCAAAGCTTGGACCGCCACCGCCACCGGCGCCATTGCCGCGGCCACCACCGCCACGCCCGCCCATGAGCACGCGAAGCTGATCCTGACCCTTGCGCACAAGTTCATCTATCTCGGGGATCTGTGGGCCGCCTTCGGGGGGACGCCGACCGTTGCCGCGATTTCCGCCGCGGTCATCATCGCCTCCGTCACCGCCACGGTTTCCGCCGCCTCCGCCGCCCCATGGGCCGCCAGAATGTCCAGCCATTTAAACTCTTCCCTTCATTGCAGCGCGTTAGCCGCGCATGTTGATACTAACCTGTGCAGTACAGGTGAAAATTCAAGCACTCCGTGTCGGTTCCCGCATCGTCACGATTTCCTCGGACATCGTGGGATGCACGGCGACCGTCCGGTCGAAATCCTCTTTTGTCGCGCCCATCTTGACGGCGATCCCGGCCAGCTGGATCATTTCACCTGCACCGGGTGCGACGATATGGCAGCCCAGAACCTTGCGCGTTGCCTTGGACACGACAAGCTTCATCAGAACGCGATCGGGCCGGCCGACAAAGGCCGTCTGCATGGGGCGAAACGAGGTGCAGTAGATCTCGACGGCTTCTTGGTCGCGGGCCTCTTCTTCGCTCAGGCCGACGGTGCCCATTTCGGGCTGCGTAAAGATCGCGGTCGGGATCAGCGCGTGATCCACCGGCGTCGGGTTGCCGTTGAACACTGTTTCGACAAAGGCCATGCCTTCGCGGATTGCGACGGGGGTGAGGTTCACGCGGTCGGTTACATCACCGATCGCGTAGATCGACGGCACCGATGTCTGGCTGTAGTCGTCCACGATGACCTGGCCGTTGCGGCCCAGCTTGACGCCCGCCTGCTCAAGCCCGAGACCGGCGGTGTTGGGCGCCCGGCCCGTCGCGAACATCACCTGTTCGAACACCCGTTCGTCGCCATTCGTCGATTTCACCCGAAAGCCGCCATCGACCTTTTCCATTTCGATGATGTTGGTCCCCAGATGCAGGTCGACGCCGTTCTGTATCATCTCCTCCGAGATCAGGCCGCGGGCCTCCTCGTCAAAGCCGCGCAGGATCTGGGCGCCGCGATAATATTGTGTCACCTCGACGCCAAGACCGTTCAGGATGCCCGCAAATTCACAGGCGATATATCCCCCGCCGATAATCAGAATCGACTTGGGCAGGCTGTCGAGATGGAAAATCTCGTTGCTTGTGATGGCGTCTTCGGTACCCGGTAGATCCGGCTTCACGGGCCAGCCTCCCGTGGCCACGAGGATATGCTTGGCGGTGAAGCGTTCCCCCGTCGACAGCTCGACCGTGTGCGGATCGGCCACCACCGCGCGCGCATCGAAGGACTGAACGCCGGCGTTGCCCAGAATGTTGCGATAGACGCCTTCCAGGCGATCAAGTTCCGCTTCCAGCTTGGCGCGAAAGGCGGGCCAGTCAAAGCTGCCGGAATGCACGGTCCAGCCATATTGCGCGGCGTCCTCTATGGCGCCGGGAAATTCACTGGCAAAGACCATCAGTTTCTTGGGCACGCAGCCGCGCTGCACGCAGGTGCCACCGTACTTGTCCTCTTCGGCCAGCCCGACCTTGGCGCCACCCTGCGCCGCAACGCGCGCGGCTCCGACGCCGCCTGATCCTCCGCCGATCACGAACAGATCGAAGTCAAAAGCCATTTGTCCGGGCCGCCCTAGTCCTGCAGGTCGGTGAATAGGTTGTCCGTTTCGACGAAATCGAGTCGGTCCTCTTCCACCGTGCCTTCGTTGATGTCTCGTGTCTCGACACGGCCATCGCCGTAGCCAAGGATCACGATGTCGCAGATATCTATGAAAAGCCCGTTTTCAACCACCCCGGGCATCTGGTTGAGCACCATAGACAACTGGTGCGGATTGCCGATGCGCCCCAGATGCAGGTCGACGATATAATTGCCCTCGTCCGTGATGTAGGGCCGGTCACCATTCATGCGCAGAGTGGTCTCCCGTCCCAGAACGTCCATCGAGATCAGGAGTTCCTCGATCAGGGATTTTGTGGTTTGCCATCCGAAGGGGATCACTTCGACAGGCAGGGGAAAGGCGCCGAGACTTTCGACTTCCTTGCCCACATCCGCGATCACGATCATCTGGTCCGAGGCCGTAGCGACGATCTTTTCCTGCAGAAGCGCGCCACCGCCGCCCTTGATCAGGTTGAGGTTTCCATCGAATTCGTCCGCGCCGTCGATGGTAACGTCGATCCACTTGGCCTCATCAAGGCTGATGACCTCGATCCCGACTTCCCGGGCCAGTTCGGCCGTGCGCGTGGAGGTCGGCACACCGCGGATCTTCAACCCGTCTTCGCGTACCATTTCGCCAAGGCACCGGACCATCCATGCGGCGGTGGAGCCTGTGCCCAAGCCAACGCGCATTCCGTCTTCGACATAATCGACCGAACGTTTCGCGGCGACGAACTTGGCCTTGTCGATCGGCGACAATTCTCCTGCCATGGTGCGCACTCCCCAGATATCTCGAAGTGGTTATAGGGAAGTTGCGCAGCAGGTGCGAGGGGTCAATTTTCACAGACCCCCGGGCAGGAAGCCATCTCAGCGGACGATGCCCGAGATCAGGGTCATGTTGTTTGGTGTGATGCCGGTCGGCAGGGCCGCCTGACCACCATTGCCGCCTCCGAACAGCACGATGAAACCCGCTGCCAGGAGCAGAATCAATCCGGTCGTCTGCATGTCATGTCCTTTCAGGGCAGATCATCTTGAACACCGGAAACTGTGCACCGAGTCGGTTAAAGCACGGTTAAACGGTAAAGGCGTTTTGGACGGCAGCGTCGCGGTATGGTCGCAATCCGGCCAGCCGGACCGGGGCTTTTGATTAGTCTGGCGATCATGAAAGCGCTCTACAGATTGCACTATGCCCCCGATAATGCGTCGCTGGTTATCCGGCTGGCTCTCGAGGAATTGCATCAGCCGTACCGGGCGGTGCTGGTCAATCGCGCGGAACGGGCGCAGAAATCACCTGATTATCTCGCTCTGAACCCCAACGGGTTGATACCGGCGCTTGAAACGCCCGATGGTCCGATCTTTGAAACGGCCGCGATCCTGTTGTGGCTGGGGGATCGGCATGGTCGCCTGACGCCTGAACCGGATAGCCGTGACAGGGCCGCTTTCCTGAAATGGCTGTTCTTTCTGTCCAACACCCTGCACCCGGCGTTGCGGATGATCTTCTATCCCGGGCAGTACGTCGGGCATGACAGAGCCTCCCAATCCCAGTTGCGGTCTCATATGCCCGGCGAGATTTGCCGTTATCTCGACATGCTCGAGGGGGCGGCCTCGCAAAAGCGGGCATGGTTGGCGGGTGAAACCCCCTCGGCCCTTGATCTCTACATCGCGCCCATGTTGCGTTGGGTCTCTCTTTACCCCTTGCCAAAGGGCGGGGCCGGGTGGTTCCGGCTGGAAAACTGGCCGCATCTGCACGATATGGCGGCGCGACTGGAGCATTGTCAGAGCGTTCAGGCTGCGATACAGGCCGAGGGTCTCGGGCCGCATCCGTTCACGGCCCCGCGTCACCCGACACCACCAGAAGGCAGCGCCACCTGATGTTTCTTTCCGTTTTCGAGATGTTCAAAGT
>Ga0102938_10003715_pt1 | contig 11347 bp, 9 predicted proteins | sample SalPonR2_B_D2_MG_FD_84516 | JGI IMG/M metagenome (GOLD analysis project Ga0102938, IMG submission 84516) | Salt pond soil microbial communities from South San Francisco under conditions of wetland restoration - Salt Pond MetaG R2_B_D2_MG | ecosystem: Environmental > Aquatic > Marine > Intertidal... | reverse complement strand
GTCAACGTTGATTTTCATCGCCATCCCGGCCTCCTTCTACTGACGTTTTCGATAGCGCAACATGCAGGGCGAAGCAGGCTTCAGGACCATTGCCGAAAAATCATCCTGGTAGCTGTCAGGCGGATCAACCAGCTCGAATTCATAGCGCGGCAGCAGTGCCGCAAAAATCGACTTCAGCTGCATCATTGCAAAGGCGTTACCCGCGCACTTGTGCGGCCCGCCGCCAAATGGAATGAATGCCCAGAGACTATCGGGTTTTGGCCGGTGTGGATCAAACCGCTCCGGATCGGGAAAAAAGTCGGTATTACGGTGTGAACCGAAGGTTGAGATCGCCACGGTCTTGCCCGCCTCGATCAACGTGCCGTTGTAATCGATGTCTTCGATGACACGCCGCATCAGCAGAATCAGCGGCGGATGCAGGCGCAGCACTTCCTCGATGAAACGTTCTAGCCGCGGAATCTCCCTGAGCGCCTCGAGGGTGAGTTCCTGCCCGTCGCGAAACAGTGTCTGCAGTTCATCCAGTACCTCCCCGGCATATTCCTTCTGCCGCGCGAGTTCCACCAGCGTCCAGGTAGCGGTGCCGGAGCTGGTGTGATGTCCGGCGAACATGGTGGCGATCACCAGCCCGGTGATTTCATTCTCGGAGAGATGCGAGCCATCCTTGTAGGTACCTGACATGAACGTCTCAAGGGCATCGCCATAGTGGGTGTCACTGTTAGCGCGGCGCTCCCTGATCATACCGCCGATCAGCTCCTGTAGCCGCACCAGCGCCTTGTCACGCGCCTCGAAAACAGGCTGCTGCATGTAGGGATCGACAAAGGCAATAGCCTGGAGACCTTTCTCGAGCGCGTGGTAAAGCTCCTTGAATTCATCTGTCATCTTGTAGCGGAAATCGGCCCCGAGCAGACAGTGACAGGCTGTGTGCAGTGTGAGCTGGATAAACTCATCGAGAAAATCCAGTTCTCCCTCCTCGCCCCAGCCCGCGACCCAGTCTTCCACTTCCTGCGCGATGATAGCGGCGTAATGCTGCATGTTCTGGTAGCGCAGCGCATCCACCTGGATCTTCAGCTGCGTTTTCATGCGATCGGGCGGCGCATCGAAAATCACGCCTCTGCCGAATACCGGCACTGTGGCCTGATAGGCCGCCGCCCTGCTGAGTTTTTTGTCCAGTGTTTTCAGGAACGCTTCCTGGGCTTCAGGCCCGCTCATGAGCACAGTCTGCTGACCGCCCATGTTGAACTCGGCGAGTTCACCGCATTCGGCGTTACAACGCATCAGGAACCTGGCGAAGTTGACACCGAATTCCTCCATGTGTCCGACGCCCGGTTTTTCGCCGCTCACCTTCGGTGGCAGGTTCAACGGGGTATCTGCAGCTTGCGACATGCTAGCTCTCCTTAACCTGCTGGGCCGACATAACCGGCATCTCCTTGAGGATGCCTTTCTCGACACACTCCTTGATCAGGTTCGTAATGGAGGTGTAGTCGTACATGTCCAGTTGCTCCGACCACTGGTAATCGCCGCCATACTTGAACCAGGAGGCGCCGATGACTTTCATCTCGGAGCCGTCTTCGCGCACGGGTGCCCCGGGCGGTGTCTGCCACCAGGTTACGAAAGCTTCGCCCCGCGTTTCGTCGATGACAATTTTGTCGTAGGGGTAGGTCCAGCCAACATAGGGGTCCATCGCCGCACCCACACAGGTTTCACGCACGGTTTCGCGATCGTTGAATTCGTACTTGCCGTTTGGGGTATCCCAGCCGTAAGTCACGTCCGGCGTATAAAAATCAGCCAGGGGTCGCCAGTTGCCCTCGCGCTCGGCCCTGTCGTTCACCGCCAGCCAGCGCCGCATCATCTCTTCCATTTCGTCTCTACTGTATTCGGACATTTCAACTCCCACCTGGATTTCTTGACAGACCGGGACAAGATACCGAATATATTTTATAGCTTCAACTATTATCAATGAGCCCGCTGCAGGTTGACCGGGCACGAGACAGCACAGGGCTTATCGGCGATACTTTCCCGATAATTCCGTGATCGGCAACGGGGAGGTCGTTCTTGAACAGCAGCAAGCAGAGCAAACGCGAACTGACGCGCGAGAAAGTCATCCGGGCAACGATCAACTGTATCTACCGGGAAGGCTTCCACGCCGCCCACACCAACCGCATCACCGCGGAAGCCGGAGTATCCTGGGGCGTGCTGCAGTACAACTTTGGCGACAAGGACGGCCTCCTGCAGGCAGTGCTGGACCATATTTTCGAGGAGTTTCTCCTCACGCTGGCCAACACGCGACTGGATGGTGTGGATATACGCGAACGCCTCACGCAGCTAAGTGACAGCATATGGCAGCTTCTGAGCCGCAAGGAGTACCGGGTAAGCGTGGCGATCCTGCGCAACGCGGGCAAGGACAAGAGCTCAAAAATAAACGGCCAGCGCCTGGTTAAGCTGTGGGCCGCCGAAGCATCAGAGCTCTGGGATGCGTTACTGAAAGACGACGTAGCGAATTCACCCATGAGCGAAACGGCGAGACACCTCCTGTTCGCCGGACTCAGGGGCCTCGCCGATGAAATCAACCCACGCGTACGCCTGACTCGAAGCGCCTGGCAGGCGGAGCGTGATGCGCTCGGCGACGCTATCGCGTACCTGCTGCTAAAGCACTAACCCTGGCTTTTGCTTACAGCCAGCCAGGACACAGCGCGCTCACGGTCAGACTGCGTCCGCATTGTCTCCCAATGCCGTGAGCTCTTCGCCCAGCACCTGCAGAAATTGTGCGCCAACCGCGCCGTCGATGACACGGTGATCACAGGACAGGGTTGCGCTGAGCATGTTGGCAACCGCGGGAGCACCGTCTTTTACTACCAACTTCTCTTCCGCCTTACCCAGTGCAAGAATGGCGCCCATCGGCGGGTTGATGATAGCGGTAAAGCGCGTCACACCGAACATGCCCAGGTTGGAAACGGTAAACGACGCGCCGGTGATGTCTTCCCGCTGAAGTTCACCGGCTGCGGCCTTTTCGCCCAGCGCTGACACTGCCCGGGAAATCTGCACTGGCGATAGCGTTTGAGCCTTGCGCAGCGTTGCCGGATAAAGTCCGTCGTCGGTCGCTATGGCGACGGCGATATTGGCATCCCTGAACTGGTGGATCACGTCATCCACCAGGTTGACATTCACCCGAGGCTCCCGCGCCAGTGCGCGAGCAACACAGTAAATAATCAGGTCGTTGACCGATACTTTCTGCCCGGCCTCTGCATTGAGCGCAGCGCGCCGTGCGATCAACCCCTCGAGATTGTAATCCACCGACAGGTAAAAATGCGGGATCGTCTGCTTCGCCTCGGTGAGGCGCTTCGCTATCGTTTTACGCGTGGGTGACAGCGCAATGCGTTCAACCCCCGGGGAGTCGTCCTCCCCCGTGACGGCCTGTTCGCCGGCCTGGGCACTCGCCGCGGCACGCACGTCTTCTTCGGTGATGCGATTGCGTCGACCAGTGCCGGTGACGCTATTGAGATCCACCGACAGCTCCTCGGCCAGGCGCCTCACAGCCGGGTTGGAGCGAACGTTGGCATTGCCCGCATTGCCCGCCGGGGTTGCCGTCGCGGCGGCAGTACTGGCGCTGTCCGGGGTCTTGCCGACGTCACCGGCGTAGCTGTTGATAAACTCTTCTACTGAGGCATCGTCGACCTCCGGGGAAGCGATCACGCCCAGCAATGCGCCCACGGGCCTGGCATCACCCTCCTCGGCCAGGATGCGCCTGAGCACCCCACTGCAGGGTGACTCCCAGACATTGACGATTTTGTCCGACTCCATCTCGAACACCTCGTCACCCTTTTCCACCGGGTCACCTTCGCGCTTGTTCCAGCTGCTTATCGTCCCCTCGACCATTTCGATGCCCCACTTGGGCACTGCGATCGGATAGATGCCGCTCATGTTTTCAGTACCTGGCGGATGGTGGCGATGATACGGTCCGTGCTCGGTATGTAGGCCGCCTCCAGTTCCGGCGAAAATGGCGTAGGGCTGTGCGGCGCGCATACCTGCTTGACCGGTGCCTTGAGAGCGTGGAACGCCCGGTCCGCCGCCAGGGCCGCGATATCCGCGGTAAGCCCACAGCGAGGCGGTGACTCATCGACGACCACCAGCCGCCCGGTCGCCTCGACACTCTCGATAATCGCGTCGGCATCCAGAGGCGAACTGCTGCGCGGATCAATCAGGTCACAGCTGATACCGTCTGCCTCAAGGGCATCAATGGCCGCCGCGGCTTTACCCACCATCTGACCGAAGGCAACAACCGTCACGTCGTCACCCTCGCGCACGAATGCGGCCTCGCCAAACGGTATCGTGTACATTGCGTCCGGCACCTCGCAGGCCTCCTGGTAGAGCACCTTGGGCTCAAAAAACAGCACCGGGTCGTCGTCGCGAATGGCCTGCAGCAGCAAGCCCTTTGCATCGTAGGCGTTGGAGGGAATCACTACCTTCAGACCAGGGAATGCGGTCATTACCTGGTACATCGACTGGCTGTGCTGACTGGCAGCAGAGAAGCCACCGCCAGCGGCAAAGCGGATGACAGCCGGGCAGCGGCTCTTACCCCCAAACATATAGCGGAACTTGCCCATCTGGTTGACGATCTGGTCCATACACACGCCGATAAAATCGGCAAACATGATTTCCGCAACCGGGCGCATTCCCACCAGCGCAGCACCGGCGGCCGCGCCGACAATGGCCGACTCGGAGATGGGGGTATCGATACAGCGATCCGGACCGAAAGCGTGATAGAGGCCGGCGGTAACGCCGAACACACCGCCGACACTGCCCACCTCGCCTTCGCTACCGTTGCAACCGGCTACGTCCTCGCCGATCACGAACACGCTGTCATCTTCCGCCATTGCCTGATGCAGGGCTTCGTTGATCGCGTCGCGCATGCTTTTCTGTGGCATGTTCGTTACCCCCCGGTGGTGCCGTATTGAATGTAGACATCCTGTGCGACCTGCTCGGGCAGCGGGCGTGCCGCCCCCTTGGCCGCCGCAACGGCGTCTTCGATCAGTGCAAGCACCTCGGTGTCGATCTCATCGAGGCTGGCCAGGCTGACTTCACCGGTGTCCTGCATGCGCGCGCGAAACCGCTTCAGGCAGCAGGAATCTTTCCGCAGGCGGTCGAGCTCCCCCTCCGCGCGGTAGGTTTGCGGGTCGCCCACAAAATGCCCGTGGAAGCGGCCGGTCTCTGCAAACACGCCCGCGGGCCCGTTACCCGCCCGCGCGTGCTCGATGGCCTTTCCAGCCGCCTCGTGGACCGAGAAAAAATCGGCGCCATCGGCAACAAACACCGGAAAACCAAAGCCCTCGGTGCGCGCCTTCAGGTCTTTGCAACCCACGGCGTAGCGAATGTTGGTGTGCTCGGAATAATAGTTGTTCTCGATCACGAACACGGCTGGCACCTTTAACACCACCGCGAGGTTCATGGCCTCGAAGCAGGTACCCTGGTTGACTGAACCGTCACCTGAAAACGAGACCGCGACCCTGCCGTTCTTGCGGATACGCGCCGCCAGCGCAGCGCCGACGGATATCGGCGGCCCTCCCGCCACTATACCGTTGGCCCCCAGGATACCCTTCTCCATGTCCGCCACGTGCATGGATCCGCCCTTGCCCTTGCAAAGACCTTCACTGGAGCCGAACAGCTCTTTCATCATGCCGATCACGTCGGCGCCCTTGGCAATACAGTGGCCGTGGCCACGGTGCGTGGAAATGATCGTGTCGGCGGCGTCCAGATGCTCGCACACACCGACGGCATTGGCCTCCTGCCCCGTGTAGAGATGGGTAAAACCCGCGATCTGTCCGTTCATTATTTCCGCGTGAACGCGTTCCTCGAACTCGCGGATGGTTTTCATCTGGCGGTAGGCCCGCAACAGGTTATCCCTGGGTATGCTCACTGGGCTGTTCCTCGATTCTTATTGCATGCAGTGCGCCGTCGAAACAGCACGTTCGGCGACTATAAAGTATCAACCGGGATAAAACAATCAGGTCGGTCTGTTTTTTCGGGAAGGTACTGCAAGAGGCCCCTCCTGCCGCGCCGCACAGTGCCGGGGAAGGCGGGGCACACAGGCCGTGTGCCCCGAAGCTTCATTGCCAGGCTCGCGTCAGTCCGAGATGGGCCAGCGCGAATCACTCGTATAAAACTGAAAACGCTCGGCGATCATTTCGCGGGTGAGACCGTAAGCTGCGAGATCGTACTCGTGCTTGCCGTGCTTGCCTTTGGGGTTGGCACTGACATGCGCCTCCAGCACCGCCCTTGATTGCGCGGTGAGAGGCAGGTCAAACGCCGAGTACACGGATTCCACCACGCGCATTGGGTCGGCCACAAAATCAGCCTGGGAGCAATCGACAAAGCGATTGGCCGGCAATTTCTCACGCATTGCCAGTCCCTGCTCCAGGGACAGGGCATACCATTCCATTACCGCGCGGCCTATCTCCTGTTTATCGAGGTCACCGCAGTCGCCGGCGTACATGTTCATCACCACGCGATTCATACTGTTGATCGATGGCACCACCTTCTGCGGATCACGGTGGCACCAGACAAAACGGGCATCGGGGAAAACTTCCAGGATGGCATCAATGCCCCACATGTGCGCCGGTGCCTTGAGCATCCAGCGACCACCCGGCCGACGCCAGCTCAGCATCTGCATCTGCCGCTTCTGATACGCGTACATGGGAGCCAGGTCCTGCTTCAGTAGCCAGGAGCGATAAGGCTCCAGCATTACCTCGAAGCCGAGCTGTACGCCGTTGAAGGCATAGGCATGCAGCAGCACGCACTCCTCGGGCGTATCGGCGTCGATATAATGAATCTTCGCGAACTCGGAATCCCGGCTTTCCTCCAGCGCCTTCGCCAGATACGGATAGCGCGGATCCTCCTCGCCCGGCGCACTGCCCGGCCAGGGATCCGGGAATTGAACCTCCCACTGCAACAGCCCGCGATTCTCCGGCGCGGCCACCAGCAGGTTCAGCAGTGCAGATGTGCCTGAACGCGGCAGGCCGGTCACGAAGATCGGCGCCTCCACCTGTTCTGCAGCGTACTCTGGAATAGTTTTGAAAGCGTTCTCACACTTCAGTCGGGTGGCGAGCAGCGTGACAACGCGTGCACGACAGCGCTTGCGACCTTCCGGATCGCGTATATTGCGATCGTAGGTTGCCAGCAGCACTTCAAGGCCCTCGCGAAAGGGAAGCTCGCCGAAGTCACTGAAGCCGGTTTGTTCTATCGCTTCGGCGATTACGCCATCGGCGTCAAAACTCACTGCCGCGCTCATATCAGGCCAACTCCGATAGTTTTGCTACCCGGTAGTTCAGTGAGGGGTGACGATCCGCGCCGATCCACCGCCAGCACATCGTGCCGACACGGTGTCCGGCGGTTTCGATCCAGTTCGGCACGCCAGGGTCTGTGTGCGAGACCACCACGCGCACGCTCCCATCCGGCTCGTAATGCGCCGTGTGCTTGTTCACATGAATAGTGTGATGACGGTAATCAAGTGACTCCATCCACCAGTTGTCGAGTTGAAAATTCCAGGTCTGGCATTCGGGAATATCCGGGGCCTCGATGATGAATACCTCATCCTCTTCGAGTTTCCAGGCACTGTGGAAGTAGAAAATATTCGGGTCACCGCCGATAGCCTGGCAATAGGCCTGATCTGCCGGTGGCAGTTCATTCAGCGTCGGTAGAAAACTTTCGGCCCAGTTCTCGAACATCTGTGCAGACCCCTGCATGAATCTCACCGCGCCCTGCAGGCCACGCTCGAGTTTCTCCGCGCTCAGCGGTTCCGGTCGATCGTCGGTGGCCCCGATACGCTCGATCTTCAACTCGGCACGTTTCTCGTTAATGCGATCCTGGAACGTCTGGCGCACCGTAATGGAGTTGCTACCCGCGGCCATCGGCAGCCAGTTACCCGGCTTTTCTTCCCGGCTGATAATAATTTCGAGCTCGCCATCTGGGCCGAGTTCCATCTGTCGGTGATCGATGTGCCCTGTCACCTCCATCGTACCGTCGACTGCATACTTGTTGATGATTGAGCTGATGCCCAGGTAATTCACGCTGCCACGCGTGCCGGTGATGCGGTAGTCGTACCTGGGGTTGATGGTTGCACTCTCGTAGCGGTTATCCGGATTGTCGGCACCGAGCTTGATGGTCTCGTGGGCACCACAACGCAATTGCGGAAACATCGGGTCGCGATGCTCGAGAAAGCTCTCAAGCCCACCGCGCAGGAGTCGCGTCAGGTAGCGGTAGCCCTCGGCCTGGTTAAAAGCGTCTTTGGGCGCTTTCTCACTCTGGATTATCTTGCCCGCTTCTTTCAGGGCATCGCAGAACTGCTCCCAGGCGGTTCCGTCCAATACGCGCTGTTCGGCGTCTGACATCGTCTCTACTCCCTTGGTGAATGAAACTATTTTCGCCCGGACAGTGTCTGCAAAGCGCCTGGGTGAAGCAAGCCTGTGGTGGCCGCAGACGCACTGATTGGGCCATAGCATCGGGAGAGTCTGTCACGTTGAACCGCTGGCCGGTGGCACCCTGCACAGCCACACTCGGGCCGAGACTAGCCCGAAGTAGACTGGCGCCCGGCAGGAACCGCAACCGTGATACTGTCACTTTCTTCCCAGCCGTAGCGCACCGCCCTGGCCTGTAACGTGACCCCGGGCGCGACCTGCAGGGGCTGTGAATACAGGCGCCACTCACCATCACCGATACGGTAGCCGATCGATGCATTCTCTTCAGCACTCAGCGCCAAACGGCCCTTGCGCAATACGAACTTCGGGGCCGGCGTAACAGGTGTCTCACCCTGCGGCTGAAAGCGCGCGACCATCTCGGCCTCGGACATCTCACTCAGGTCCGGTGTCACGGCGAGCCATGCCTGTAGCGCGCCGCGCAGTCGCTGCAGCACCCCGGAATACGCCTTATCGGCGGCCAGGTCGTGTACCTCGTGGGGATCCGTCCAGGTGTCGAACAAGCGCTCTTCACCGGGCGGCTCAAACCACTGGCGTTGCACCGCGTTGAGTTTCCCCTCGGCATAAAGGGACTGTAATTGCAGCGCCATGTCGATATTGTCCCTGAACGCAAGTGCGTGCCCGCCGGGTTGTCCGGGCCGCCAGCTACGTATGTATTTATAGCGCTTGTCGCGCACCGCCCTTTGCCGATCATTTACCTCGTCAATCCGGTCGCGGGCGGCGAATACATACTCCCTGCGCGGACCCGACACCAGGTTTACCCCGGGCATATTCCCGGGTACTGTCACGCCGGCGAGCGCGAGTATGCTCGGCGCGAGGTCCACAAAACTGATCAGGCGCTTGTCGACCGTGCCGGGCTCCACGCCCTGCGGCAGGTAGGCCCGCGGCCAGCGGATGATCAGGGGGACGTGTATGCCTGAGTCAAACAGTTCGCGCTTCGCACGTGGCAACCCGTCGCCATGATCCGTGGTCCAGATAACGATGGTCGATTCCGCCAGCCCATCCTGCTCTAGCTGGCGTAAAATTTCGCCGACCTGTTGATCCATAACCCCGATATTATTGTAGTGCCTGGCGACATCGGCGCGCACGGTGGGGGTATCCGGGTAGTATGGAGGCAGGGTTACTTCGTGCGCCGACACACGGCGCGCGGGCTCCACATCCGGCTGCATCCACGCGCGCACAAGCTGCATGAAAAAATGCAACGGCCCGTGAGGCCAGCTTCCCAGGGGGCGGAATACCCCGCTCTCGTGGGTCACTGCGAAATTGACAAGCCCGAAGAAAACCCGCCCCTCGGGGCGCTTGCGCCAGTGGGTTCCCGCGCCCTCGTCATCCCAGATAGTGAACGGGCCACTCCCGGCAAGCGTCCCACTGAACTGGTAGTCCAGCTTGGCGTCGGTGTAGGTGTAGTAGCCCGCTGCGCGCAGTAATTCCGGGTAAGCTTTTGCCCCCGCGGGTGGCACAGACTTGTAAGTACCGAGCGGCCCGCGCGTGGTGCGCATGTGTTGGGTGCCGGTGGCGATCTGGTGCCTGCCGAGAATATGCGCCGCGCGGCTTGGCGCACACACGCCCGAGGTCGTGTAGGCGTTGGTATACACCACCCCTTCCCTGCCGAGTTGATCGAGGTTTGGCGTGGACGCGGTTGAATCGCCGAATACGCCAAGTCGCGGGCTCATATCCTCGGCCATCAGCAACAGAATATTGGGCGGCTGTAGCGGTATGCCGGGAGCAGCGGTCGAATGCGTCCCGGCAAATGCGAAAGCCAGTGCCAGCAGTACGCTGATGAGCGTTTCCCGCCGCGCATGGCGCAGCGAGATGATAGCGTGATGCCAGTCGCCCAGCGTTCCGGCAGCGCTCATCACACGCTGCCTGCTGTCAAATCTGCCCCTCGGCCATCTGTTGCACCGCGTAGTCACACGCGCGTGCGGTGAAGGCCATATAGGTCAGGGACGGATTCACGCAGGATGCAGAGGTCATGAAGGAGCCGTCCGTGACAAACAGGTTAGGCACCTCGTGCGCCTGGTTCCAGCGATTGAGAACAGACTGCGTCGGGTCATCGCCCATGCGCGCGGTACCCATCTCGTGGATGCCCTCCCCCGGCAGCGACATCTCCACGGGTGACGGCAAGGCGTACACTGCCCCGGCCGCCTTGAGTATGCGGTCGGCATGCCTGGCGGCGTCCTCGCGCAGCTTCACCTCGTTGTCGCTCCATTGGAAATCGAATGCGACCTGGGGCATGCCGAAGCGATCCAGCTTATCGCTGAGGTAGAGCCTGTTGGATTCGCGCGGCAGGCACTCGGTGAACCCGGCGAGGGCAAATATCCAGGGGCCGGGTTTGCGCAGCGAGTCTTTCAGCTCGGCGCCGAACCCGCGGGCGTTGTAGCCGGTTTGCCAATCAATCCGCAGCAGCGCGGTCTGGAATCCGTAACCGCGCACGAAATCGGCGTCCTCGTCCTGGCCGTCAAGATTACGGAAACGAGGTATGTACAGGCCCGTGGGCCGATTGCCGTGGTAGTAGCTGTCCATGTCATCCAGAAACAGCCCGAGGCCACTCATGCCCAGGGTGTGGTCCATCAGGTAATGGCCCAGTACGCCGCTGCCGTTCGCCAGCCCGTTGGGGAACTCGGCGCTCACCGAATTCAACAGGATCTGGGTACTGGCTATGGTGGAGGCACAGAGGAAAAAGACTCGCGCACTGTAGGTGGCTTTCTCGCCGCTTTGTGTGTCGATCACATGCACCCGCGCTATACGCCCCGTTACGGGGTCGTACTCCAGACGCTCGACCAGCGTATTGGCTTTCAGTGTCATGTTGCCCGTGGCGCGCGCGGCGGGCAGCGTGGAGGCCTGAGAACTGAAGTAGCTCCCCGTGGAGCAGCCACGCGGGC
>Ga0102938_10003713_pt1 | contig 11355 bp, 7 predicted proteins | sample SalPonR2_B_D2_MG_FD_84516 | JGI IMG/M metagenome (GOLD analysis project Ga0102938, IMG submission 84516) | Salt pond soil microbial communities from South San Francisco under conditions of wetland restoration - Salt Pond MetaG R2_B_D2_MG | ecosystem: Environmental > Aquatic > Marine > Intertidal... | reverse complement strand
TCGAGGTGTCCGAGGTCACGGTGCGGGGCGACCTCGACGCGCTGCAAGCTCGGGGGCAGCTCAGACGGGTCCGCGGCGGTGCCGTCCCGCGGGCTGCCGCACCGGCGGAACGTAGGTTCGAGGAGGCGGAGGTCGCCGACGCGGCCCAGAAGCGCGCCATCGGGCGCGCAGCAGCAGCGATGGTCAGCAATGGTGACACGATCGTCCTGGACGTCGGCACTACCACCACCGCGATCGCCCAGGCGTTGGCGGTCCGGGTCGAGCTCGAGGACGTCACGATCTTCACGAGTTCCCTGACGATCGCCCTGGCCCTCGAGGGCGCCGACCCGCGTCTGACCGTGGTGGTGACCGGCGGCACGCTGCGGTCCAAGCAGCACTCGCTGGTCGAGCCGCTGGCCGGACTCGTCCTGGACACGATCAATGCAGGCACGGCCTTCATCGGCTGCAACGGCGTCGACATCGAGCGCGGCGTGACCAACGTGAACCTGCCGGAGACCGAGATCAAGCGGATGATCCTGCGCGCCTCACAGCGCCGCATCGTGTGCGCCGACAGCTCGAAGCTCGGGCAGGTCGCGTTGGCGCACGTGTGCGACCTCGACGACGTCGACCTCCTGCTCACCGACGATCACGCGGACCCGGACCTGGTGAGCGCGATGCGCGATACCGGCCTCGAGGTCGCGCTCACCCCGACAGGGAACGCGATATGACCCGTTTCGCTCCGATCCTCCAGCTCCCCGTCGACCCCGCGACCGCACTGGTCTACGAGCACGGCTGGCAGTCGTGGAGCCCGGCGGGCGTCCACCGTCTCACCACGCCGAGCCCGCGTCCCGCCACGGCGCGGTGGCAGACCATGGCGTACCGCCCGGAGCAGCCGGCGCCCACCGACGGCTTCCAGGGCGAGGGACTCCTCGCCGTCCAGCCGGCTGCCGAAGCCCCCGTGATGGTGCTCCACGCTCCCGACCCGCACGCCGAGGTGCCCTCGATCCGGCTCGAGCTCAAGGGCGACATCGTGGTGCTCTCGGCCGACGGCGAGGTGGTGACGACCGAACACGGCACGGACCTCATGACCGCGCTCGAAGAGCACGGCGCGGCGCTCGCCGACCACCTCGGCGTCCCTTCCGGAGGGACCGAACGGGCCCTCGGCACCGGCTGGTGCTCCTGGTACGGCTACTACCACGACATCACCGAGCGGGCGGTGCGGGACGAGCTGGCACTGATCGACCGACATGAGCTGGCCGTCGACACCGTGCAGCTCGACGACGGCTACCAGACCGGGATCGGCGACTGGCTGTCGCGACGCACCGACGCCTTCCCCCATCCCCTGCCGGACCTCGCCGCTCGGATCGCCGAGACCGGCCGCAGTGCGGGGCTTTGGACCGCTCCGTTCCTGGTGGGCGCCGACAGCGAGCTGGCGCGGGACCACCCCGACTGGCTGGTCGGCGGCGCCGAGGCAGCCGACGAGCACTGGGGGCAGCGCATCGGCGTGCTGGACGTCACCCACCCTGACGCGGCCGAGCACCTGCAGACGGTCTTCCGCACGTTGACCGGCTGGGGGTTCACCTACCACAAGGTCGACTTCCTCTACGGCGGCGCGCTACCGGGGCGACGGCACATCGACGTCACGGCGCTTGAGGCCTACGGCATCGGCCTGCAGCTGCTGCGCGAAGCGATCGGTCCGGAAGCGGTCCTGCTGGGATGCGGCGCACCCCTGCTGCCCTCGATCGGACGCGTTGATGCCATGCGCATCTCTCCCGACATCGACCCCCACTTCGAGCCGCCCCTGGGCGATGTGAGCCAACCCTCCGGCCGTGGCGCGGTGCTGATGGGCCGTGCCCGCGCGTGGCAGCACGGCCGATGGTGGGTCAACGACCCCGACTGCATCACGGTGCGGCCTCAGATCGAGCGACGGGAGCTGTGGGCAGCGGAGTTGGCGAGCCACGGCGGGCTCGCGGTGTCCGGCGATCCGATGAGTGCGCTCGACGACCGCGGGCTCGCCTTCACCCGTGAGCTGCTCCTGCCACCGGCCGAGCACGCGGCGAGGTGGCAGCCCGACCCCGACGACGAGCTCGGCGGCAGCTTCACCGGGACGTGTCTACGTTGATGCCCCCGGCGGTACCGGACCGCACGGGAGGTCCCCGCGGTGCCCCCGGCCGGGATCACGCCCGACCCCCAGGAGCCACACCCATGCGGTTCGGCGTCTGCTACTACCCGGAGCAGTGGCCGGCGACACGCTGGACCGAGGACGCTGCCTCGATGGCAGAGCTGGGTCTGGGCTTGGTGCGGATCGGCGAGTTCGCCTGGAGCCGCTACGAGCCGGCGCGCGATCGTTTCAGGTTCGACTGGCTGGACGAGGCCATCGACACCCTGGCCGATGCCGGTCTCGGAGTCGTGCTCGGGACACCGACGGCCACGCCGCCCGTGTGGCTCATGCGGGAACGGCCCGAGATCCTCTCGGTCGGACCGGACGGTCGCCGACGTGCCTACGGTTCCCGCCGGCATACCTCCACCACCTCGCGGGCCTACCGTGAGGAGGCGGCGAGGATCGTGTCCGTCCTCGTGGAGCGTTACGGGCACCATCCGGCGGTGGTGGCATGGCAGATCGACAACGAACCGGGCAACCACGACTCCGCACGCTGCTGGAGCGACGAGAGCCAGATCGCCTTCCAGGCCTGGCTCTCCCGGCGCTTCGACGGCTCGATCGATGCTCTCAACGAGGCCTGGGGCAACGCGTTCTGGTCCATGGACTACCCGGACTTCGACGCCGTCCGCCTGCCGGTCCCGACCCTGACTGACCACAACCCGTCACTGGTCGTGGCCCACCTGGCCTTCGCTGCCGAGCAGGCTGCCGAGGGCCTGGCCGAGCAGCGTGCCATCGTGGCCGCCGGCAGTCCGGGGCGCGAGATCTTCACCAACCTCTACCTCGGCGAGGTCGACATCGACCCCCGGCAGGTGGCACGGCCGACGGGACTCGGCTCGGTGGACATCTACCCCCATGGGCTCCGCGATGCAGATGAGGTGGCCTTCGTCCTCGATCTGGCACGCGGCTCGGCGCTCGGTGCCGATCAGGGACCCGAGGCACGTGGCGGCCACGCCTGGGTGGTCGAGCAACAGCCCGGTCCGGTGAACTGGACCGGCGACAACCCGGCGGTCCCCACGGGCCAGGTTCGCCTGTGGTGCTGGCAGGCAGCGCTACACGGGGTCGACGCGCTGCTCTGGTTCCGCTGGCGCGCAGCACGGGCCGGACAGGAGCAACACCACGCCGCGCTCCTGCGTCACGACGGCACCCGTGCACCGGCCTGGGCGGAAGCGGTCCGCTTCATCGGGGAGTACGAGCGGGTGAGCTCGATGTCCCCGCACCTGCTGCGGCGACCGCCTGCCCGGATCGCGTTGGTCCACGAACACCTCGACGCCTGGATGCTCGAGGTGATCCCCCAGGTCCCCGAAGCGAGCCATCGGACGCTCGTGACGGCAGCCCACACGGCGGCACGGCGGCTGGGCCTGGACGTCGACGTGGTCCCGGCGGATGCCGACCTCGCCGGCTACGAGGTGGTCCTCGCACCAGCGCTGCACACGGTGACCCCCGATCGTCTGGCGCGGCTCGAAGCTGCTCTGGACGCTGGCAGCCTTGTGGTGCTGGGACCGCGCAGTCTGGTCCGCGACAAGCACGTGGTCTGGGCGGCCGAACCGTTGCCGGCCGGCCTGTCCACGCGTTTGGGCGCCAGGGTGGAGCACGCCGGGAGCGCCCTCGGCTGGCCTCGGAAGCCAGAGAACGCGAGCCAGCTCGTGCTGGACGACCCTCGGGAGCCCATCCCGGCAGGTGGTTGGATCGAGACGCTGACCGAGCTGGACGACGGGGTGACGGTACTCGGTCGGGCACGGGGAGGGCCGCTGGACGGGGCACCAGTGGTGGTGCAGCGCGGCGGGCTCGTACATCTCGGAGCGGCCTCGACCGAGGCGTGGATGCAGGTGCTGGCCTCGCTGCTGCGGCGCCGTGCCCGCGCCGACCATCTCGAGGTGTTCGAGCGCGGCGGGCGGCACGTCACCCTCGACCACCGGGCGCGCACGATCGGCGGACTTGGCAGTGTCTCCGACCGGTACTGACGGTCAGCCCGCTCCACCCTTCCCACCGAGCCCGGTCGGGGTCCCCAGCCGGCCACCCTTGGCCGCATCCCCGCCCCATACCGGCTGGCGGCGCCCGACGTGCGCCCATCGTCTTCCGAAGACTGCGTTTGTGCGTTATGCGAGCCTTCGGTCACAAAGTTTTATCGCGCTAGTAGAGAGGTTTTCGAAACCTGTGCTACTTTCGAAATCATGGAACGCCTGGAGCGGTGGGAGTTGCGGCACGGCGATGGCAGACGCCTGTTCGTCTATGGCGCCTACGGCGGGCAACCGCTCCCCCAGGATGCGCCCGCCGGGGCATGGCCGGCGCTGCACCTGCGGCACGACGCACTCAACGACCAGTGGGTCGCCATCTCACCAGCGCGTAACACCCGGCCCCAGTCGGCCGTGACCGGCAGCACGGCAGCGCCTGCTTGTCCGCTCTGCGTGGGTGGACCGGAACTGCCTTTCGCCTACGAGGCCGCGGTATTCGAGAACCGCTTCCCTACCTTGCTGGCGAGTCCGCCACTACCGCCGCAGCTGGACGGGCCAACCGCACCCTCGCGGGGACGCTGCGAAGTCGTGCTGTACACACCGACCCACACCGGATCGCTCGCGACGCTCACCGCGCGGGAGCTGGCGCGGGTCATCGCTATCTGGACCGATCGCTCGATCGAGCTGTGGCAGGACCCAGAACACCAGGTGGTGCTGGTATTCGAGAACCGAGGCGAGGACGTCGGCGCGACCCTGTCGCACCCCCACGGGCAGATCTACGCCCTCGATCGCCTCCCGGTCCACCTGCAGACCCGGATGGACGCACTGGTCCAGCACCGCAGGACCCACGGCACCTGCTTGACCTGCGAGGTGGTAACGCGAGACCTCGCAGCGGCCGACCGTCGGGTGCGCGACAACGACAGCTTCACCGTCGGCGTGCCTTTCGCACCGGACTGGCCCTTCGAACTGCACGTGCGTGCCAAGCGGCACGGCGTGCGCCGCCTGAGCGATCTCACCGTCGGGGAGCGCCGGGACCTGGCGGCAGCGTTGCGCGAGGTCGTCCGTATCTACGACCAGCTCTTCGACGAGCCGCTGGCTTACCTGATGGCCTGCCAGCAAGCACCGAACGATCTCGATGCTCGGCCCGCCGAGGACTGGCACCTGAGTTTCGAGTTCCTGCCGCCGAACCGTTCACCGCACCAGCTCAAGGTGCGGGCGACCGTCGAGACGGCGGCAGGTCTGTTCATCAACGACACCGTGCCGGAGGCCTCCGCAGCACAGCTCGCGGCGGTCGCAACGGTCACGGAAGGCGTCGAGATGGCGCCCATCCCCGACGTCGAGGTGGTGCCCGCCCCGGGCTTCGCAGACGTCATCGACACGTGAACCGAGGACGCGCCGTCAGTCGCCGGCGCGGGAGAGAGGGAACCATGAGGAAGAAGCGGTGGATCACACTGCTCGCTGCGCTGGGGCTCATGCTGGCCGCCTGCGGTGGCGACGAGCCGGCCGACGAGCCGGCCGACGACACCGACAACGGTGCGGAGGAAACGACCGACGACACCGAGGAGACCGACGACACCGAGGAGACCGACGACGAGGCGGCAGACGATGGTGAAGCCGTCAGCCTGCGGTGGCGGACCCGACCCGACAACCAGCAAGAGATCGATGTCTACTCGAACGTCAGCGAGCAGATCGACGCGGACTGGGACGCCGCGACCCTGGAGTACGAGCCCGGAGGGTCGGAGACCTCCTCGTACCAGGACGTGCTGCGCACGGAGATCGCCGGCGGAACCGCGCCGGACGTCTTCTGGATCCCCGGCACCGACATCGCGGACTTCGCGACCCGCGGATTGATCCTCGATCTGCGCGAGCCGTCGGAGCTGAGCGAGCGGTACGCCGGCGACGACGCCTACGCGCCGGGGCCCATGCGGCTGCTCACCTACGACCCCGAGACCCAGACCTCTGGGACGTCGCTGTGGGGGCTGCCGCGTGACGTCTCCACCTTCGCCTTCTACCTCAACCTCGACCTGCTCGCCGAGGCCGGAGCACCCGACCCCCGCGAACTGAACGATGCCGGCGAGTGGAACTGGGACACCTTCCGCGAGGTCGCCGAAGCGGTCGACGGGCTGGGTGAGAACATCCAGGGCTTCGGGATGAACAACTGGTGGGCGAACCCCGGCGTCTGGATGAACTCCGCCGGCGGCGGGTTCTTCAACGACGCCCGCACCGAGTCCCGGGTCGGCAGCGACGAGTCCGTGCTCGGACTCGAGTTCCTGTCCGGGCTCTACCAGGACGGCCTCGGCGTGCCCTACGGCGAGGACTCCCAACCGCCCTTCCAGGCCGGTCAGGTCGGCATGCAGCTGACCGGCCGCTGGTCCACTCCGGCTTACCGGGAGAACGACTTCAACTGGGACGTCGTCAACATCCCGGAGGGCCCGGCAGGCGCGATCAACTGGACCTTCTGGGGCGCCTACGTCGTCAACGCCAACACCGAACACCCGGACGAGGCCTTCGAGTTGCTGACGCGTCTGACCGACGGCGACGTCCAGACCCAGATCGCCGAACTCGGCGCCAACATCCCCTCGCGGGTCGACGACCCGGACACCATCGACGAGTTCCTGACCTTCACCCCGCCGGAGAACAACCAGGCCTTCATCGACGGCCTGGAGAACTCCGTGCCGGAGGGGCCGCTGTGGGAGGGTGACTGGCCTGCCTTCGACTCCATCCTGGCACCGTCCATCGAGGCCGTGATCGCAGGCGACCTCACCCTGGAAGAGTTCCAGGCCACGATCGACGAGCAGTTGAACGAGACCTTCGAGTGATCCGGAGTGCCGGGGCGACGCACGAACTGCGCCGCCCCGGCCCTCGCTCGTACGCAGCGCGCCGGTATGGAGGCGGGCTGCGTAGGCGTGAGGCATAGACCCATCCGTGATCGTCCGGTCGGCCACCAGACAACCGCTCGTGGCACCGGAGGGAGACGACACGATGACCACGTTGACGATGCCGAGCCTGCGGCGACCGAAGTTGCCCCACCTGTTGTCGGCACCGGCGTGGCTCAGGGTGCTGCTGGCCTGGCGCATCGCCCACACGGCGGCCATCGCCGTGGTGCTAGGGCTAGCCCTGACCAGCGAGACCCTGGAGGGACCGGGGCGCATCGCGGGGCTGGCGGCGGCCACCATCCTGCTGTTGATCGACCTCGGCGCCGTCGCCGGACTGGCACGCAGGCGAGCGATCGGCCGCTCGCTCTCGCTGGCGGCCGATTATCTGACCTTCCTCGGAGCCATCCTCGTCATCCTGCAGGCCACCGATGTGTTCCGGGGTCTCGATGCACTCGGGGCGACCTTCGTGCGCGGCGTACCGTTCGGCCTGCTGGCGATCGCCGCCTGGGTGGTGACGGGCTTCGGGGAGCAACGTGACCGCTACCCCCGGGTCCGCCGGATAGCGCGCTACGTGGCGTACGCCGCGATCGCGGGGCTGCTCCTGGCGGTCGGGCTGCTGCCCGGCCTTGCCACCTTCGCCGGACGCCTCATCCAGCCGCTGCCGCTGGCGCTTGCAGCGATCGCGCTGGCGAGCGGCTATCTGGCCTGGCGGACCTTCCAGACAGACATCGCCCAGCAACTCGGCGTCACGAACCAGACGACCCGCACCCTCGACGGCTTGTTGTTCGCCTCACCCAACCTGCTGGGGTTCGCCGCCTTCTTCGCCGGTCCTCTGTTGTTCAGCTTGTTCGTCTCCCTGACCCAATGGGATGCCTTCGGTGATCCGGCCTTCGTGGGGCTCGGCAACTACGCGGAGATCCTGGCGCTCAACGTCGCGTTCGCGGGCGGTGGGCAGGCCGCCAGCGACGTGCTGGCGAGTGGCTACAGCGAGTGGTTCACCCTCGGCGACATCGTGGTCGGCGCCAAGGACGTTCTGTTCTGGCGCTCGATCCGCAACATCCTCGTGTTCACGCTGTTCGCGCTGCCGCTGTCGACGATCCCAGCGCTGCTGCTAGCGACGCTGCTCAACTCCAAGGCTCCCGGTATCAAGGTCTTCCGGGCGATCTACTTCATCCCGTCGATCGCCGGTGTGGTCGCGGTCGCTCTGATCTGGCGACAGCTGTTCGACTCCACCATCGGCTGGTTGAACTACCTGATCTCTCTCAGCGTGGACGGTCTCAACCGGTTGCCGTTCCTGGAGCTCACCGATCCCAGGATCCAGTGGCTGTCCGACGCCGACATCGCGCTGTTCTCATTGGTCATCGTCTTCTCCTGGATGTTCATCGGCTACAACGCGGTACTGTTCCTGGCAGGGCTCCAGGGGGTCGACAACACGCTGTACGAGGCAGCGATGTTGGACGGCGCCAACCGCTGGCAGCGCTTCCGCAACATCACCCTGCCCTCGCTGAGACCGACGACCTTCTTCGTCGTCGCCTCCACCGGCATCCTGACCCTGCAGCTGTTCGGCGAGAACGTCGTGCTGTTCCCGACGACCACGCCGATCGGGGCGGGGCCGCAGAACTCCACACTGACGCCGGTGGTCTACCTCTACGAACAGGGCTTCCGGCGCTTCGCCTTCGGGTACGCCTCGGCGGTTGCGTGGGTGCTGTTCCTGCTCATCTTCGCGTTCACGCTGGTGCAGTTCCGGCGACAGCGCGAGCAAACGGAGGGTTGATCATGGCGGTCGTCACCGGCTCCAAGCGCCGTCGCCGCTTCGAACGCATCGGCTTGTACGCGGGCTTGAGCGCGTTCGGCCTCCTGATGGTGTTCCCGTTCCTGGTCGTCGCCTTCGGCTCGCTGAAGGAGTCGAGCGACATCTTCCGTTTCCCACCCCGCCTGCTGCCCTACAGCCAGGAGACGGTGGACGTCGACGGCGAGGAGCGAGGACTGTTCCTGATCGACGACACGGAACGGTTCCTGGTCGAGACGATCTCCGTCGGCGTCTTCGCACCTCCCGACGACCTCGAGGAGGAGTTCACCGCCCCGGTAGCCAACGCCGAGCGCCGCGGCGGGTTCATGGACGCGGAGACGGTGGTGGTCGATGGCGAGGAGCTCCCGATCTACGACGTCCAACTGCCCGACGGGGCCGTGGAAGCGGTCCAGCTCGGCACGACCACCGAAGGCCGGTTCGCCGCTGTCGATGAGCCCGACGATGTCGTGAGAGCCAACGTACGGCTGGCGGAAGAGGTGGACTCCGTCGCTCCACAGCCGGAGAACTTCCGTCGCGTCACCGAGCTCCAGAACCTGGACCGCTCGCTGACCAACACGCTGCTGGTGACGATGCTGGTGGTCGGCGGGACGGTGCTGACCTCCATCCTGGGTGGCTACGCCTTCGCCCGGATCGAGTTCCCTGGACGGGATGCGATGTTCCTGGTCTACATCGGCTCGATCATGGTCCCCTTCGTGATCCTCATCGTGCCGCTCTACCAGCTGATGGTGGCGCTCGGATGGGTGAACTCCCTGGCATCGCTGGTCTTCCCCTTCGTGTTCAACGCCTACGGCACCTTCCTGATGCGGCAGTTCTTCGTCTCCATACCGAGGGACCTCGAGGAGGCTGCCGTGATCGACGGGGCCTCGCGATGGACGATCCTGTGGCGGATCTTCGTGCCGCTGTCCACACCGGCGATCGCGACGCTGTCGACCTTCATGTTCCTCTACGCCTGGAACAGCTTCATCTGGCCCTTCATCGTGATCAGCGCCGGCAACCTCGACAACCACGTGCTGACGGTGTCGTTGCAGCAGCTCGGTGGTCGAGCGGCGGACAGCCCGAACCTGATCCTCGCCGGGGTCATGATCGCGATCTCCGTCCCGGTGACGGTGTTCGTGCTGGCGCAGCGCTACTTCGTGGAGAACGTGGCGACCTCCGGCATCAAGTGAGCGCCGGACGTCCGGCAGACGTGGGCCTGCCGGGACGGTGGTAGGTTCCACCGCCGTTGCCCGTCGCGGCGGGCCGAGCCACCTCGGCCCGCTCGCCGCATGCGCGGCACCACCGCAGACCGCTGCTGCATCGCCCGTCCCCCGCGGGGTTCCGGATGTCCAGTTCCATCACGATCGGCCGACGCCGTCCGACAGCGCTCCTGGTCCTCCTGCTCGCGCTGACGCTGGTCCTGACCACCCCGCCCCCGGTCGCGGAGGCCGCCCCCGGCCGCACCGCTGACGAGGCCGCCGCGGAGTCCGCGCTGCTCGCCCACCACAACAGCGTGCGAGGCGGGATCGGTGCCCTGCAGCGCTCGGGCGACCTCGATGCCGTCGCTCGAGGCTGGGCCGACACGATGGCGGCCAGCGGCACGCTGAGCCACAACCCGAACTACAGCTCCCAGGTCCGGAACTGGTCGCGGGTCGCCGAGAACGTCGGCTTCTGGCGGGACTCGTCACAGACGCCCGTCCAGCTCGCCGGTCGGATCGCCGAGCGCTACATGGGATCCTCCGGCCACCGTGCCAACATCCTCACTGCTGCCTTCACGCAGGTCGGCATCGGGATGTCGGTGGGCGCCGATGGCAGCCTGTGGAACGTCGTGGTGTTCCGCGCCCCGGCCTCTGGCGGGGCCGCCACCTCCCCCTCCGACGACGGTGGCACCTCCTCCGCTGCGGCGACCTCTTCCGGCTCCTCATCGACCAGCACCGCACCGACCAGCACCGAGCGCGCCGCCTCCTCGGCCTCCGATGCCACCGGCACGACTGCCGCCAACGCAGCCGACCCCGGGGCACAGGCCCGTGCAGCCGAAGCGCAGGCTCGGCGCGACGCCGAGCAGGCCCGGGTCCGCGGCGCCCAGGAGGCGCTCGCTGCGCTGGGTTGGTACGACGGTGCCATCGACGGGTCGCTCGGCCCGGTGACCGCTGCTGCGCTCAGCGCGTTCCAGGCTGCGGCGGGTCTGCAGGGCGACGGCAGCCTCGATGAGGCCACGCAGACCGCGCTCGGGGAGGACGACGCCATCACCCGGGAGTCCCACGAGGAGGCGCAGGCCTTGCAGGCACGCGAGGACGCCAGGCGTGCGGCCGAGTCCGAACGTGTGCGGGCCTGGCTGGTAGGGCACACGGCAGCGGATGCCGCCTCCCAACGTGAGGCGCAACGCCTCGATCTGGCGTTGACGCTCAGGACCATCGAGCCTGCGGACCACCTCGTTGCCGGAGCGGCGGCGCTGGTCCTGGCCGACGGCGAACCGACGTCGGATCGCCTGACCCGCTGGGTCCGGCTGCCATGGAGCCATGCCGTCGGGTTGTGAGCGACACCCGTGGCGGCGGGGGGCAGCGACTGCAGCGCCGTCGGTCGTTCCGGCGGTGCGTGCGT
>Ga0102938_10003712_pt1 | contig 11358 bp, 7 predicted proteins | sample SalPonR2_B_D2_MG_FD_84516 | JGI IMG/M metagenome (GOLD analysis project Ga0102938, IMG submission 84516) | Salt pond soil microbial communities from South San Francisco under conditions of wetland restoration - Salt Pond MetaG R2_B_D2_MG | ecosystem: Environmental > Aquatic > Marine > Intertidal... | reverse complement strand
TCCTGCGGGTGGTGGACCTGCGCGGCCGCCTGGTGCGCACCCTGCACGCCGGCGCGGCCACCGGCGCCTGGCTGGCGGCCAGCGGCACCTCGACCGAGAACACCGAGCCACGCCCCAGCACCGAGCGCACCCGGATCTCGTGGCCCAATGCCCGCGCCATGCGACGCACGATGGCGAGGCCCAGGCCCATGCCCTTCGCGCCCATTTCGTCACGCGGCTGGAAGCGGCGGAACTCCTCGTAGATGTCATTCTCCAGGTGCTCTGTGGGGATGCCCGGACCGGTGTCGCAGACCTGGATGGAGAGGACATCACCCCGGCGGCGGCATCCCAGCACCACGCGTCCCTGTTTGGTATAGCGCAACGCATTGGAAAGGAAGTTCTGCAGAATGCGGCGCAGGAACTGCCGATCGCTATGCACGGCAAGCCGGCAAGGCAGCGTGCGGAGATCGATGCCACGGTTGCGGGCGATGACGCCGAACTCGACCCCGAGCGTGGCGAGAATGTCATCGACACGAAAATCAGAATGGCGCGGCTCGAGCGCCCCGGCGTCCAGCTTGGAAATATCGAGCAGCGCGGTCAGGAGTTCCTCGGCGGCGCGCAAGGAACTGTCGATCCGGTCCACCGCCCGCAGCGTCCGTGCCTCATGCTCGCCCTGGCCGAGCGCCGAGGTGAACAGCCGCGCGGCGTTGAGCGGCTGCAACAGATCGTGGCTGGCGGCCGCCAGGAAGCGTGTCTTCGACAGATTGGCGGCCTCGGCGTCTTTCTTCGCCTCGCGCAGGGCCCGCTCGATGCGCTTGCGCAGCTCGATCTCGCTGCGCAGCCTCTGGTTGACCTCGGACAGTTCGCGGGTACGGTCGCGAACCCGCTGTTCCAGCGTCTCGTAGGCTTCCCGCAGACCCTGTTGGGCACGGCGCCGCTCGGTGATGTCGTGGAACAGGGCAAAGAAGCCCTGCACGTCCCCCGCGCCGTCGAACTGCGGAATATACGTCGCTTCCGCGTACCGCGCCTGGCCCTCGTCGTCGATGGTGGATACCTCGAAGCTCTGCCGCAGGCCGGCTAGCGCGCTCTCCATGTGCGCCTCCCGCTCAAGAAAGCGCTCCCGGCCGAGCACCTCGTCTACGCGCCGGCCGCAGATGGCGTCGCGATGCAATCCGATAGAGCGCTCGTAAGCCTTGTTGACGAAACGATAAACCAGGTGGCGATCCAGGTAGGCGATCAGCACGGGAACGTTGTCCGTGTAGATGCGGATATTCGCCTCGCTGTCGCGCAGCGCGCGTTCCGTGCGCTTGTGCTCCGTAATGTCGCTGAAGCTGGCGACATAGCCGCCGCCCGGCAGCGGGTTCACCCGCATCTCGATCACCGAGCCGTCGTCCCGCGTACGCTCGAACACATGCGGTTCGCCGCGCTCGAAATAAGCGAGGCGCTTGGCGACATGCGCCTCGACATCGCCCGGCCCGCAACGGCCCAGGCCGGCGTTGTAGCGGATCAATGCCTCGATGGGCGTGCCGACGCGCAGCAGGGTGTCGGGATAATTGAACAACTCGGCGTAACGGCGGTTCCATGCCACCAGGCGTGACTCCGCGTCGATCACGCTGATGCCTTCCGCGACGTTTTCCAGGGTGGTTTCAAGCAGGTCGCGATTGAAGCGCGAGACCTGCGACGCTTCGCCGACGATGCTGGCCACATCCTCGATCCGCAGCTCGGCGCCCTTCAGTGCGGACACCAGCACCGTGCGTGCGGCAGATGCTCCCATCGCTCCCGATAGCAGTCGCTCGGTCAGGTGCAACAGCTGCCTGTCGGCGCGCAGGCCGTCGATGAAAGGCAGGCCCCGCTCTCGCAGGTGCGACTCGAAAGCGGCGGTGGCCTTTTCCCGGCCGATGAAGCGTTCCGCGAGTATCCGCAGGTCACCGACTTTGGCTGAGCCGCGGATGCGATCGGTGACCGGCGCCACGAGGCCACCCGGGCCGTGCGCCGCACGATCGTCCGTGCCGACGAAAACCGCGGCCTGGCGGCGCTCCATCATGCGTGGCGCGGTGTACAGCGACACGCCCACGAAAAACAGTATGTTGGCTCCGAGACTCCAGACCACGCCATGCGTCACGGCATCCAGGCCGTTCAGGCCGAGCATGCCGTAGGGGCGGAGCCACTCGATACCGAAGGGGCCCGCCTGGACCAGCTCGATCGGCAGCCAGCCGGTCTGCGCGAAAGCCGGCAACAGCAGTGTCCAGCCCCAGAGCAGGAAACCCGCCCACATTCCCGCGATCGCGCCGGCTCGGGTCGCACGGCGCCAGTAGAGGCCGCCGATCATCGCCGGACCGAACTGCGCAGCAAGAGCGAAGGACAACAGGCCGATGGAGGCCAGCGTGCCGTACATCCCGATCACGCGGTAAACCAGCCAGGCGAGCGCAAGAATGCCGACCATCAGCACGCGGCGGATGCGCAGCAGCAGGCGCGCAAGATCGGGACGGCGCGAGACTTCCTCGCCGCGCAGCTTGAATAGCGCCGGCATGACGATCTCGTTGCACAGCATCGTGCTGCAGGCGATGGTGGCGACGATCACCATACCGGTCGCCGCGGAGAAGCCGCCGAGGAAGGCGAACAGCGCAAGGCCCGGCTGCCCGCCCGCCAGCGGCAGGCTGAGGAGGAAACCGTCAGCTGCGACCCCGTCTCCCTGCGTGATCAGGCCGGCGGCCGCGATCGGCACTACCAGTACCGAGAACACCGCGAGATAAGCGGGAAAGGCCCAGCGGGCCAAAGCAAGGTCGCGTGGCCCCGTGTTTTCCACCACCGCGACGTGGAACTGCCGCGGCAGGCACAGGATCGCCAGCATCGAGATGATCGTCATGACCAGAAAACCCTGGTCGATCGTCGCCGAGGAATACAGCTGCATAACGGCCGCGTCGGCTCGTGATGCGGCCAGCAGAGCGCCCGGGCCATCGAACAGCCCGTAGAGCACCCAGAGACCCACCGCGCCGAAGGCGACGAGTTTGACTGCCGACTCGAAAGCCACCGCGAGCAACACACCGCGGTGGCTTTCGGTGGAGTCCACCTGCCGGGTGCCGAACAGGATCGTGAACACGGCAAGCACCAGGGCTACTACCAGGCCCGTGTCCTCGGACACGGCCGGCACGACCGCCATACCCGGCCCGCCGGTGATCAGGCTGTAGCTGCCGGACACGGCTTTCAGCTGTAGCGCGATATAAGGCAGCACCGTCGCCAGGCCCATGACGGCGGCGAGTGCGGCGATGCCCTGGGCCTTGCCGTAGCGGGAAGCGATGAAATCGGCGACCGAGGTGATGCTCTGTTGCTTGCTGACCGCGACGATGCGGGCCGGCAGGCGGGTCATCAGCAAAAACACGATCATGGGCCCGACGTAGATCGCGATGTAGTCCCAGCCACTGGACGCCGCGCGGCCCACTGCACCGAAGAACGTCCAGGAAGTGCAATAGACGCCCAGCGCCAGGCTGTAGACGATGGGGGTGGGCACGGAGACGCCGCGACGATGTAACCGGTCGCCAAGGGACGCGACCAGGAACAGCAACCCGACATAAGCCAGCGCAACGACCGGGGGAACCCAGGTCTGCAGCATCCGCACTCCTCCCCGTCCGGCCGGCAGTATGGTTATCCGGTCTGGCCGGTCCGGTCCCGCTGATGCTAACCATTCCACGTCCGCCGAGAAAGCGTCGCGCTGCGGCGCACGATGCCGCGGACCGCGGCAGAGGTCTGCGGGGCTACTTCGCGGCGCGGCGGCCGCGGCCTTGACTCAGAACAGGCCGTAACGAAAAGCGAGCAGGATCGTCAGCGACCACCACATGATCTGCTGCAACGGCAGGCCGACGCGGAAGAAATCGGTGAAGCGGTAGCCTCCGGCGGACAGCACCATGAGGTTCGTCTGATAGCCGATCGGCGTCAGGTAACTCATGTTCGCGCCGAACAACACCGCGAGCACGAATGGCTCCGCCGGCACCCCGAGACGCTCGGCGACGAACACCGCCACCGGCGTCCCGAGCACCGCCGCGGCGTTGTTGGTGACGACCTCGGTCAGCAGCGCGATGACCAGCATCAGCCCGGCGAGCGCCACGACGGTCGGCCATGGCTCGGCCGCCATGACGAACAGGCTGGCGATATACTCCATTCCCCCGGTCACCGTCAGCGCCCGGCCCAGCGCCAGGCTGGCGACGATCACGATGATCAGGCGGCGATCTAGTGCCCCCAGGGCGGTCCGCCAGTTCAGGCAGTTCGTGACCAGCATTGCCAGCACGCCGAGCAAGGCGGCAACCGTGATCGACAACAGGCCGAATGCGGCCGTCAGCACGACCGCGGCCATGATCGACGCCGCCACAGGCGCCTTGCTGGTGTGCGGCAATCCGAGCGAACCGTCAACTACAAGTACGTTGCCGGTCCGCTTCACGGCATCCAGCGACGCGGCCGCGCCCTGCACCAGCACGATGTCGCCGGCGCGCAGGAACACGTCGCCGATATCGCTGACCTCCGCCCCGCGTGAACGCGGCCGGTGCACGGCCACCGGCAGCAGGCCGTGGTGTGCGAAAAAAGGCACGCTCTTGAGAGTACGACGGTGCAGCGGCGATCCGCGTGTCACGACGATCTCGGCCATGCGCTGGTCGCCCGCCTTCGGCGCCTCGTCGGCCGCAAGCGCGTGCGAGGGATCGAGCGCGTCGTAGAGCTTGACCCCCAGCTGGTGCTCGAAACGCTTCAATCGCTCCGGCGTGTCGCGCACATGAAGCCGGTCGCCCGGGCGGATCTTCACCGAGGGAAGGCGCGCGACGAACAGCCCGGGGCCGCGCTCGATGCCGCCCAGCCGCAAAGCCCCTTCGGTGCGCGTCACCAACTCCGGGATCGTGCAACCGGCGGCCGCGCTCTGCTCATCGACGTGAAGAATCGCCTCGAATACACGCGGCGAGGTATCGGGCAGCGGGGGCGTCCGGTCCGGCACCAGACGCGGCGCGACCAGCCAAAGGTAAAAGATGGCGAGCAGCGCCGCCGGGACCGCGACCCCGGTGAAATGGAACATGCCCATTGGGGCCAGGCCCATCTCGGCCGAGATCTGTACCACCAGCAGGTTGGTGGACGTGCCGATCGTGGTGCATACCCCGCCCACGATGGTCGCATAACCCACCGGCATGAGCACCGAGGAGGCCGGCGTGCCGGTGCGCAGCGCGACGCTGACCAGGATGGGCAGCAGCATCGCCACCACCGGCGTGTTGTTGAGGAACATGCTGAGGGTGCCGGCGAGCAGCAATGCCGCCAGCAGCGCCAGCACCGGGCTGCGCAACCACATTTTCGCGAGGCGATCGGCCACCGGCTGGAGGGCGCCGGTGGCCTCCAGGCTGCGCGTGCACATCAGCAGAGCCATGATCGTGATCAAGGCCATGTTGCCGAAGCCCGCCAGGAAGGTCGCGGTGGTCACGCTCCGACCGGCGGGAGAAACGTAAGGAAACAGCTCGAAGCCGACGATCAGCACGCCGAGCACCACCAGGGCCGAGGTCTCCATCGGGATCCGGTCGCGGCTGAACAGGAACAGCGCCGTGACCGCGAGCAGCATTACGGCGATGCCATGGGGATCCGGCGCTGCAGGCATTTAAGGCCAGGCTCGTCGGGCGACGCGCGGCGGAGGGGTTAGTCGCTGTCCGTGACGATATCGAGATATTCCGCGCCGCGCATGAGCGCGCGGAAGCTCGTCTGGTCCACGTGGACCAGGTCCTCGTGGTCGCCTGCCTCGAAATACACCTCGTCAGTGTCGCGCAGGCGCACGTCCACCACGGTCGGCACGCGGTAATCCGGACCCAATGGCGGAATCGCGCCCTTCTCGCAGTCGTAGAACAACTGGTCGAGCTGGTCCTCGGGAATGAAGTCCAGCTGAGGCCGGCGCAGAGCCGCGCGCAGCCGCTCCAGGTCCAGCTTCCGGCTTGCGGAGACCACTGCGAGCAGGGGTCCGATGGCGTCCTTGAGCACGACCGCCTTGGCGAGCGAAGCCGGATCGACATGGGCGGTCCGGGCCGCCTCGAGCGACGTGCTGGAGTGGTGGTGGCGAAGAATCTCGAAATCGACGCGCGTCAGAGCCAGCGCGTAATTGACCGTTTTTGCCAGGCTCATGGAACTTCTCACGCCAGTGGACCGGCTCTAATTATAACGGCAAGCCGGGGGGCTGGCTGGAATGCGTCCAGAGTCAGCTGCGACGCGGCAGCAGCGGCTCGGCACGGTCGGCCAGCCGACCAGCGGCAAAGAGCGCGGAAAATTCGTCGCCCAGGCGCCGGGCGGCACGCACCGCGAGTGTCCAGCGGCGCAGTCGCTCGGTATCGTCGAATGCCCAGAAATCCTTGCGATCCGGGATCTTGCCACCGGGCAACGCCGCCACGAAAGCCGCCGACGGGCACAGGATCACGGTGCGGTCGAGGGCCTCCGGACTCGCGTTGCGCCACGGCAGCGCCTTGTCGAACCAGCCGGGGACCAGATGCGGGTAGAAATGCGGATAGAGCACCAGGCCGTCCGCGTCTCCCGCCATGGCGCAATCGAAGTGGTAATCGATGATCCCGCCGTCCCGGTAAAGCCCCCGTGGAGCCCCCGGGATCGACGCCACGCCGGCCAGCACCAGCGGCACGGCACCGGTGGCCATGACTGCCGGCGCCAGGTTGTCGTTGTCGAGCGGAACTTGCGTGGCCGGCAACACGCCGGGCGCCATGAAAGGCGCCGCGTCGCGCGCGTCGTGGAACAGCACGCGCTCGAAAAACGCCCGCAAAGTGCGCGGCGAGACCAGGTTCCCGACGGCGGCGAGGCCCAGCGACAGCTTCTGCATCCAGGGCGTCTCGCGCGCGGCGAGGTGGCGCGCTCGTACCACGGCGATGTTCATCCGCAGGGTCGGATGGGACAGGATCTCGGCCGCCCCGTGCTCGCCGAGGATGCGCTCCAGGATCCCGGCCGTGACCCGGCTCACCTCCGCCGCCGACGGGCGGACGCTGTAATGCTGCTCCAGGTAGGCCTGTTCGAAGCGGTCGAAGGCTGCCAGCGGATCCGCCTGGGCATGGCAGCAGGCGCGCCAGGCCCCGATCGAGGTGCCGAGCAGGAACAGCTTGCGCCGCCGCGGCGCAATCACATGGCGCGCGAGGGCCCGGTCGAGGCCGCCGAGCACCAGCCACTTGGCCCCGCCGGAGGCCCCGGCCATGACCGTGAAGGCGTCCGGGTCGAAGCCATCCTTTCGCAGGCGTTCGAGGGCGGTCGGCCCGGCCAGGATTCGCAATGCAGGAGCACCCATCGCGGCCAAGCATAGCGCGCTGCGACAGAATCCGGCAGGGCGGCCGAGCCGGCCCGGCCCTCGGCAAATCCGCTCCGTGGGGTACCATCATCGTTCGCGCGCAGGATAAGGACAGCCCGATGATCGAGACCGGTCCCGCCGTCACGCTGACCTTCGTCGTCTACCTGGCCGTCGTGCTGGCGATCGGCGTGATCGCCTGGCGGCGTACCGCGGACCTGCGCGACTACATTCTCGGCGGGCGCCGCCTGGGCCCGTGGACCACGGCGCTGTCGGCGCAGGCCTCGGACATGAGCGGCTGGCTGCTGCTCGGTTTGCCGGGCTATGCCTACCTCGCAGGCCTCGAAGCAGCTTGGCTGGTCGTGGGCCTGCTGGCTGGCACCTGGCTGAACTGGCGCTTCACGGCCCGCCGGCTGCGTGTCGCGACCGAGGTCTACGGCGACGCGTTGACGCTGCCCGAGTACCTGCAACGCCGGTTCGGCGATCCCCATGGCCTGCTGCGTCTGCTCGGCGCCGTGGTCGTGCTGGTGTTTTTCACCTTTTACACCGCCTCCGGGCTGGTGGCCGGCGGAAAGCTGTTCGAGGCGGTCTTCGGCCTGCCCTACCTGTGGGCCGTGAGCGCGGGAGCCGGCGCGGTGCTCGCCTACACCTTTATCGGGGGCTTCCTCGCAGTCAGCTGGACCGACACGCTGCAGGGGGTGCTTATGCTGGTGGCGCTGGTACTCGTATCGTCTTTCGGCGTCGCGGCCGCAGGCGGCTTCGGCGGCCTCGGTGCCAGCCTGGAGGCCTCCAACCCCGCACTGCTCGATGCCTTCACCGATATCGCAGGGACGCCCATCACCTGGATCGCCGCCGCCTCGCTGCTCGGCTGGGGACTCGGATATTTCGGCCAGCCCCATATTCTCGCGCGCTTCATGGCGGTGCGTTCGGCGGAGGAACTCGTGGCGGCACGCCGCATCGGCGTGAGCTGGGCGGCCATCGGCCTGGGCACTGCGACCCTGGTCGGCCTTGCGGCGGCCGCCCTGCTCGACCCCGCGCTGGAGGGTGCCGACAGCGAGAAGGCCTTCATGGCGCTGGCGGCCCTGCTACTTCACCCGGTGGTGGCCGGCATCTGTCTGGCGGGAATACTCGCCGCCGTCATGAGCACCGCCGACTCGCAGCTGCTGGTGGCCTCCTCGGCCGTGTCCGAGGACCTCTACCGGGACCTGCTGCGCCAAGGGGCCGGACCCGGCGAGCTGTTGTGGATCGGCCGGCTGGCCGTGATCGTGATCGCCATCGGCGCGTTCGTCCTCGCGCTCGATCCCGACAGCAAGGTGCTGGACCTGGTGGCCTATGCCTGGGCGGGTTTCGGCGCCTCGTTCGGTCCGACGATCCTGGCCTCGCTCTACTGGCGGCGCATGAGCCTCGCCGGCGCCTACGCCGGCATCCTCGCGGGCGGGTTCACCGTGGTCACCTGGGGCGCCGCCTCGGGCGGGATCTTCGACCTCTATGAACTGGTGCCGGGTTTCCTGCTGTCGGCACTCGCGGTAGCCGTTTTCGGTCGGATCGGTCCCCCGGCGGCGATGCCGGCGGCCTTCGCGCGAAGCTGAGACCGCTCAGGCGAGCGCGATCGTCCAGGCGCCGACCAGCACCGCGACGACGGCGATCCCGGCCGCTGCCTGCACGCTGCCCCGGAGCAACATCTCCCGCGGGACGCGAGCCGCCAGCAAGCCGGCCCCGAGGCCGGCAACGAAGCCCCAGATGTGCGCGCCGATGTCGGTCCGCTCGCCGCCGGCACCGGTGTACGCGAGCACCGCGACCGCGGCGATCACCGGCGCCAGGCGATAAAGCCAGCCGCGCAGGCTGCCGCGGCGCCCCGTCCAGCCCAGCGAGCCGAGCAGCCCGAGCGCCGCGAACACGGCGGTGGACGCGCCGATGGCCCGATGTCCCGGCCCCAGGATCAACACGTTGACCAGGTTGCCGACGATGCCCGCCAGCAGGATCAGCAGCCAGGCGACCCCTGAGCCGAGGTAGCGGCCGGCGAACCACCCGAACACCCCGCCGAACAAGAGGTTCGCGGCGATGTGCGCGAGATCGGCGTGCAGGGTCAGCGCTGTGACGGCCCGCCACCATTCCCCGGCGAGCATGGCGGTGCCGTCGATCCGGCCGGCGGCCAGCCAGTCGCGGTCGAAGGCGAAATTGGTGACGGCCAGGGCCACCAAGACCATCACCGCGACGTAGCCGGCCACCCCGCGGCGACCTCCCGCCAAGGGCTGGCGCGGCGCGGGTTCCGCCGGGCGGCGCAGGTTCTCTGCACGCCAGGCCTCGATCTCGCGCCGCGCCCGGGCCGCGTCGGCCGGTCCGACCAGGACGAGACAGTCGCCCCCCAGCTGGTGCACCACCGGCCGCAGGCCCACGGCCTCGAGCACCAGGGCCACTTCGTCGCAGGGCCCGCGCCGGCGGGCGCGAAACACGATTTCCTGCGACTCGGGATCGACATCCATCTCCGCTATCCTCCGCGTTCCGGGCATCGGACTCAATCCGATGCTATGCTGCATTGCATCAGAAGCCATTTCGGCAACCGATACGGGTTGGAGCAGGGTGATCGATGAGATTCGATGACCACTATAGCGAGGACATCAGGTTGCCGGACGGTGGCGTGATGCGCCTGCGACTGGTGCGCCCGGACGACCGGGACGGCATCATTGCGGCGTTCAATCGCCTGTCCGTGGAAACCCGGGTGATGCGCTGGTTCTATCCCAAGATGCAGCTCAATGACCAGGAGATCCAGGAGCTCGTCGCGCCCTGCGACGACGATCACGGCGCTATCACCGCGATCGAGCTCGGAGCGGACGGCACGGAGCAAAACGGCATCGGCATGGCCCGCTTCGTACGGAGCAAGGACAGCCCGGATGCCGCCGAGATCGCCATCACCATCGTCGACGACTGGCAGGGACTGGGCATCGGCCGCATTCTCCTGCACCGACTCCTCGCGATGGTCAGCGAACGCGGTATCCCGTACGCAGACGGGCGTCTGCAGGTGGAGAACAAGGCCATGCGTCACCTGCTGGAGCCTTACGTGCCGCACGACGGCTTCCAGCGGGAAGACGCCACCCTCGTGTTCCGTTTCCCCGTGCCGCCCCCGGACCACCCGTTGATGGCTCAGCTGGCGCGCAATGCCGCTGCAGTAGCGCACATGTTCCAGCTGATGGCGGAGGGCGGGGTCGGATTACCGCGAGCGCTAGCGCAGTCGCTGACTGAAAAGCAACTGCCACAGGTCGGTCCCAAAGCGCTGATGAAGACGCTGCTGCGCCAGGAGCGCAAGGACGCGACGGGCAAGCCGGACTGATAGACTACGGCGACGATTCGAACCGAGGCGAGTGAAGCGTCATGTCCGACGTTACCCAGCTCCTGCTGCGCTGGAACAGCGGCGATGACGAGGCGCGTGCCGCATTGATCGAGCGCGTCTACGCGGAACTCAACCAGATCGCCACCCGTCACCTTGCACGGGAAGTCTTCGCTCATGACCTGCAACCCAATGCGCTCGTTCACGAGTGTTATTTGCGCCTCGTGGACATGGACCGTGTCGAATGGCAGGGCCGTGCGCATTTCCTGGCCATGGCGGCGCGCGTGATGCGCCAGGTGCTGGTCGATGAAGCGCGGCGGCGCAACGCGGCGAAACGGGACGGCGGCGTCCAGGTGACGCTGAGCGGCATCTCTTCCGCAGCGAACCAGCCCACCACGAATGCACTGGCGCTGCACGAAGCGCTCGAGCGCCTCGCCGAGACCGATCCCCAGCGTGCCCACCTGGTCGAGCTGCGCTACTTCGGCGGTCTGACGATCGAGGAGACCGCCGAAGTGCTCGGAATCTCTCCGGCCACGGTCAAGCGCAGCTGGGATGTCGCACGCGGCTGGCTCTATCGGGAACTGGGCGCCAGGCGTGAGGATTGAGTACGGGATATGAGCGGCAAGCCACGGACGAGAACGATACTCGATCTCTGCGAACGCGCCCTTGAACTCGATGCGGAGGCCCGGGCCGATTTTCTTGCTGCGAGTTGCGGCGGCGACGAGGCACTGCGGCGCTCAGTGGACTCCGTATTGCTGGCCGTGGC
>Ga0102938_10003706_pt1 | contig 11371 bp, 11 predicted proteins | sample SalPonR2_B_D2_MG_FD_84516 | JGI IMG/M metagenome (GOLD analysis project Ga0102938, IMG submission 84516) | Salt pond soil microbial communities from South San Francisco under conditions of wetland restoration - Salt Pond MetaG R2_B_D2_MG | ecosystem: Environmental > Aquatic > Marine >... | reverse complement strand
GACGCATCATCTGCAAGCGAATCGTCAGTGGCGGGCGCGCAACCAGGCATCATCACTTTTTGATCCCTTTATGTTCTATAAATGATCTCTATTTGATTCCAGTTCCTCCCGGATGAGTCAAGCATTCCGCCTGCGTCCGATCCCGCCCGTGACGAAATTTCCCGATACGCTCCACGCGCCGCTATCCTCCGGGCGCGATGATGCTCTACCTTCCCCCGACACACCATCGACGAGACGCTGCATGTTCGAACCCACGCGACCCTTCACCCTGATGCAGGCACGCCTTCCCCTGCGTGATCCGCATGATTGCACCGACGGGGCGGATGAGCTCGCGCTCTACCGGGCGCTCTACGAGACCCTCGTCGGCTACGGGCCGCGCGGCTTTCGCCCGCGTCTCGCCCGGAACTGGCAGGTCTCTCCCGATGCCCGGATCTGGCGCTTTCGCCTGCGTCCCGGCACGCTCTTCCATGACGGGACGCTCTGCGATGCGCAGGCGGTGGCGACTTCGCTCACGCGCATGGCGCGCCCCGACAAGGGCTATGCGCTGGGCTCGCCGGCGGTCTGGCGGGCGTATCTCGGCGACGCAGATATCCGTGTCGACGATCCCCACAGCCTCACCATCCGGCTCGGCACGCCGATGGCGGATCTGCTCGACATTCTCGCCCAGGCCTTCATCCTCTCCCCCGCCGGGCTCGACGCCCTCGATGCCGGCAGGATCGCGGCCGCGCCGGGCAGCGGGCCGTTTCGTCTGGAGGAATACGGCGCGGGGCAGCTGCTGCTCACCCGCTTCGCGGAATATTGCGGGCGCCGGCCTACCAATGAGGCGATCCGCGTTCTGGCCGAGCCGGACCGCGCCCGCCGGCTCGATGCCCTCATGATGGGCGCGGTGCAGGCCGCAACCGATCTTGATCCGCAGGCGAGCATGGCGCTCGCGCAGCACGGGGCGACGCGCGTGGAGAGCCTCACCCCGGTGGCGATCATCTTCATGATGAATGCCGCGCGCGGCCCGCTCCGTGATCCACTGACGCGGCGCGCGCTCTCCCTCGCGATCGACCGCGGCGCGCTCCTGTGCGACGCGGCCGGCGGGGCGGGGCGGGTTCTTCCCGGCATCGTCAGCCCGCTGCATTTCGGTGCGCCGCAGGCGCCGGAGCATGAAGAAGACCCGCTTCAGGATCCGCTTCACGACCCCGATCAGGCCCGCGCGCTGCTGGCGCAAGCCGGTCATGCGGGCGGCCTCGCCCTCACCCTCGATACGCCGACGCGCCTGCCCGATGAGGCCGAGGCGCTTTCCGAAGGCCTGCGCGCGCAGCTCTCGGCCTTCGGCATCAGCATCGAGATCCGCAGCCATGGGGAGCGCGAAGCCTATGCGCATCAGGTGCGTCGCAAGGAGATCGGCGATCTTTGCGTGTTCGATTCGAGCCCGCTCTCGACCTTTCGCGTGCTGGCCGAGAAGCTCGATCAACGCGTGCGTGGCGCCTGGTGGCAGGGCTATGCCTCACGGAGCGTCGAGGCGGCGATCGATGCCGGGCGGGCGGAGCCGGACGAGACCCGCCGCGCGGCGCATTACGGGCAGGCCTATCGCCTGATGCAGGCGGATCCGCCCTGGCTGACGCTCTACAATCCGACCCGCATCACCGGGCTCGCCGGCCATCATCCCGCTTTCCGCTTGCCCCGCGACGCGGTGATCGACCATGCCGCCCTGCCGGCATTGCCGGTAGCGACGGCTTGACCGACGCAGCTAGAATCCCGTCTCGATATGGCCGTAGACCCGCTCGGTGAAGCCATAGATCTGGGCGCCGACAAAGGGCGCACTGATCAGGAACATCAGCAGGATGGCGACGATCTTCGGGATGAAGGTGAGCGTCATTTCCTGGATCTGCGTCAGCGCCTGAAGCAGGGCGATGACCACGCCCACCAGCATGGCGACGCCGACGATCGGGCCCGATCCCGCGATCACCACCCAGATCGCGTCGCGAATCATGTCGAGGGCGTCGACGGCGTTCATGTCGGCGCACCGGTAATGGTCACCCCCGGGCCGACCAGCAGGCTGCGCCCGTCGCTGAGCGTGGCATGGGGGCCCTGGCTGGTCAGGCGTACCGATTCGATCTCGCCGGAGATCGATCCGTCCCCCGAAGTGACATGGCGCCCGATCAGGCCGCCCGATTGCGAGAGCGACTGACCCGCGAGCAGATCATCCAGCTTGCGATTGGTCTGGATCGCCTGCTCGACCGACGAGAAAGAGGCGAATTGCGAGACGTATTCCGATGCATCCGTCGGGTTGAGCGGATCCTGATGCTTCATTTCGGCGATCAGCAACCGCAGGAAGGCATCGTAATCCATGTCGGTGCTGCGCTCCTGAGCCTGATTCGCATTCGACGGTTGGGTCTCGGGTCCACTGGCAGGCGCCTGTGCGGGATTGACGATCATGTCGGTTGTCTCCTCAGGCTGCGGCGAAAGCACGGGCGCGTGCCCGGTTCTCACCGATGATTTCGGCTTCTCGGGCAAACAGCCCGCGCAGGATCTTCAGCCCGTCGAAACAGCGCCCCTGATCGATGGCCTCACGCAGGTCCAGCAGCCCGTCGATGATCTCGCGGTTGGTGAAGGAGCGTAATGTGGGCGCGAACAGATTGTCGAACAGGCCCCGCGAGCGGCCTGCCTGCAGCGGATCGATCAGCATGGTCTGCACGACGAAATAGAGCTGGCGCAGCGGCGTCGTCGTCTCCTCGGGCTGGAGCACATGGTTCTCCATGAGGAAGGTGACGTCGTTGAGCAGTTCGATGCCGACCTTGCGGTCGACCCGCAGCACCGCGCCGTTGACGAAGAGGCGCTCCTGCGGCTTCAGCGCGAGGCGCATCGTGCCCGAGTGACCGGAATGCCCGGTTTCTCCACGCGGATTCATTTCAGGCCCTCGCTGATCATGGTGTTGATGTCGATGAGATTCTGCAGATCATCCGAGCGCTCCAGCCGGATCTGCTCGACCTCGCGCAAGACCCAGATCCCGATCGAGATCAGATCGGCGCGCAGGGCCTCGGGCAGGTCGTTCTCCGGCTGGGCGAGATCCTCGATCAGGATGCTCCACAGGCTGCGCAGATAATGCAGCGCCTCGACGGTCTCGCGCGAGCGGATGCCCGCGACCCGCGCCTGTTCGAGCAGTTCGACGCCGCGCTTGACCGCGCGCTGCTCCCGGCCCCGCGCATCGGGGGCCGCATCATCGACGATTTCGGCGTAAGTGAACTGGTACATCGGCACCTCACGTGAATTTCAGGAGCGAAAGCTGACGGATTCGCGCCGTCAGGCTGTAGGACATCTCGACCTGCGTCATCAGGCTGTTGACCTTCGTCGCGGTCTCGTAGGGGTCGACATTCTCCAGATCGACGATCTGCTGGTTGATGATGTCGCGCTGGATGGACAGACGTTCATCGGCGGCCGTGACGCGGTTCTGCGAGACGCCGAGCCGCGCCTTGACCGAAGTCAGCCCCTGGATCGCCTCACTGACCGAGGCGATCGCCTTGTCGACGACCGCCTGTGAAGCGCCGCGCCCGAGCTCGCCGAGGCCGAGATCGGAGATGGCGGTATAAGCCATCGCCAATTGCCGGAACGGTCTCTCGTTGGCATTGGCGGAGGTCTCGATCAGCTCGTTCGTGGCGATGCGGCTGCGCACATTGCGCGAGGAGGCGTCCGACCAGCTGCCCTCCCATTGCGCATCATCGAGGAAGAGATCCGAATAGGCGCCGTCCAGAAAGGCCTGCATCGTCGCCGGATCGACCGTCGCGACGGCGGGGTCGTCCTGGGCAAAGCCGAATTCTGCGGTAAAGGCCGCATCGAGCGCCAGCTTGGGCGCCGAGGGCGGATCGGCCTCGTAGCTCGCCATGGGCTTGACGTCGGTATTGATACCGGAGAACAGGAACTGCCCGTTCAGATTGGCGTTCAGGGCGCCGGACAATTCCTTCAGATTGAGATCCGCCTGCGGCTTGATGGCGGAACCCGCGATCGCGCCGTCGCGCATGGCGACGAGCGTGCCCATGAAGTCCTCCGCCGTGCCCAGCAGCCCCTTCAGGGCCGCCTGCGCGGTATCGAGCCGCGATTGCACCAGGCCGTTGGTGTCGCGGATCGTCTCCAGCTGCGACAACTCATGCCGCAACTGGACTGCGTGGCCGGTGCGGCTGCCCAGCCCCAGGCCGATATCGGCCAGACGTCCGGAGGAGAGCTCCTTGGAGGCCTTTGCCAGCTCGCCCTGCATGCGGATCATCGACATGCGCGTCGAATCCGCGATGGCCTGTGTGGATACGAAACTCGTCTTCATCGATTCATCCCCGGATCAGCGCGTTGCCGCGAGCAGCGATTGCAGCATGGTGTCGACGGTGCTGATGATGCGCGCGGATGCGCCGTAGGAGCGCTCCAGTTCCATCATCAGGGCCAGTTCCTCGTCCAGATTGACGCCGGTGACGTTGGACAGGGATTCGCGTGTGCGCTCCAGCATCGTGTCGCGGAAGGATGCTTCCTGCGATGCCTGCTGGCGCCCAGCTTCGAGCCAGCTCACGGAAGAGGAGGCGAAGCGCGACAGGGTCGTGTTCGGATTGATCCCCGTCGCCGGGTCGAAACCCTGCGGCACCTCCAGCGCTTCCAGCATGGCGTATATCCGGTCGGAGAAGGCGGCGTCTCCGGCGGGATTGAAATTCACGGTCACACCGTCGCGCAGGCGACCCAGATCACCGCCAAGCGCGGGATCGACATCGGGAGAAACGCCGATACGGGCCGCAAGACCCGGACCGGCCGGGCCGGGATCGATGAAGATCCCCGGCGCCCCGCCGGGGGCGGGTTCGCCGAAGGCATGGACCAGCCCGCGTGCGATCTCGTCGAGCTGGAGCTGGTATTGCGGCGCCACCTCATCGCGCAATGTCGCATGCCCATGGAGTGCGCCGCTCTTGATCCCCATGCTCGCACCGGCCCCGGTCAGCGGCACGCCGTCGGCGAAGACGGCGGCACCGGTCGTGCCGGCATCATAGGCGAAGGTCCGGTTGAAACTGATGACGCGCGCGGATTTCTCGAACAGCGTCACGCCGCTATCTGTATAGATCACCATGTCGTTGCCGGCACGGGTGATCGTGGAGATGCCAACCTCCTGCGACAGCTCGGTCAGGATCCGGTCGCGCGTATCGAGCTCGTCGCTGACGTCGGTTCCCGATTGCGTGCCCAAGACGATGGCACGGTTCGTGTTCTCGAAGCGGGTGAGGAGGCCATTGATGCGATCGACCGAATCGGCCATGGCTGCATCCGCCTCGGCCCGCGCGCCTTGCGCGGTCTGCGCCGCATTGTTGAGCGTGCGCGTGAGATCATAGGCAGTCGAGAGCGTGGCGGCACCGAGCACCGGATCACCTGGCGATTCCGCCTGCATCTGCAGCGCGTCGGTGAGCCTGCCGAGCGAGGCGGAGACGGACTGGTTCAGCTGCGGGTCATCGACCGTGCGCGCGAGCGTCTCGAAGCCCTGGAGCAGCGCCTGTTGCGCAGAGGCGCCGGAATTCGCCTCGAGCATGCGCGCATGCAGGGCGGTGTCGGCGGTGCGACCGACCGAGACGACCTTGACGCCACCGAGGCCCATGGAGGAGGTCAGCCCCATCTTGCGGGAATAGCCGGGATCGGCCGCGCCCGAGATGTTGCGCGATATGATCGATGACTGCGTCGATGTGGCGGAGAGCGCCGATTGCGCGGAGGAAAGGGCGACGGAGAGGTTCATGACGGCGTGATCCCGCTTTCAGGAAGAGTGAGGCGGTGCCTCACCGTTTGAGGTTGACCAGCACTTCGAGCAGATCCGAGCCGGTCTGGAAGACCTTGGAATTGGCCTGGTAGCCGCGCTGGGCCTCGATCATGTTGGTGAGCTCGTCGGCGAGATCCACATTCGACTGCTCGACCGCACTCGTCACCATGGTCCCCATGCCGCCTTCGGCGGGGAAACCCATGGTGACGTCGCCGGAATCGATACCGACCGCGTAGACGTTGCCCGCCGTGGCGATCAGATTGTCCGGGCTGCGCACGTCTGCAAGCGGAACGCGGTGGGTGGCGCGCCGGTCGCCGTTCTCGAACACGGCATAGAGCGTGCCGTCGGAGGAGAATTCCACGCCGCGCACGGCGCTCGGCGCATTGCCGTTCACATCGGCGCGCATCACGGTGTAATCGGCGGCGACCTGGGTCATGGCGGAGAGGTCGATTGCGAGTGCCTGACCATCGGGAACGGCGATGGTCAGCCCGTTGGGCGAAGCACCATCAAGGCGGCCATTGGCAGGATCGAAGATCAGCGTCTGGCTGTCGAGCGGTCCGGCGCCATAGGGGAAACCGCCACCGGGTGCGGCGTCAGCCTGATCGAACGCGCTGACTTCCCATTCATTGGCCGCTGTCTTGGTGAAATAGACGTCGAGCACCACCTCGTTGCCCAGATTGTCATAAGCGACGAGCGATGATTTCGCCTCGAAAACGGAGCCGACCACGTTATCCGAAGGCAGGGTGCCGGCAGGAACGATATTGGCGTTGGACGGGAGATTGGCACCAAAGACCCCCTCCGTCGATGGCGTCGCCTCGAGTGCGTTCTGGGTGATATTGACAGGTTCCAGCCCGGCCATTGAATTGACCACGACGTTGGGATCGCCGTCCGCCAGCGGATAGCCCATCAGCTGAAAGCCACCGGCATTGATCAATTTGCCTTCGCCATCGGGAACGAAGGAGCCCGCGCGGGTCAGGAAGGGGGTGCCGCCCGCATCCGAGACAACGAAGAAGCCGTTGCCGTTGACGGCGAGATCAGTGGTCGACGTGGTGTATTGCATCGCGCCCTGCTGGGTCACGTGCTGGCGGACATGGGTCTCCACGCCTCCGGAATTGTAGCTTCCCGCCTGCGAATTCAGAATGAACGAGGAAAACTGCGTTGAGGAACGCTTGTACCCCGTGGTGTTCACATTGGCCATGTTGTCGGCCACCACGCCGATCCGGTTGGCCTGGGCAGCCATGCCGGACACGCCGGTCCTCATCGTACCGTAAATGCTCATCGCGAAACTCCCTGCGGTCTGCGAACCCGGTGCGCCGCGATCCGCACCCGGCGGGGGCGGATGGCGCGATCCATGGCAGTTCAACAGAGGAGCCTTGCGTGTAGCTGTATTCGTAATTGAAGGTGCGATTCAATTCATCGCAATTTGAATGAATTTCAAATAAAACGCCGCCCGTCATGATGGCGGGCGGCGTAATGGTATTGCTTTACTGAAAGGGTCGACTCAAAGCCCGCTCTTCGTCACGAACTTGGTATTGAGATACGCCTCGATCGCTTCGAGACCACCTTCGGAACCATAGCCCGAATCCTTGACGCCGCCGAAGGGCGTCTCTGGCAGGGCGATGCCGTGATGGTTGATCGAGATCATGCCGCTTTCCACTCGCTCGGCCAGCGCCCGGGCCGTGGTCCCGGATTCGGTATAGGCATAGGCGGCGAGCCCGTAGGGCAGGCGATTGGCCTCCGTGAAGGCCTCCTCGTCATCGGAGAATTTCTGGATCGCGGCGATCGGCCCGAAGGGCTCCTCGTTCATGATCTTGGAATCCATCGGCAGATTGGTGAAGACCGTCGGCTCAAAGAAATAGCCGCGATTGCCGATCCGCTTGCCGCCGGTGCGCAGTTCCGCGCCCTTGGCCTCGGCATCGGCGACGAAGGATTCCATCGCGTCTATCCGGCGGGAATGCGCCAGCGGCCCCATGGTGGTCTTCGGGTCATGGCCATCGCCGACATTGAGATTCTTCGATATTGTGACGAATTCGTCGACGAACTTGTCGAACACGCTCTCATGCACCAGAAAACGCGTCGGCGAGACGCAGACCTGGCCGGCATTGCGGTACTTGTTGGCCGAGAGCACCTTGAGCGCCTTCTCCAGATTGGCGTCCTTGAAGACGATCGAGGGCGCATGGCCACCCAGCTCCATGGTGACGCGCTTCATATGCGCGCCGGCGAGCGCAGCGAGCTGCTTGCCGATCGCGGTGGAGCCGGTGAAGGAGATCTTGCGGATGACCGGGTGCGGAATCAGATATTCCGAAATCTGCGCCGGATTGCCGAAGACGAGGTTGAGCACATTTTCGGGCACACCCGCATCATTGAAGGCCTTGATCAGTTCGGCGCAGCTGCCCGGCGTGTCTTCCGGGCCCTTGAGCACGACCGAACAGCCGGCGGCCAGCGCGCCGGAGACCTTGCGCACCGCCTGGTTGATCGGGAAATTCCAGGGCGTGAAGGCGGCAACGGGGCCGACCGGCTCCTTGATCACCATCTGCATCACGTCGGACGCACGCGCGGGCACGATACGGCCATAGGCGCGGCGCGCCTCCTCGGCGAACCAGTCGATCGTATCGGCGGCGCCGCGCGTCTCCATCAGCGCTTCCGCCAGCGGCTTGCCCTGTTCGGTAGTCATGATCGCCGCGATCGTCTCGGCGCGCTCGCGCAGCAATTCCGCTGCCTTGCGCATGATCTTGTAGCGGTCGAAGGCGCCGATCGCGCGCCAGGTGGCGAAACCCTTCTCGGCGGCTTCGAGCGCCTCGTCGAGATCGGCGATGGTGGCGACGGGCAATGCGCCGATGGCGTCGCCGGTCGCGGGGTTGATGATGTCCATCGTCTCGCCGGAGGCGGCGCCGCGCCATTTGCCGGCAATATGCAATTCGACCTGCGGATACATGGCTTCGTCCACTCCATCGCTGTGTTCGTTGCCAAAGCGTGTCGATACCTGACGGGGCAGGTCGGAACACGCTTTGAGTCTTCGGTGGCGCCTCATTCCGTCAGCCGGTACCCACCTGACGGAATGATGCGCCGGTCAACACGTAGCAATTGACGGCCCGATACGTCACCCCCGCGCCATGCGCTCACCATCTTGGCAGAAACACGCCAGACGCCGGGCGTAACGGTCCGGCAATGGCTTTCGGCGTTCGCGGCAGGGCCTCCCCTCTCGTCGTGCCCAAAAAAGGAAGCGCCGCGCACGGGGCGCGACGCTTCATTTTCGTTGCCTTGCTGGAGGGTGCGATCAGATGCGACCGGCACCGGAAGCGAATTCCGGATAGGCCTCCACGCCGACCTCGACCTTGTCGAGACCGAGGCTCTCCTCTTCATCGCTGACACGCAGGCCGATGATGGCCTTGATGATCAGCCAGACGATGCCCGAGGCGACCACGGTAAAGGCACCTATCGCGGCGATACCGATGATCTGGGTGACGAAGCTGGTGCCCTCATTCGACAGCGGCACGATCAGCGTACCCCAGATACCCGCGAGCAGGTGAACCGGAATGGCGCCGACGACATCGTCGATCTTCAGCTTGTCGAGCAGCGGCACCGCGAAGACCACGATCGCACCACCCACGGCACCGATCACAACCGACAGGCCGGCGGAGGGTGCCAGCGGCTCGGCGGTGATCGAGACGAGGCCCGCCAGAGCGCCATTGAGGGCGAAGGTGAGATCGACCTTCTTGTAGATGATCTGGCTGAGGATGATCGCGGTGACCACACCGCCAGCTGCGGCGAGGTTGGTGTTCATGAAGATCTTGGCCACCGAGGAAGCGTCTTCGATCGTGCCCATGGCGAGCTGCGAACCGCCATTGAAACCGAACCAGCCGAGCCAGAGGATGAAGGTGCCCAGCGTCGCCAGCGGCATCGAGGAGCCCGGCAGCGCATTGACCTTGCCGTCCTCGGAGTATTTGCCCTTGCGCGCACCGATGATCAGGGCACCCGTCAGAGCCGCCCAGCCGCCCACGGAGTGGACCAGGGTCGAGCCGGCAAAGTCGGAGAAACCCATCTCGGCGAGCCAGCCGCCGCCCCACTGCCAGGCGCCAGTGATCGGATAGAGGATACCCGTGAGGATCACCACGAAGATCAGGAAGGAACTGAGCTTCATGCGCTCGGCGATGGTGCCGGAGACGATCGAGGCGGTGGTGGCGCAGAACACCATCTGGAAGAACCAGTCGGAGGCGGCTGCGTAGTCACCGGTATCGGCGGCCGGGTCCGGGATCGAGATGGGTCCCGGCGTGCCGAAGAAGCCGCCATCGACACCGGCATACATGAGATTGTAGCCGATGATCCAGTACATCAGGCCGGCGGTGGAATACAGGCCGATATTCTTGAGGCACTGCATCGAGACGTTCTTGGAGCGCACCATCCCGGCTTCGAGCATGGCGAAACCGGCGGCCATCCACATCACGAGGAAGCCGCCGATGAGGAAGAGCAGCGTGTTGAAGACGAACTGGCCGTCGGCGGGAACTGCGGTGGACATCTCGGCCACCTCCGCGTCCTGCGCCAGGGCGGCGACGCTCATCAGGCCGAGCGCCAGAGCGGCACCAGCGCTGCGTGTCAAAAGACGTTGAACCATCACGTAAACTCCTGAGAAGGCTTCACTGGAGCGCTCAGAGCGCATCGGAATCGGTTTCGCCGGTGCGGATGCGCACGGCTTTCTCGAGCGGAACGACGAAGATCTTGCCGTCGCCGATCTGACCCGTACGGGCCGCCTGGGCGATGGCGTCGATCGCGCCCTGAACCTGGTCGTCGGCTACGGCGACCTCGACTTTGATCTTCGGCAGGAAGCTCACGGCGTATTCGGCGCCACGGTAGATTTCGGTGTGCCCTTTCTGGCGTCCGTATCCCTTCACTTCGGTCACGGTCAGGCCGTGCACGCCGAGAGCGGTGAGCGCGTCGCGCACCTCCTCCAGCTTGAACGGCTTGATGATGGCCATCACGATTTTCATGGGTTTTGCCCCCTTCGATGCCGCAGGCTTTTTGCGTGCGGACGCGTTGACGTGAGACGGCGGATCATCGGCCCGCCGCGTCCCGGGGGCTCAGGAAACAAGTGTCGTGCCAAGTCGGGCCGTCATCGCTGCGACGCGGCAAATTCCCCGGAATCATGGGTTGCAGGGTGGCCCCTGAGGCGCTGCCGCAAAAACAGGCGGCAGGTAAACGCTTGCTTAATAGTCGCCTGATTAAAATTTAGGCAGGGCGTCCTTGCATGAAAAAACGGCAGGCGTGCGCGCTGAAGGCGACGCCGGCAGGCGCCGGAACGCAAAAAGGGCGCCCCACAGGACGCCCTTTCGAAAACCATCGGATCGGAGCCGTCAGCCCTTGACGCCGGCCTGGGCGGCGACTTCGGCGGCGAAGTCGCTCTCTTCCTTCTCAATGCCCTCGCCGAGCGCATAGCGCACGAAACCGGTGAGCGTCACCGGTGCGCCGGCCTTGCTCTCGGCCTCCTTGAGCACCTGTGCCACGGTCTTGGAGGTGTCGTGCACGAAGGGCTGGTCGAGCAGGGTGACTTCCTTGAGGTAGGATTTCACGCCGCTCTCGACGATCTTGGCCATGACGTGATCGGGCTTGCCCGCATTCTTC
>Ga0102938_10003704_pt1 | contig 11373 bp, 5 predicted proteins | sample SalPonR2_B_D2_MG_FD_84516 | JGI IMG/M metagenome (GOLD analysis project Ga0102938, IMG submission 84516) | Salt pond soil microbial communities from South San Francisco under conditions of wetland restoration - Salt Pond MetaG R2_B_D2_MG | ecosystem: Environmental > Aquatic > Marine > Intertidal... | reverse complement strand
GACGATTGGAATCCGAAGTGGAACAAGGGCGCCTACACGGGGCCGGCCGTGGCGCTCGACTGGATCGAGATCGAAGGGCCCGCAGACACCGCGTGGCCGCGCCCCAGCTACGAAATCCTCTTCGGAGACCTTCCCGTGGAGCAATGGACCGAGGATTCGGGCTTGCATCCGCCGGCGGAGTTGGGTGAGCCCAAGCATCCGAAGAATCAGCCGAAGCTGGAATTTCCCAACCGGCGGAACCGCTACATGGTTGTCTCGGATGATCCGGTTGGGGATGCCCGTCACTTGCTACAACGGTTCATCGAGCGAGCGTTTCGCCGACCTGTTGTGGCGGAAGAAGTCGACACCTACCTGCCACTTGTGCGGCAGCAGCTGGACGATAACAAACCGTTTCACGAGGCGCTGCTGACCGGCTACAAGGCTGTCCTCTGTTCTCCCGACTTTCTTTACTTCTACGAGGAACAACCGGGTCGACTGGATGACCATGCGCTGGCTTCGCGGCTGTCGTACTTCCTGTGGCGCAGCATGCCGGATCAGCAGCTGCGAAGCCTGGCCGCCGCGGGGCGTCTGCAGGAAGACGACGTGCTGGCCGACCAGGTCGAACGACTGCTGCAGGATTCGCGTTCACAAAGGTTCTTGGAGAACTTCGCCAGTCAGTGGCTCGACTTGCGCGAGATTCGCGTCACCCAGCCCGACGAAAAACTATATCCCGAGTTCGACCAATTCCTGCTGGAGTCGATGGTACAGGAGACGCATGCCTTCCTCCGCGAAATCCTCGAGGCCGATCTTCCCGTGCGCAACTTGATCGAATCCGACTTTGCGTTCGTGAATAACACGCTGGCGGACCTCTATGACATCGACGGCGTCGAAGGCGTGCGGCTGCGCAAGGTCTCCCTGTCGCCAAGTGGCGTGCGCGGCGGACTGCTAACCCAGGCGAGCGTTCTGAAGGTGACCGCCGATGGAACGAACACCTCGCCGGTGAAACGCGGCGCCTGGGTGCTCGACCGGTTGCTCGGCACACCGGCTCCTCCGCCCCCGCCGAACGTGGCGGAAATTGATCCGGACACCCGCGGGGCAATCACGGTGCGGGAATTGCTCGCGAAGCATCGTTCGGATGCCAGTTGTGCCAGCTGTCATGCCTCGATTGACCCACCCGGATTCGCGCTGGAAAACTTTGATGTGATTGGCGGGTGGCGGGATCGCTATCGCTCGCTCGATCAGGGGGAACAGCCGGACGTCATCGTCGATAGCCAACCGGTGCGATACAAGTTGAACCTGCCGGTGGACGCCTCGGGCGAAATGGCCGATGGCCGCAAATTTGCAGACATCCGTGGCTTCAAGCAACGGCTGCTCGACGAGCAACGGCAGGTCGCGCGAAACCTGGTGGAAAGACTGGTTGTGTTCAGCACCGGAGCGGGGGTTTCGTTTGCCGATAAAGCCGAGGTGAGGCGAATCGTGGATCGCGCGGAGGGTTCGCAGTACGGCCCGCGGACACTCGTCCACGAAGTGGTTCAAAGCGAATTGTTTCGCCGCAAGTAACCCGAGGAATCGTAGAAATTATGTTCAAGCGGAGATCCATCGTGCCTGTCCCGTCCATCGAGCGACGTAACCTGCTGCGCGCCTCGGGTGTATCCCTGGCGCTTCCCTTTCTTGGTTCGCGCGGGACGGCTGCGCTTGCCGCGGGGCCGAAAACCGCGTCGGGCGATGATGTTCCCCGTCGGATGGTGGCGATCAACGCCAGTATGGGCCTGCTGCCGCAACACTTCTTTCCGGATTCGGCGGGCAAGGATTTCGCCTTGCCTCCGTACCTGGAAATCCTGCAGGACCATCGCCAGAACTTCTCCGTTTTTTCCGGCCTTTCCCATCCCGAAGTGGACGGCGGGCACCACGCCGAATCGTGCTACCTGACTGCGGCGCCGCATCCGGGCGCCAGTGGGTTCCGGAACACGATTTCTGTGGACCAGTACGCTGCGGAGCGGATCGGGGTGCGGACCCGTTGCCCGTCGCTGGCACTGCATGCCGGTCCCGGCGGCCACAAGGATGGGCTCTCCTGGACCGCTTCCGGCGTCAGCATTCCAGCGGAGACAAAGCCTTCGGAGATCTACAAGAAACTTTTCCTCGCCGGTAGCGAACAAGATGTCGAAGCGAAGGTCGCGAATTTGCGTGACGGCGGCAGCATCCTGGACGCGGTCGCCGACCGCGCCCGCTCATTGCAGCGGCGTCTCGGAAGGCCTGACCAACGCAAACTCGACGAGTACTTCAGCAGCGTCCGCGAACTGGAGAAGCGGTTGGTAGCGGCCCAGGAGTGGGAAAAAAAACCGAAGCCCGCCGTCGATGCGCCGATCCCGCAGGATATCAAGGACAACGCAGAAATCCTCGGCCAGGCGCGGCTGATGTACGAGATGGCCAGGCTGGCACTGCAGACCGACAGCACGCGCGTGATTACGCTCAAGGTTCACTCGTACGCGCGGGTCAACATCGAAGGTGTCGACGAAGGCCACCATAGCTTGACGCATCACGGCAACCGCCCCGAATCGCTCGCCATGCTGCGGCGGATCGAGGAAGCGCGGCTGCGCGAGTTCAGCGAATTCCTCGCTTCGCTTGGCAAAACCGAAGAAGAGGGCGAAAGCCTGCTGGACCGTACGATGGTGCTCTATGGATCGCATATGGGCGATGCCAACCGCCACACCAACGATAACCTTCCCATCATGCTGGCCGGAGGAGGTTTTCGCCACGGGCAGCATCTGGCGTTCGACGCCGAGCACAACACCCCCCTGTGCACCGTCTCCGTCAGCATGCTCCAGCGCCTCGTTCTGGAAACGGATCGCTTCGCCTCAAGCACCGGAACATTGACAGGGCTCGAGATGGCTTAGCTGGGACGCTGTATCCAGGGAGGTCGAAGTACCGTGGTGTTCCGTAGTGGGCCAGTGCATGTTGTCAGGCCCACGAGGGAATTCGCAATCCAAGAGACGCGCTTCGCAGGCTTGACCCATGAAACTTGCCACCCTCTTCATCCTGTTCTGGGCGATCGCCGCGGGAGCGTCTCTGGGCGAGGATCCGGACGCGACATTTTCCGTGGCGGCCGTGTTGAGGGATCGTGCAGCGTTCGACCGTCCCCACGATATCGAATTGCAAGGGGATCTCGCGTTCGTGCCGGGCAAGGGCGGCTCGCTGGCGATCGTCGATGTGGCGAATCCCGACCAACCGAAGCTGCTGTGTCAGCGGCACGATGACCGCAAGTTGGCGGAGGCGGAAACGGTTTTGGTGGCAAAGGGGCGGCTGTTTCTGGGGACGCACGATTTGCATGCGATCGACGTGTCGCAGCCAGAGGCCCCGGTTTTTCAAGCTCGGGTGTCGGATCGGAAACGGATTCGTCATATCAACGGGATGGTCTGCCGCCGGGATACGATCTTCGCCGCCAGCAAGCATGGTTGGCTGGATGCTTTTGACATCAGTGACCCGGTCACGCCGACCCTGGCGGGGGCGGTGAACCTGCGCGAAAAGTACAGCATCGCTTCGTCGCACGAAGTGGACCTGTTTGGCGAATTCGCCGTGGTTGCCGACCCTGCTCAGTTCGCCCCCCGCAAGCATCCGGTCAAGCTGGCGAGTCAGCGGTTTGCCAAGCCCCTGGCCAACGCCGAACCGCGTGATGAGGGCGGCGGCGACAGCGGTCACGATTTGGTTTATCGGGAGGGGGTCTTATACGTGACCGGGCAGAATGATCATTGTTTGGTGGTATTGCGGGTGGAATCCGCGCAGGTGAGGGCATTGGCAGCAGGGTGAGCGCGGATAGTCACCGCGTCCAAGCTCAAAGATCGCTCGCTCGTCACGCACTTTGCGGGCTTCTGGTGCATTCGCTGAAGGGCCTCCTGGGGATCGACTGGAGGTCGGGAAGTTGCAGGTGTATCCCGGACCTGCCGGAGATGCTCGCGTTTATTGCGGAATTCAAAGCTGTTGGGCGGGGCGGCAACTCGCTTCACGAAATACGCCAAAATTGACGATTCTTCCATGCTTCCAGCCAGCGTAAACAACCGATCGGAAGCGAACGAAAAGATCTACCTTTTCCGGTCGCTTTTCCGAGGTCGCGAAGACGTTTATCCTCGCCGTTTCGAGAGTCGTGCTACAGGGAAAACCGGTTACTCCCCAGCATGCAGTAATGAGTGGGTTTCGGGGATCTGCGAAAAACCTCGCGTCAAATGTGCTCATTGCCAACATCGCTCGTTCCTGCCTGTCACGGACGACGTGATCCGTAGTCATCTTACCGGGAAAGACGAACGCGGAAGCGACTTTACGGCCGGTCTCTACCCAATGCTGCTGGATGAGACATGTTGCTTCCTGGCCGTCGACCTTGACAAGGCCAACTGGCAAGACGATGCGGTCGCCGTTCTTGAGACCTGCAAGGTGCTTGATATCCCGGCCTCACTTGAACGTTCTCGATCGGGAAATGGAGGACATGTTTGGGTCTTCTTCGACACGGCGATACCAGCGTCTATCGCACGCCGCCTTGGCTCCTTTGTTCTCACCGAGACGATGGAGCGGCGACCGGATCTCGGACTCGACTCCTACGACCGACTCTTCCCCAATCAAGACACGCTGCCTCGAGCAGGATTCGGGAATCTGATCGCTTTGCCACTGCAGAAGCGTCCCCGTGATAGCGGCAATAGCGTATTCATCGACGGTGATTTCCATCCCTATGATGACCAGTGGGCGCTGTTGTCTTCCATCCGGCGGATGCCGCTCGGCGCCGTCGAAGTGTTAGTGAATCGAGCAAGCGAGAAAGGCCGTGTGCTGGGTGTTCAAACGCCGGTGAATGATGAGGGTGAGCCATGGTCGATGGTACCCTCGCGAAAGAGCGTCGCTCCGATTCCCGCAGCGGAGTTACCGACGAACCTGGAACTGACGTTGAGTGATCAGATCTATCTACCGATAGCGGGCTTGCCGCCGGCACTTCGAAATCGCCTCATGCGCCTCGCTGCTTTTCAAAATCCGGAGTTCTACAAAGCTCAGTCGATGCGGCTACCTACATGGGGAAAGCCCCGGATCATCAGCTGTGCTGAGACCGACGACCATCACCTCGCGTTGCCGCGAGGCTGCCTGGAGGATGTCCAGCGTTTGCTGAACGATCTGAAGATCCAAGTTAGTATCCGCGATGAGCGCCGGTCTGGGACGCCAATTGACGTGGCTTTCCATGGCAAATTGCGGCCGGAACAAAAAACGGCCACGCAGAAACTGCTTCGCTACGATACCGGCGTCCTGTCTGCCACCACGGCGTTTGGCAAGACTGTTGTGGCGGCATCGATCATCGCAGAGCGAGGTGTCAATGCGCTGGTACTTGTCCACCGCCGGCAGTTGCTCGACCAGTGGGTGGATCGACTGTCCGAGTTTCTCGGGATTTCGCCAAGTTCGATTGGTCGCATCGGTGGTGGACGAAAGCAGTTCACAGGGCAAATCGATGTGGCGATTATCCAGAGTCTCGTGCGGAAAGGCGTCGTCAAGGACTGGATCGCCGACTACGGGCACGTCATTATCGATGAGTGTCACCATTTGTCGGCGCAGAGTTTTGAACTCGCCGCGCGCCGGACGAAGGCACGTTACGTTCTGGGGTTATCCGCGACGGTGAACCGCAAAGACGGCCATCATCCGATTGTCTTCATGCAATGCGGACCCATCCGACATCGCGTCGATGCAAAATCCGAAGCCGTCGCCCGACCGTTTGAGCATTCAGTAATCGTTCGACCCACCGCGTTTCGTCCAGTCTCAGAAGCGAACGATGATCGGCGCATTCAGTTTCATGACCTTTATCGCGAGTTGAGCTTTGACGATGATCGAAACCGCATGATCTGTGAAGACGTCATTCAGTCGGTTCGCGAGGGCCGGTCCCCACTTGTGCTAACTGAACGAAAGGACCACCTTGATGAACTCGCAGCCCATCTCGAGAAACGTGTTCGCCATGTTGTCGTCCTGAAAGGCGGTACCGGCATCAGAGCGTCACGGGCGATCGCTGAGCGTCTGTCCGCCATCCGGTCAGACGAAGACCGAGTGCTGTTGGCTACGGGCAGGTACGTGGGTGAAGGATTCGACGACGCTCGCCTCGACACATTGTTCTTGACGCTGCCAGTGTCTTGGCGTGGTACGATCGCACAATATGTCGGTAGACTGCACCGGTTGCACGAAGGAAAGACGGAAGTTCGCGTTTATGACTACGCGGACCTGAATGTCGCAATGCTCTCGCGGATGTTCGATCGTCGCTGTGCGGGATATGAATCGGTCGGCTACAGCGTCCTTCTACCTGGTAGTGCCGTTCCCGACTGGCCTGTGGAGATACCTTTGCCCGTCGATCCCCAATGGAAGAGCGATTACGCGGCCACGGTGCGGCGGCTTGTTCGTGACGGAGTCGACGCGCCGCTGGCGAAGTCGTTTGTCCATGTTGCCCGAAAGTTTGACTCGGACGCTAAGGGTCTGCGCCGAGCTCGTAGCGCAAGTGAAGCGTTTCTCTTTCACCGCCTTGAATCCCTTCCCAACACAGCGGGGCGATTTGCGTTGAACGAGGAGCTACCCATTCCGTTTGACGGATGGGGAAACATGGAAGTGGACCTGCTTGATGCAGACGCTCGATTGGTAATCGAGCTAGATGGGGGTCAACACTTCTCCAACCGTGACGCATATCGTCGTGACCGTCGCAAGGATGCGTTGCTGCAGGAATGCGGGTACTTTGTGTTGCGATTCCTGGTCGAGGACGTAGGCAAGCGGCTTGACCAAGTTCTCGATGCAATCCTGAGGGCCATGGAATTGCGATCACGGACTAACAGGTAGGCCACGCCGTTGGCACTCAGCTCGACTTTTTCCCCTTTCCCAAATTGCGGAATGAGGCGATTGGTGTATGCAAACTGCTAGACTTCGGGCTTGCCCAAGCGGCATAAACTGGAAAAAGTCGGGCTAAGCCCGGATGGCGTCGATCGATTGGAACTCGCGGTCGGCCGGCCCTAGGCGTTTGGAGACCTCATAGGCCTGCAGGATTGTGTTGTAAACGTCAATTCCCTCGGCACCCACATCGTGCAGCTGGCCTGTTTTCAGGCGGCCATTGCCGCCCGTGACGGCGTGGAAGATACCTGACAACTCCCGCTTGACGTTGTTGTGGCGACCGTCGCCCGACTCGGTGGAAATCGTGATCAGCGAGTTTTCCAGGATCGTCTTGCCGTTGGCTTCCACGCACTCTTCTCCGTCAAGCCGGTGAAGTAGGTAGGCCACCTCGCGCATCTTCATGTGCGCGTGGGCGCGGAGCTCCTCGTTCTTCTTCTTCTCGTTGAACTCATGCCACCATTCATGGCTACAGCCGCCCGAGCCGCCCCTGTTGCGTTGGCCGGCATCGTCGAACTCGAATACGGTCCGCCCGTCGAATTCGTATTTGCCTTTGAGCCGGATGCGTTCCCCGGCAGCCAGGAACGTCAGGGCTCCGAAACGGGCTCGATCCGTCTGGATGGCCAGCGCATAAAGATCCGACATCAGCCGCCATTCGCTTGTCAATTCTTCCAGCGTGATGTCGATGCCCTCCCCGCCCGGATCGGCCTCACCGCCGTGAGCAATCTCTGAACGCGGCGGAAGTTCAGGAGAGTTTTCCGTACGGCGACGCTGCGAATAAGCTCGTTGCTCGTACTCTCGGATCCGCTCCAGGTGATCGGCCACGCGTGAGCGAGAGGTGGCCCCGAGGGGGGAACGGTTTCCGGTGTAGAACTTGTACTGATCCACCACCGTATCCAGCACGCTCCGCTTGAGCCGCCGACGTTCGAGATCCGTTTCGTCCCCGGAGAGGTTGACCGTACCAAAGACGCGTTCGAACAAGTCACGTGGGGACTCCTGCATCGCACCGGCCACCGTCCCGTCTTCCTTGTAGCTGTGAACGTAGCGACCCACGCGGCTGCGGCGGAAAAACGTACCGGCGACCAGCGTCGACACCATGCTGCCAGGCAAGCCCTCGGGATAATGAGCTTGGCGGATCATTTGATCGATCGAGGGCCCGCCTGCCTTCGCTTCCCCGTCGGGAGCCTCCGCGGTGAAGGCGCCGGTGGCGCCGTCGTAGTGGGCGTTCATCCCGGAGCGGTCACAGCGGATTTGGTCGACACCGCGGACGATCGCCAGCTTGGTGCGCAGCGGCTTGAGCGGCTCCAGAACTCCGTCATAGCCCTCTTGCTGCAGCGGTGCGGGGATGCCGAGCCCGAAGAAGACGTTGAACGCCCGCACCGGGACCTGGACCGCCGGCGCCGCGGTCGCACGCGAGAGAAGCATCTCCTCGAGGAACGGAAGCCCGACCGTCACCGCACCAGCTCCTCGCAACAAAGTTCTACGGTTTATGTTTCGCTGTGTCATGGTTTCTTTCCCAGGGGTAGCTGCTCGGTATTTCGGATGGCCTGTAGCAGGCGGGCCTGTCAATCCGAGACGGCCTGTCAGATCGATTCGGGCCGGACCAGCATGACCAAGTCGCTGGTGACGATCGCGGCCATCAAGCTTTGGTAGGTTCCGCCATTGGCTTGCGCCTTACGGTGGATTTGAGCGACGTGCGGAGCATCGGCGGCGCCGAGCGAACGCCCGAGGGCAAACTGCGTCGCCTTCCAGGTCAGCGATTCCTTGACCCGTTCGCTGTTGGCAAGCTGGTCCATCAACTCGGCTGAGGATTCATAGGCCACCGCTTCGGCTCGCCCGGGGAACAGCACCTGGCCGTCATCGCGGAGCTCGTTTCCGAACTCGTCCTGCTCATGGAACGAACCAAGTCCGTCGAACTTTTCCAGACCGAAGGCGAGTGGCTCAAACTTGGAGTGGCAACCGGCGCAACGGCTGTCGGCCAACCGCGACTGAGCCACCGCTCGCTGGGTGCGCCCCGGCTTGCTCGGCACCGGCGTGGTGTCGACGCAGGGTGGCGGGTCGCGCACGACGCCGCGGAGCAATTGACGCATGACAAACAAGCCACGTGTGACCATCGAGGCTTCATCACCGCCGACGGTCAAAATACTGCCGTGCGTCAACAGTCCCCCACGGCTGGGAACGTCCGACAGGTCGTAGCGTTGGAGTTCATTGCCGCCGCCGCGCTTTACCTCCGGCATTCGATAATGTTCGGCCAAGCGTTCGGTGAGGAACGTAACCTGCGCGTTGAATAGATCGCCCAACGGCCGTTCTTGCTCCCACACGATCTCCTCGAAAAACGCCAGGGTCTCTCGCCGCATGTCCGCGGCAATTTGAGCGTGCCAGTCGGGGAACCTGGGTTCGCTTGGACGCAAGTTGTTCACATGATCCAGATTCAACCATTCGCTGATAAACCGCCGCGACTGAGCAATCGCGCGTGGGTCCTCGAGCATCCGACGCGCCTGTTTCGCGACCTCTTCTCGCGCTAGCTCGCCATCCTCGGCCAGTTTCAACAGTGTCTCGTCCGGCGGTCCTCCCCACAGGATGTAACTGAGACGCGACGCCAACTCAAAGTCACCCGCAGGGCGCGGCGGCCCCTCGGCCGGTTGTCGCTCGATGCGATACAGGAACCGCGGCGACTGCAGCATCGCCTGCAGGATGTAGCTGAGGGCTTCTTCGAAATCGCCTCCGGCCGCGGCGACGGTGGTGGAGATCCCACAATAGCGCCGATCCTCGTCCTGGGTCAGCGGAGCCCGCAACAACCGCAGCGCCAGGGGCTCGATCACCTTTCGAATGTTTTCATCGGTCAGCTCGCGGCCTTTCGTATGCATTGAGGCCAGCTTCTTGATGTCGGTACGCTGGGCAATCAGTTCGGCCAACTTCGCGTACGCCTCAACATGAGCCAGATCGACGTTGAGGTTATAGGCGGTGTTGCTGAACCCGTCGGCGCGCAGATCGCGCGGAAGCTGCGACTCGGCTTCTGCCAAAATATCCACAGCGAGAACCGCACGAACGCTTTCCACATACTCGGGTAGGGTGAGTCGCCGGACGAACGAGCTTTGCCGCTCCGTGCCGTTGGCGTAGATGGCCGGATCAATTCGCTCGAGCGAAAAGGTGGCGCCGTTGTCGATCCACTGTTTCAGCAGCGCCTTTTCCTCATCGCTTAAAGCGGGTCGATCCAGCGGCATCGAATTGGAATCGACCAACTGCCAAAGCATGCTCTCCTCGGCGGAACCCTGCTCGATCACTGCTCCGCTGTCACCGCCGGCCGTCAGCCCCGACGCGACCGACAGATCCAATCCGCCCTGATGCGTCGATGGATCATGACACTCCAGACAGTGTGTGGACAGGAGGGGCGCGATCTGGGTGGTGAACCGCTGCCCGTTTTTACGTTCCCGCGCTGCCGCCAGTTCTTCCTCGGTCGGCGGCGCCAGGCTCGCTCCGGCACGGAAGTTCCGAGCGACCTCGGCCGGGCGAAGCGCCCGATCGTAAAGGGCAACCAGGTGCAGGTGGCCTTGCCAGGGGCGATCGCTGGACAATTCGTTGACCAAGCCCAGACGGTAGTGTTCATCCCAATTGGAAAGATCCCCGCCAAGACGCTGCTCCGACTCCATACGCTGGTTCACGTAAAGTTTCGCCCAACCACTGCGGTCGAAGGTGTAGACCAGATGAGTCAGTTCCGTCTTAACGCGATTGGATTGCGATTCGACTTCAGGGATCCCGTTGTTGCTGGTTTCCGTCGTCCGCAGGCGAACCTGCCAGCGATCTCCTTCTTGTCCCAGCGTAACGTTCCTTGATCCAGCGTTTTCGGAGATCGTGACCACCCGCGCTGGACCATCCTGTGTCCTGTTGGCAGGAGTGACCCAGGCCTCAACGGTCAAGGCTCCGGCCCGCTTGATCGGGGGGATCAACTTGGTCGCTGCACCCGAGCTCCGCAGCAGCGTCGGTTCCTTGATCACCAGACGGTCGTGTTTCGCCTCGACCGCCGCCGCCTTCTCGTTGCGAACGTCAAGCGAGTCGCCCGTCGCGGCGCGGTTCTTCAACTCGCGAACGCTGACCGAATCCCCCTGCGAGGGATCGAACCCGTACAGCGCCACCAAGCCATCGTTGATACGCCCCGTGCCGGCAACCGACGCGCTTTCTGCGGGGGCGTTCTCTTGGGCAGGGGCTGGCGTATGCCCCGCTCCGCCAAACGAGAGGCCGCAGCCGAGCACGGAACAAAGGATCAGTAGCAACGGACGATTCATGTAGCACTCCTATGCGGGGGATCCGATTTTACCCAAATCTTCCGCGCCGAATCAAACGTTCACGCCGTTACCCCCCCCTTTTCACCGCGAAACCCTACACGCGTCACGCAGGCCGCCGGCCGGTCTTCCCGCGCCGGACGCCACCGACGAAGCGACCCGACATACCGTTCGCCGGCGAGCGGCGTTTCATGGCGGCTGCTGTAATCCATTGGCGTACGATATGCGTCATTTG
>Ga0102938_10003702_pt1 | contig 11377 bp, 10 predicted proteins | sample SalPonR2_B_D2_MG_FD_84516 | JGI IMG/M metagenome (GOLD analysis project Ga0102938, IMG submission 84516) | Salt pond soil microbial communities from South San Francisco under conditions of wetland restoration - Salt Pond MetaG R2_B_D2_MG | ecosystem: Environmental > Aquatic > Marine >... | reverse complement strand
TGTCGGGTGACCGTCGAGTGGCCGGGCCCGCTCGAGATGCTCGGGGAGCTGGTCCTTGCAGAAGTACGGACCTTCGAAGAGCTCGGGGACGAGCACGATGTGAGCGCCCTCCGCCGCGGCACGTCGGACGAGCCGCTCGGCCGTGGCGACGTTGGCGTCGAGGTCGTCGCCCATCGCCATCTGCACGGCGGCAACCGTGAGTTCCGTCATGCCCGCGACGCTACTGCTCGCACGGTCGGTCCGATCGTGTGCGCAGCACGTCAGTCCGTGAGTGCGTCGGCGGCGGTCCAGGCGGCTTCGATGCGGTCGATCCGCTCGGTGGCGGCGACACGACGTGCAGCGGCCGCCTCCACGACGAACAGGTCGAGCAACGCGAGCGTGCCGACGTGGCTGTCGAACGGCCCGGTCGACGCGGCAGCCACGACGAAGGAGCGGTCGGACGACTCGGCGACCGGGGACAGGACGTTGTCGGTGAGCGCGACGATCCAGGCGCCGGCCTCACGGGCTGCGGCGAGCGTGCCGAGCACCCACCGCTCGTAGCGGCGCAGGTCGAGCGCGACCACCACGGGCTGGGGGCCGGCGAGCGCCAGCACCCGTGCCACGTCGACCGGGTTGCCGTCGAGCAGCCGGCAGCCGGGGCGGAGCTGCTCGAGGTCACCGAGGAACTGCGCGGCCACGCCACGCGATGCGGCGCCCGAGAGCACCAGGACCGGTCGTGTGTCGTCGGCGAGCCGCTCCACCACGGCGCGCAGGTCGCCCGCCTCGACGGCGTCGAGCGTGGCTCGGACGTTGCCGACGGCCGCCTCGGCATGGAGTTGTGCCGCGGAGGTGTGGGTGGTGATGTCCTCCCGGATGCGTTCGGCGGCGGGTCGGAGCCGGCGGGCGAGCCCGTCGCGCACCTCGGACTGCATGCCGGTGAAGCCGTCGAAGCCGAGTTTGGCGGCGAATCGCACGACGGTCGCCGCTCCGGCGTCGCTGGCCTCGGCGACCTCGGCGACCGTGCCGAAGGCCACCACCTGCGGTCGGGCGAGGACGACGTCGGCGATGCGTCGTTCGGTGGGGGTGAGGTCACCGGCCCGGTCGCGCACACGCTGCTCGACGTCCATGGACCCGGCACGGTAGCTGGCACCGGTACTGATCGCATCCGTTCCATCTGTGAGCTATCGTGGAACAGACATTCCACAGCACACTCGCGCACCCGACGAGGAGGGATCCCCATGACCACCGACGTGCACACCCGACTGGCCACTCCCGACGTCGTCGACGCCGCCGCCTGGGCGGTTCCCCGACCCGGCGGGGACCTCGACGAACTGGTCCTCGAGGCCGGCCTCGGCGTACGGCAGCTGCCGCTGCACGTCGACGAGACGCTCCTGCGGTTCGCGTCCGGCTCCAACCGCGCCGGGGCGCTGCTGGTGCGCAACGTGCCGATCGGCCCGTTGCCGGCCACACCGGTCACACCCTCTGCACCCACCACCAAGGATCTGTCGACGGAGCTCGCGCTGCTCACGGTGGCTCGCCGCCTCGGGCAACCCGTCGGCTACCGACCCGAGCACGGGGGACGGATCGTCCAGAACCTCGTGCCGGTCGCCGTCGACGCCGACACCCAGACCTCCACGTCGTCGCGATCGAACCTGATGTTCCACACCGAGACGGCGTTCCACCCCCACCGGCCCCGCTACCTGCTCCTGCTGTGTCTGCGCGGCGACCCGTCGGCCACCACCACGTTGGCATCGGTGCACGACCTCGTCGACCGCCTCGACGACGACGAGCTGCGCGTGATGTCCGAGCCGCGGTTCCGCACCGCCGTGGATGCGAGCTTCCTGAACGGGCGCACCAACGTTCCCGGCCCACCCCACCCGCTGCTCACCGGCACCCGGGGCGAGCCGACGTTCGTGTTCGACGCCGACCTCACCACCGTCGCCGAGCCCGGCGCCGACGCACGCGCCGACGACGTGCTCAGGCGGGTGAAGCAGCTGATCGACGAGGTCACCACCGGCGTGGTGCTCGAGCCCGGCGACCTGCTGGTGGTGGACAACAACGTGGCGATCCACGGCCGTTCGCCGTTCACCGCCCGGTTCGACGGCACCGACCGCTGGCTGCAGCGCGCCTTCGTGGTCACCGACCTCGCTCCCAGTGCCGCCGACCGTGACGGCCGTGTGATCACCACCGAGTTCGGCCGCGGCTGACCCGCCGGCCAGGAGGCCGCACTCATCGTTTGCGTTGCAGTTTCTTCGGGGCGTGCCGAAAATTCCGTCACGCAAACGAGAGGATCCGCCTGGCGGGGGGTGTCAGCGGTCGAGGAGCTTCGAGCGGACGAGTTCGGTCTCGGGAGTCGTGAGCGGCCGATTCGTGGTGACCCGCACGGTCACGGTCCCACCCTCGCCCGGCCCCTCGACGGTGTCGGCGTCGTCGGCGTCGCGGGCAGCGGGATCGGGGGCGGTCGCCGGAGGTGCGACGTCCCCATCATGCGCAACGGCAGGAGCAGGCAGGGGCGCAACGACGTGCTCCGTCGGGGCCTCGGCGCCCGTGTGGGTCTCGATGTCGCGGAGGAAGACCACGCCGGTGAGACCGATGTCGTTCGAGGCGTTGGCGAGGCGTGCCGACACCGTCTGCTCGTCGGCATCGGCCCACTCGTCGACCGGCACGTCGATGTCGCTCACGGCCGGCAGCTGCGAGAGGTTGGTGACCGACTCCACGGCGTGGTGGCCGGCGTGCCAGGCGGCGCCGTCGGGGGTGCGCAGCCGGACCGAGGCGGTCCCGATGAGGTCCACGGTGCCGCGCACCTCGGTGCCCGAGACCCGCAGCACCACCTCGTCGCCGACGGCGTAGCGGTCCTCGAGCAGGGCGCGTGTCCCGCCGAGGAAGTCCTTCACGAGGTCCTGGCCGCTCAGCGCGATGGCGACCCCGATGAAGCCGGCACTGGAGATCGCGAAGACGGGGTCGACGCCGAGGATCTCGAGAGCTGCCAGGGTCGACACGACGAAGATGCCCACGGTCACCAGGTGTCCCAGCATGCGCGCCACTGCGTCGGCGCGCTGGCGACGACGGGCATCTGCCTGGCCGTTGTCGCCGAGGCGGTCGAGTCGGACGCGCCAGGTGCCACTGCGCACCCCCGTGTCGCCCGACGACTGGGCCCGGCGGACGGCCCGGCGGGTCATCGTGCGGATCGCCGAGCGTGCCAGCCACGACGACACGACGGCCACGGGAAGCAGCAGCGCCGCCTCGGAGACGGCAGCGAGCCAGGAGAGCATCGGGGGAGACCTTTCGAGCAAGCGATTCGAGCAAGCGGTTCGAGCAAGCGGTGGACCGAGTCGGCTCACCGCACATTACGGTTGTGTTACGGGACGACATCCTGGCACCACGAATCGCCGTTGCGACGTCAGCAGCCAGATTGTCGGCACGGCTCGACGTGACATCGCTCACGCCACCGATAGGTTTCGCGCGATGACAGGTTCGTCACGCCGACACGATCGGCCGTCTCTGGGTTGGCGCGAGTGGGTCGCGCTCTCCGACTGGGGCGTCGACCACCTCAAGGCCAAGGTCGACACGGGCGCCCGCACCTCGTCGCTGCACGCCTTCGATCTCGAATGGTTCGACCGCCAGGGAGAGCCCTGGGTGCGGTTCGAGGTGCACCCGTGGCAGCGCTCCACCTCCGACGCCGTCACGGTCGAGGCGCCCGTGGTGGCGACGCGGGACATCAAGAGTTCGTCGGGCGTCGTCGACCACCGGCCCGTGGTGCGGACCACGCTCACCATCGCCGGCACGCCGACCCCGGCCGAGATCACCCTCACCCGCCGCGACGAGATGGGGTTCCGCATGCTGGTGGGACGCGAAGCGATCCGCAATCGTTTCGTGGTCGACCCGGGTGTGTCCTATCTCGGCGGCCGACCCGCGAAGACCGTCCGGCGACGCAACAGGGCCGTGCCCCGCATGACGGCCGAGGGCGGGGCATGAAGCTGGCCATCCTCTCGCGGGCCCCGCGCTCGTACTCCACTCAACGCCTGAAGACCGCCGCCCTCGATCGGGGCCACCAGTGCAAGGTGCTCGACACGCTGCGCTTCGCGATCGACCTGTCGGGCGACGAGCCCGACCTGCAGTTCCGCGGCAAGCCACTGTCCGACTACGACGCCATCGTGCCCCGCATCGGCGCATCGATCACCTACTTCGGCTCCGCCGTGGTACGTCAGTTCGAGCAGATGGACGTGTTCACACCCAACACGGCCAACGGCATCACCAACTCGCGCGACAAGCTGCGTGCGATCCAGATCCTGTCGCGTCACGACATCGGCATGCCGAAGACGGCGTTCGTCCGCGACCGCAAGGACGTCCTCCCGGCGATCGAACGTGTGGGCGGCGCCCCGGTCGTGATCAAGCTGCTGGAGGGCACCCAGGGCATCGGCGTGATCCTGGCGCCCGACAAGAAGGTCGCCGAAGCGATCATCGAGACGCTCCACAACACCAAGCAGAACGTGCTCATCCAGGAGTTCATCGCCGAGAGCAAGGGGCGCGACGTGCGCGCACTGGTCGTCGGCGACCGGGTGGTGGCGGCGATGCGACGTACCGCCCAAGGCGACGAGTTCCGCTCCAACGTGCACAGGGGCGGCTCGGTCGAGCCGGTCGCTCTCGATCAGGCCTATGAGCGCACGGCGGTGCGCGCCGCGCAGATCATGGGGCTGCGTGTGGCGGGCGTCGACATGCTGGAAGGCAACGACGGCCCCCTCGTGATGGAGGTCAACTCGTCGCCGGGGTTGGAGGGCATCGAACGGGCCACCGAGCTCGACGTGGCCGGGGCGATCATCGACCACGTCGCCAACCAGGTCGCCTTCCCCGAGCTCGACGTCCGCCAACGCCTGTCGGTGAGCACCGGCTACGGCGTGGCCGAGCTGCTGGTGCGCGAGGACGGCGACTTCGTCGGCAGGACCATCGGCGAGTCGGGCCTACGCGACCGCGACATCTCGGTGCTCACGCTGCACCGCAACACCGACGTGATCCCCAACCCGCGCGATTCACGGCTGCTCGAGGCCAACGACCGGCTGCTCTGCTTCGGACGGCTCGAGGAGATGCGCGACATGATCCCGGCGCGCCGTAAGCGTCGGGCGCGGGTCCGCAAGCTCCCGGCCGACGCCCTCCCGGAGGAGCATCACGACGCGAACGACTGAGCGGGACCGCCCGGGGAACCGGGCACCCGGTACGGTTCGACCGTGAGCATCGATCTCGCCGCCATCCGGGCGGCGCGCACGGCGATCGCCGACGTCGCGAAGCACACGCCGGTGGTGTCGTCGGTGACGCTGTCGGACGGGATCGGCGGCGAGATCGTGTTGAAGGCCGAGAACCTGCAGCGCACCGGCGCCTTCAAGATCCGCGGCGCGATGAACAAGGTGGCGTCGCTCGGTGAGGACGCCCGCCACGGCGTGGTCACCGGAAGCGCCGGCAATCATGCGCAGGCGCTCGCACTGGCCGCCCGTCACTTCGGCGTGCCCTGCGAGATCGTGGTACCGCGCGGTGCCCCGATCACCAAGATCGAGGCCTGCCGGGGTTTCGGGGCGACCGTCGTCGAGCACGGTGCCGCCCTCAAGGAGGCGGTGGACGAGGCGCTGGCACGCGCCGGATCGACCGGCATGACGTTCTGCCCGCCGTTCGACGATCCGGCCGTGGTGGCCGGGCAGGGCACGTTGGGTCTCGAACTGGTGGAGGACGTCGACGGGCTCGCCACCGTGGTGGTGCCACTCGGCGGTGGTGGACTGGTGAGCGGCGTAGCGATCGCCGTCAAATCCCTCCTGCCCGACGTCCGGGTGATCGGCGTCCAGGCTGCAGCGTGTGCGCCGTACGCCGGCGGGGCGGTACCCGACGGCCCCGTGCTCACGCTCGCCGACGGGGTGGCGGTGAAGTACCCCGGAATCGTGACCGGCCCGCTGGTCGAGCAGTGGGTCGACGACGTCGTGACGGTCAGCGAGGACGAGATCGCCGAGGCGATGGTGCTGCTCATGGAACGGGCGAAGCTCTACGTGGAGGGCGCCGGTGCCGTGGCCGTGGCGGCGCTGATGGCCGGCGTCGTGGCACCCGCGCCGACGGGCGTGACCTGCGCCGTCGTGTCGGGCGGCAACGTGGACCTCGGCGTGGTGCCGGGCCTGATCCGTCGCCACGAGTTCGCCGCCGGTCGCCGGCTGTCGATCTTCGCCCGCATCGACGACCGGCCCGGTCGGCTGGCCCATCTGCTGTCGGTGTTCGCAACCGGCGACGCCGACCTGATCGAGGTGGAGCACGTACGTGAGGGCCTCGACCTGGGTGTTCGCGAAACCGGGATCCGAGCCACGTTCGAAGTGCGCAGTCGCGAGGAAGGTTCCCAGCTGCTCGCAGCCGCGCGGGCTGCCGGCTACGACCTCGAGCAGACCTGAGAACGATTTCCCCCACCTGACTGGACGTCCTACCTACTGGTCGGTAGGGTGATCCCCGTGACGGAATCGGAGATCCTCCATGAGCTGACCCCGGTCGCCGAGTCGCTGCTCGAGCGCCACCTCTCCACCTCGAAGGAGTGGTTCCCCCACGAGTACGTGCCCTACAGCCGCGGCCGCGACCACGAGCCGGGGCGTGATTGGCACGAGTCCGACGCCGACCTCGGCGGCGTCACCATCGGCCCCGAGGTACGCAGTGCGCTGCTCGTCAACCTGCTCACGGAGGACAACCTGCCGTACTACTTCCGCTCGGTCGAGCGGATGTTCGGCAAGGACGGCGCCTGGGGCACCTGGGTCCGGCGCTGGACCGCCGAGGAGGGTCGCCACTCGATGGCGATCTACGGCTACCTCATGACCACGCGTGCCATCGATCCGGTGGAACTCGAACGCTCGCGGATGGCGCAGGTGTCGGGCGGGCAGACCCCCGACCCACCTCTGCACGAGGGGTTCATCTACCTCTCGCTGCAGGAGCTGGCGACGCGGATCTCCCACCGCAACACCGGAGCCCAGATCGGTGATCCGGTCGGGTACGAGGTGATGAAGCGGGTCGGCAGCGACGAGAACCTGCACCAGCTCTTCTACCGCGACCTCGCCGCAGCCGCGATCGAGGCGGATCCCAACACGATGATGGTGGCCATGGAGAAGCAGGTCCGGCACTTCGCCATGCCCGGTACCGGCATCCCCGACTTCGACCGTCATGCGGCACTGATCGCCAAGGCCGGCATCTACGACCTGCAGATCCACCACGAACAGATCCTGGCGCCGGTGGTGCTGCGCCAGTGGGACGCCGCCAACATCTCCGGGCTCTCCGGCGAGGGCGCTGCGGCTCAGGAGAAGCTGATGAAGCGCCTCGCCACCAGCGAGAAGGTCGCCAAGCGGTTCGCCGAGAAGCGCGACGCGGCGATGACCCCCGCCTGAACCACTTCCGCTCCGCCCCCCGTCGGCGGTACCGGTCGCCCGAGATCGCGTGATGGGGTCGGACCCCACTGCGCGACGTGACGCGACGTCCGTGCGATGTCAGCGCGACGTCAGCGCGACGTCAGAGGGTCGAGGCCGCGACGAGCACGCCCGTCAAAACGGCTGCACCGACCAGCAACGCGGCCTCCGCAGTGACCGTGCCCCGCGTGCGAGCCAGCACCTCCGCATCCGTCGGCTGCGCCTCGAGCGCCGGCAGCACCCGGAAGTGGTTGTGGGCCCCGATCGCTCCTGCCACCCCGACCAGTGCGAGCTTGGCGATCAGCAGGCGACCCCAGTCGGTCGACAGGTAGCCCGTGACGTCACTGTCGATGAACAGCGCCATCACCACGCCGGCCGCTCCGGCCACGGCGAGCGACAGCATCGCGACGACGGAGAACCGCAACGTCATCCGTAAGGCGTCGGCGGCGACACCGTCGCGATGACGCCTCCACAGCACCACGGCCAAGGCCACCAGACCGCCCGCCCAGATCGAGGCTGCCCCCACGTGGGCGGTGTTCGCCAGCGCATGCAGCAGCCGCGGGCCCTTGCTGAGCGTGTGGCCGTCGAAGGCGAACGACACGAGCACGATCCCGGCGCCGAGGAGACCGGCAGCATCACGAGGACCCGGTCGCCAACGGCCGTCGCCGTCGGCTCGACCGGTCGACCCGGGATCCGCCGCCGGCTCGATTGCCGGCTCGTCCAGCGCCGGGTCGATGCGCACTGCAGCCGACAGTGACTGCGGCGACGCGCCGCGACGGGCGACCACGACCGCTCCGAAGCCGGTGACGAGCAGCACTCCGCCGACGACCCGGGCGAGCGCGGCCCGTCCGGCGGTCTGGTCGAGCACCTGATCGAACCCACCGAACGACGCATCCAGGCCGGCCACCTCGATCACGGCCCCCAACGCCACGCCCACGCCGAGCCAGCGGACCAGCCGGAGCAGCGTGCCGATCTCGGTGGAGCGACCGGCATACGCCCATGCTGCGAACGCCAGCACCCCGAACGCGACGACCGCAGTGGGGACGAGCAACATGCGTCCGAATCGCGCCGTCGTCTCGCCGTCGTCGATGGCGCCGAACGCGGACGACGGGGGTGGCGGCGGTGGCGTGACCCCGGCGGCTGCGTCGCTCGCAGCGTCGTGGTCGGCGGCGCCCTGGCCGGGTGTGGCCTGACCGGCCGTCGCCGGTTCGGACGTGGCCGGAGCGGACGTCACCGGAGCGGCCACGCCGAAGCTGAACGTGCCGTCGATGACGTGCGTGTCGTCGGAACGCACCCGCCAGGCGAGCGTGTACGAGCCGCCGGGCAGCGCCGGGTCGAACCGGGCCGTGATACGCAGGCCGTCCTGGCGGATGTCGATCGGCGTGTACTGCACACCGGCGGCGTCGGCGACGACGATGCCGCCCTCGATGGCCGTCGGCGTGCCCGTGAAGTCGAGCACCACCTCGGCCAGCGGACCGTCGACGACCGACCCCGCGGGTGGCGTCGACACGTCGAGACCCGTGTGTGCGCGGGCCACCGATGCCGGCACGAACAGTGCGACCAGCAGCGCGACGAGCAGCCCGGGCACGAGGAGGATCCGTCGTGGCATCCGGCCAGTCTGGCAGCACCTGGCAGATCACCAACGTCGTGGCGCACTCGTCGACCCGTCCCTGCCTCGGCGGGTGTTCACCCTCGTGACATCGCCATAGCGTCGATGGCGTGACACGGGTGCGGACTCCCTCCACCGGCGACGAGATCGCCTGGGTCGCGCATCACCTGGGTCATCTCGTCTGCGACGACGTCACCGCATCGACCCGTTTCCGCGGCACGCAGCAGATGGCCGACGAGAGGCTGGCCGACTTGGACATCGTCGGCTACGCCCGCCGCCGCAACGAGGTGCTGCCGGTCTCGGGTCGAGGGGCATCGGGGCTGTCGCCCTGGATCCGGCACGGCATGCTCACGCTGCCCGCCGTGTGGGCTCGCGTGGCGGACGCACCCGAGCGCGACCGGGCGAAGTTCCGTGACGAGTTGCTGTGGCAGGAGTACGCCCGACACGTGTACGCCAGGCTCGGCGGCCGCACCGGCGACGACCTGCGACACCGGCCGGCCGGCACCGTCGCCGCCACGACGGAGCCCCCCGAATCCGTCGGCGATCCGTGGGACCGCTCCATGGCGTGCATGGATGCCACGGTCGGCGAACTCGAACGTGACGGCTGGTTGGTGAACCAGACCCGGATGTGGCTGGCATCCCAGTGGAGTGTGCGCCACGGCGCCGACTGGCGATCGGGGGAGCAACGGTTCTTCACGCACCTCGTCGACGGGTCACGTGCAGCGAACCGGCTCGGCTGGCAGTGGACCGTCGGCACGGCGACCGGCAGGCCGTACGGTTTCGGTCGATGGCAGGTGGAGAGACGGGCACCGGGCCTGTGCGACCGGTGTGAGCACCGCCGGGCCTGTCCGATCGAACACCGGCCGGCCGACCCGGCCCTCCGCCCGGCGCCCGCCGAACCGCTGCTCGGGCACGATCCCGACGTGGCCGCCACGGCCGGCCCCGACAGAGTCGACGTGACGGCCGACGCGACGGCCGACGTGACCGGCAGCGCGACGGGCAGCGCGACGGGCAGCGACACGTCGAGCAGCGTCGAGGCCGTCTGGATCACCGCCGAGAGCCTGGGCGACGGCGATCCCGCGTCGTCCGCACATCCCGACACCCCGGTGGTGTTCGTGTTCGACGAGCCGTTGCTGGCGAGGTTGCGCCTCTCGGCGAAGCGGCTCGTGTTCATCGCCGAACGCCTCGCAGAGATGGAACGAGACGTCGAGGTGCACCTCGGCGACCCGGTCGACGTCCTGCAGGGCCGCCGGCTCGCCACCACGTTCGCTCCGGTGCCCAAGTGGCGGCGGATGATGCCGCGACTGGACATCGTCGAGCTCCACCCGTGGCCGTGGCTGCGTCGGCCGGGCGCCGGCACGATCCGGAGCTTCTCGGCGTGGCGCAGGTCGTGGGAGCCGGGATGAGCCGCCTGTTCGTGGCCGTCTGGCCGCCCGAGCACGTGCTCGCCGACCTCGCCGACGTGGAACGCCCGCGCGACCAGGGCGTGAAGTGGGTGCCACCCGAGAACCTCCACCTCACGCTGCGCTTCCTCGGCGATGCCGACGAGGACGAGGTCGCCGAGCGGCTCGCCGACACCGTGCTCCCGGCGGCCGACGTGTCACTCGGCCCGGCCTTCGACGTGTGGTGGGAGCGATCGCTGGTCCTTCCCGCCGGTGGCCTCGACGAGCTCGCCGCCGCCGTGCACCGAGCCACGCGCGGCCTCGGTACCGAACCGGTGCGGCGCCGGTTCGCCGGACATCTCACCGTGGCACGCCTCGCCCGTCGCGCCCGGCCGCAACGGGCGGCGGGGCTGCGGTTCGCGGCCGGATTCCGGGTGGACGAGGTGGCGCTCGTGGCCAGCACACTGCGCGACACCGGCGCCGAGTACGAGACGCTGGCCACCTGGCCCGCTCGCTGAGCGCACTGCGAGTTGCCGGCGCGTCGGGTGCCAAGATGACGCGATGGGGGATGTACTGACCGCGCACGCGGCGAACCGACCGGACAAGACCGCCGTGATCGACGACCGGGGCGGCACCGGCGATCACACCGTGCGCCGCCGCACCTACGCCGAGCTCGAAGCGCGCTCGAACCAGCTCGTCCACGTGCTGGCCGACATCGGCGTCCGCCCCGGCGACAAGGTGGTGTGGTGCGGGCAGAACTCGGTGGGCATCGTCGAGATGGTGAACGCGGCCCGCAAGATCGGTGCCACCGCCGTGCCGCTCAACTACCGGCTCAGCGACGAGGAGGCCGCGTACGTCGTCGATCACTGTGACGCCACCACGGTGTACGTCGACGCCGAGTTCGCACCGCTGTTCGAACGCATCCGCGCCGGCATCCCCCAGGTCACGAACGTGCTCGTGTTCGACGGTGACGCACCCGCCGGGATGACCGCCATCGA
>Ga0102938_10003701_pt1 | contig 11377 bp, 8 predicted proteins | sample SalPonR2_B_D2_MG_FD_84516 | JGI IMG/M metagenome (GOLD analysis project Ga0102938, IMG submission 84516) | Salt pond soil microbial communities from South San Francisco under conditions of wetland restoration - Salt Pond MetaG R2_B_D2_MG | ecosystem: Environmental > Aquatic > Marine > Intertidal... | reverse complement strand
GTGACCGGTCGATTTTTGTCGCCACGAAGTTGACGTCGGCTGCCGAACCTACCACCCACGAGCTGGCCGACCTGTGGCTACGTGCCCGCCGTCAGGAATATCAGCGGCAACAACTGCCACTACCCGGGCAGATCTGGCGGGAAACCACCACCTTCAGCGCGGTTCTGTTATTTCTACTCAGCATGCTGATTGGCAGCGGTATGGCAGCTTCTTTTCTGCGTTATGACGGCACCACGCCGGTCAATGTTTCCGGTTTTTTTGCCCTTTTCATCCTGGTTCAACTACTGCTGCTATTTCTTAACCTCGCCCTTCTTGGTTATCGCTCTGTGCGCCGGATAAAAGCTCCGCAGTCAGTCCTCTATGCACTGCTCGGCCAGGGCTTGAGTAACCTCTTTACCTCACTGCTCAAACGCTCCCAGAAACATCTGTCGGCATCCCGACGCCTTGATCTGCAGGCCGTGTCCGGGAGCTTGCAACAGTTTCGTCAGGTCTATGGCAATCTACTGTTGTGGCCGGCCTTTATTCTGTTGCAGCTTGCCGGTAGCGGTTTTAATCTGGGGGTATTGCTGACCCTGTTGGCCAAAATCAGCTTTACCGATATTGCCTTTGGCTGGCAGTCGACCCTGCCGTTGACCGATGCCTTTCTCGCCGAACTGGTACGCCTGATTGCCCTGCCCTGGGCTTGGCTACTGCCATACGACTGGGCTTATCCCGGCCTTGAGCAGATTATCGGCAGCAAGATTGTCCTGATTGAAGGAAACCTGCGCCTGACCAGCGCTGGAGTTGTCTCCTGGTGGCCATTTCTGTTGGGTGGAATCCTGGTTTATGGACTTCTGCCACGCTTGCTGCTGCTGGGCTGGGGGAGCTATCAATTACACTCCGGACTGAAAAATCTCCCCTGCGACAGTGCCGCCTTCCGCCAGTTGCGCCGACGGATGCTGACGCCACTGGTCCACACCGAAGCTCAGCAACAGATTCCTCCCCTGGCGGCACGTCAAGAACCGACCCCAAAACCGGAACTACCCAAGCTGTCACTGACCGGTAGCGGCCTTCTGGTATTAATCCCTGATGAACTCTGGGATGCTTGTCCCATCGATCTGCTGACTCCCCATCTTGGTAATCTGGACAAAGGCAGCCCATTGGTTGCGATCCGTTACGGCGCCATCGAACAATCCGGCACGGCCTTGCTCGATCAAATCAGCATTACACTAGAAGACCAGAACCTTGCCGGCATTGTTATGATCCAGGAAGCCTGGCAACCACCGATCCGGGAGGTAACTACCCGGTTAGAGCAACTGCGCCGGATGATCGGCGCATCCGCGCCCCTTGCTGTCGCCCTGGTCGGCCGGCCCGTTGCAGACAATCCCTTGACACCGGTTCATTCGCAGGATCTGTCCATCTGGCTGAAAACCACTCAAGCGCTGGCAGATCCTTATCTTGATGTTTTTCCCCTGGTGCGCAACTGATGACGACCTCTGTTCCCATATTCGCTATAGTCGGTCACCCCAATGAGGGGAAGTCCTCCGTTCTTTCCACCCTGGCCGAAGATGATAGCGTCAGGGTCAGTCCGATTCCCGGCGAAACCACCGAGGTTCAAAGCTTTCCGGTCACCATCGATGGGCGTGAAATCATCCGCTTTGTTGACACCCCCGGGTTCCAGAACCCCCGCCAGACCCTGGCCTGGATGCAAGCCTACAACGGCCCGGCTAACCAGTTACTGCCGGCGTTCATTGCTGCGCATCGTGATGATCCTGGCTTTCGCGATGATTGCAGTCTGTTAACACCAGTGGCACAGGGCGCCGGGGTGATTTTTGTGGTTGATGGCTCACGGCCGCTGCGCAATATGGACAAAGCGGAAATGGAGATTCTGCGCCTGACCGGTGCGCCGCGCCTGGCGGTGATCAACAGTAAGGGCGAGGACAGCCGCTATCTCGATGATTGGCACGCCGAATTTCGCAAGCACTTCAATGCCATCCGGGTGTTCAATTCAAGTCGCGCCAATTATGCCCAACGGATTGAACTGCTGGAGAGCCTCAAGGCGATTGATCAACAGTTGGAACCGCTACTGAAAATGGTCATCTCTACCTTTCAGAGCGACTGGCAGGCGCGGCATCAGCAAACGGCCGAACTGATTCTTGAATTACTGCGTGATGTCCTTGATTACCGAAACACAGCATCCTGTAGCCCAAAGGATGACGAAATCGCGATCAAAATGAAACTGACACAAAACTATATGGACTATGTCAGTCACAAAGAGCAGCAGACCCGCAAGGCGATCCGCACCCTTTATAAACACACTATTTTTGATCTTGAGCTCGCTCCGCACTCGATCCTTGAAGAGGACCTGTTCAGCGACAAAACCTGGGAGTTTCTGGGGCTGACCGACAAGCAGCTGGTGCTGGCCGGGGCCATCAGTGGCGCCACTATCGGTGCCGGCATTGACCTCGCCGCCGGGGGCATCAGTTTCGGGGTATTTTCAGCATTGGGGGGCTTTCTCGGTGCCGCTGGTACCCTGTTCAAGGGAAAGGATCTGCTGAATAGCTTTGAGCTGCTCGGTTTCCAGGTCGGTGGCGAATCGATCCAGGTCGGACCGGCGCGCAATATCCAGCTGCTGTTTATACTGCTTGATCGCTGCCTGTTGTTCACCGCCCAGGTCATCAACTGGGCCCATGGGCGTCGTGACTATGACCAGAAAGCCCTCATTGAAGAAGCGGATAGCGAAAAAAAAGGTGTTACCAGCGGCTGGGACAATGATGATCGCAAGGTCTGCAGTCAGTTTTTCCAGGCTCTGCAGAAACAGGATACCGATACGCTGGAAAAAACCAGTAAGCGCCTGCATGAGATGATCGTCCGGCAACTGCAGCAGCTGTCTGAAGATCGATCATTTTGAAATATTGGATAGATACGCTTTCTCTCACTAAGCACGAAGACACTAAGAAGATGGATCAAAAAAAAGCTATTGAATAAAAGGACAACACGAAAAAATCAGAATTTAAAACTCCAGTTAAAGCTATTTCAGGTTTTAAAACAAAAGCCTTCCTTTTAAGATTTTCTCTGTGATCTCCGTGACTTCGTGTGAGGCCGGTTTTTCTCTAGCCAATATCAACTGCTGTGGCGCATCTGCTGATAGGCATCCAGCGCCCGCTGCCGTGATTGTTTCAAGTCCACCAGCGGCAATGGGTAATCATCCCCCAAGACGATTCCGGCCGCGGCCAGCACTGCGTCAGGAGCCATCCAGGGCGCGTGCAGGTACTTATCGGGCAGGGCGTAAATTTCCGGGACATAGTGACGGACATAGTCGCCGTGGGGATCAAACTTCTGGCCCTGGGTGACCGGATTAAAAATCCGGAAATAAGGCGCGGCATCGGCGCCACAACCGGCAACCCATTGCCAACCGGCGGCATTACTGGCCAGGTCGGCATCCACCAGGCAGTCCCAGAACCAGCGTTCTCCAAGCTGCCAGGGGAGCAACAGGTTCTTCACCAGAAAAGACCCCACCACCATCCGCACGCGGTTGTGCATGAAACCGGTCTGCCAGAGTTCGCGCATCCCAGCATCAACCAGCGGGTAACCGGTCATCCCAAGCTGCCAGCGGCGCAACCCCTTGTCATCCTTCATCCAGGGAAAACGCTGAAACTCGGCACGCAAAGGTGATTCCGGCAGGTGAGGGTTATGATAAAGCTGGTAGTAGGAGAATTCTCGCCAGGCCAGCTCACTGAAAAAATGATCCAGATCATCCTCCGGAATCCTTGCCGATGCCGCAGCCGTCAATAACCCTTGGCGTATCTGATGGGGAGAAATTTCACCAAAATGAAGGTGGGGGGACAATCTGGAAGTCTGCGCCAGGGCCGGATCGTCACGCCCCTGGCGATAACCCTCAAGGCCATCGGCGACAAAGTCGTTGAAGCGCCGGGTCGCCCCCTCTTCCCCCGGATGCCAGTGCTGCTCGAGTTTTTTGTACCAACTGTGATGCGGCAACAACTCCAGTTCATCGAGATGACAGAAACCGGATAAGTTAGCTGCAGGAAAAAAACGCAGGGTTGGAGCAGGACCGGCAGATGACCTGGGGGTATTACGGCCTAGACAGCCCTTGCGATAATAGGGCGTAAACACCTTGTAGGGGGTACCGTCACCTTTAAGTACCTCCCAGGGTTCCCACAGTAAGGATGCGTTAAAACTCTGCACCGCAATGCCGGTCTGGTTCAGGGTTTCTTTGATCCGGCGATCGCGGGCTATACTCCAGGGTTCATAGCAACGATTCCAGAAAACCTTTTGCGTCCCGACCTCGCGCGTCAGTTTCAACAGGAGATCGCCGGCGTTCCCACAAAAAAACCGCAGGTGCCCTTGCAATTGCTGTTCAAGTTGCTGCAATGAACGGTGCAGCCACCAACGACCGGCACTGCCCATACGCCAGGTATCGGCCGCTTCCTCATCGAGAATATAGACCGGGACGACAGCACCCTGCCTGGCAGCCGCTGTCAGACCTGGATTATCAACCAGACGCAAATCCTGACGGAACCAGAAAATTACCGGGGCATCACCCATGATCAACTCCAGTACAAACAAGAAAGCGGTTGACATTCAATTTCTTGAATATTACGATATAACAATAACTAACAAAAACAAGAACTCTAAATACAAACCATACCAAGGGAGTCAATCATGGCCGATGTTTCCATTTATCGCAACAGTTCGAATAAATCCTTTGAGGTTCTGGTCGACGATCTGAAAAAAACGATTGTCGCATCAGGGTTCAGCGTCCATCACCTCGACAAATCTGATCTCGTGGCATTTTATCGTCAGCAGGGGGTGGACATGCCGGAAAACTACCGCCACGCCATGATCCAGATGTGTAAGCCGGTGAATTCAGGCAAATCACTGCCTGCCAACCCCGAACGCAGCGTTTTTGTCCAGAAGTTTTTCTCGGTTTACAACAAGGGGGATAAAACGGAAATCCGCTTTCTGATCTATTCGCCGGAGCTGATTGTCAGCCTGCTTGCTGACGACGAGGAAGGGGCAGAACCATCCAACCAGGACTTTGCCCAGAATATGACAAATGCTTTTGGAGCAATGAGAAAGATTGCCGATTCAGTGGTTTAGGAAAGGCAGGTTGAGCATCACCGAGCCGATGCCTGTGCTCCGGCTCGGTGATGCTCAAGGGGTTGTTATTTAGCAGCCTTACGTGCTTCGGCCAGCCATCCATCCCAGGTAGAGCGATTATTGTCGATCCACTCCTGAGCGTGACGCTCAACGTCACGCTGACTCTTCTCGCCTTCATTCATTTTGGTATTCTGCTCGTTGATGTCGACCAACGGCAAATTAAATACCTCGAAAAACCTTTTTGCTGCCGGGTTTTTCTCAAGGAACTTTTTATTGGCAACAACCTGAATGTCGCTGACCACAAAACCGGCCTTTAACGGATCGGTCACAGCACCTTCAACACCGCTGACGGTCATGCGATCAACACCATCCATCTGTGCTTCACGGGGTTTAATTTCCGGAACGTTGATCCACATGACATCTTCACCCGGCTTCAGCTTGAAAATCGTCCAGTTAGGGGCCCAGGTATAAAAGAAAACCGGTTTACCGGCCTGATAACGGGCCAGGGTGTCTGCCATGCTGGCAGAATAACCGGCCTTGATCGGATTGATGTGATCGTCCAGGTCATAGACATCAAAGTGATGGGTAATAACCTGCTCACATCCCCAGCCCGGAGGACAGGCGGTCAGATCAGCTTTGCCATCGCCATTATCATCAAAGGCTTTCTTGACTTCAGGGCGCTTGAAATCGTCGAGGGATTTGATGTTGTACTGTTCTACGTGCTCTTTCGAGACCAAATAACCCTGCAGGCCACCAGCCTTGGCAACATAGCCGACAATTTCGACATTCTGTTCCCAGCCCGCCGGCATTTGTCCGACATGGTTGGGAAACCAGCCGTTGGTCCAGTAATCAACATCACCCAGAAATACTGATTGATAAAACAGCGGATTGGTTAACTCCGTCGGCTGTTTGGCATTGTACCCCAGTTCCGTCAGGCCTGCTCGCACAAGAGCTTCCTGAAAATAACCGGTATCCCAGGTTGCCCGTGCCGGCTTCACCGTCACGCCCTGCCCCGGCTTGTCCGCTGCGGCAAATGCCGGCGCTGTCAGCAGCGCCATCATTAAAATCAATAACAATTTTTTCATTCTTTTCTCCTTTTTGATTTGAGGTAACCAGGGATCATTTTTTAGCCATCCCCTGAGTAATCCGATCCAGAACCATCGCCAGCAGGACAATTGCCAGGCCACCGATGGTCGCCAGACCAATCTGTAATGAATTTAAGCCCTGAACAACCGGGTTGCCAAGGCCACCCGCACCGATCAGAGCGGCGATAACGACCATCGACAAAGCCATCATCAGGGTCTGATTCAATCCCGCCATAATCGAAGGCATCGCCAGGGGAACCTGGACCTTGCGCAACACCTGGCCGGAAGTAGCGCCAAAAGCCAGAGCGGCTTCGATCAGCTCGGGATGCACCTGACGGATCCCCAGACTGGTCAACCGCACAATGGGCGGCAAGGCAAAAACAATCGTCGCCAGAATTCCGGATACGGTGCCGATACTAAAAAGCATAACCACCGGCACCAGATAAACGAATGGCGGAATGGTCTGCATAGCATCAAGGCAGGGGCGTAAGTATGTCTGAAAACGATCACTGCGGCCCGACATGATCCCCAAAGGGATCCCGATCAGGGCACAGAAAAACACTGAACTGATGACCATCGAAATGGTAATCATAGTGTCGTGCCACAACCCCAGATAACCCACCAGAAAAAATGACACGATGGTAAATATGGTCACCCCTTTGCCGGCAAAACGCCAGGCGGCGACAGCAAACAGGAGGACGACAACAAGCGGCGGCAAGGTTGTAAAAAACCATTCAAGCCCTTGCAGGCTCAACTCGATAGGAACCTTGATCCCCTGAAAAAAATCACGATAATTGATTACCAGCCAATTAACAAATGTCTGCATCCACTGATCAAGGGGGATAAGCTGTTCTTCGAATGTAAAAAAGTTCATCGGTTAGACCTCTTCCTTTTCAGCCTGATCTGTATCCGGCATGTCTTCCGGTTGATTACGATGCAGGGTTTTCAAAAACAGATTCTTGGAAATGGCTCCCAGATACTTGCCATTCTCATCGATAATCGGCAACGGTGAGGAGTGGGTAGCAACCTCCGGAAGAATGTCCTGCAATGAAGCTCCAGCCGACGCTGCGGTGACGTCCTTAATATAGGCATCTGACAAGCGTAGTTCATGATCGGAGCGATCAATCATTGCGCGCAGGCCATCAGCCGAAACCAGTCCGAGATACTTGTGGTCGGTATCAATAACATAACCATATTCGCGGTCGTTCTTGATCAGGCGCTGGAGGGCAGCACGGGGATTTTTTCCATCGGTAGCAATGATGGTAACCTGGGTATCGCTGGCAATATCACCCGCAGTAAGGATATTGGTTGGATCAACGCCACGAAAGAAAGCGCGAACATAGTCATCGGCCGGGTTCTGTAAAATTTCCTCCGGGGTACCAACCTGGACGACACTCCCCCCTTCCATGATCGCAATCCGATCACCGATCCGCATCGCCTCATCAAGATCATGCGAGATAAAAACCACCGTTCTTTTGACCTTGGCCTGTAGTTTGAGTAGTTCATCCTGCATTTCGGTACGAATCAGTGGATCCAGAGCGGAGAAAGCCTCGTCCATCAATAAAATATCGGGGTCGACCGCCAGCCCCCGGGCGAGGCCCACGCGTTGCTGCATACCTCCCGACAACTCCTTGGGGAACGATTGTGCGTAGGGAGCCAGACCGACCTGATCAAGGGCTTCGAGGGCACGATCTTCACGCGCTTTCTTATCAGCGCCGTCCAGTTCCAGTCCAAATGCGGCATTCTGCAACACGGTTAAATGAGGCATCAGGGCAAAAGATTGAAACACCATACTCATTTTCTTGCGGCGCATCTTGACCAGTTCATCGTCACTCATGGCAGTGATATCCTCGCCATCAATAAGCACCTGACCGGAAGTCGGTTCAATCAAACGATTCAACATCCGCACCATGGTCGACTTACCGGAGCCGGATAGGCCCATAATGACGAATATTTCTCCGGGACGGATATCAAAGCTGGCTGATTGGACGCCGACGGTGGCACCGGTTTTTTCGTGGATATGGGTCTTCTCGTGTCCCTCATCCAGCATCTTCATGGCCTGTTTGACATTGGCACCAAAGACTTTGTAGAGATTTTTAACACTGATCTTGATGTCTTTATTCATCTGTGTTCCTGTCGTAAAAATACCAATACAGCGATCAGACTCCTCTTTTTGAGCGCAAGGGGTCTCATCAATAACTGACGAACAGGGGAACTTTTTCTGGAGACATCAACAAGGGGCAAGGATCCAAAAAAAGATCACTGCAGGTCAGAAGCGAATTTCTTATTTTTTTTACAGACAGAGCAACCCGCAACCCGAATTGACCGAACGGAACAAACCAGGCGCTGCTCTTTTGGTGAAATGAAAATCTTCAGATGACTGCGCAGGGCAACATCCTCAGCGATTCTCACGCGGATCAGGCTGAAACATCCTGGCAAGATGCCGCCTTAACTTTTTCACTATACACAATCGCTTCGGGAAAATCAAATTTGAGGACAAGCCTTCTGCATACAAAGAAGAAAATACATCAAAGATTCTGCCGGTTGTGTGGCTGCAGACAATCAAGCAGCTGTCCCTTGGGGACAATTCCGATCGGATTAATCTGCTTGTGACTGCCGTAATAATGGGTTTTAATTTATTCAAAATCGACGCTTTCAGCGACTCCCTGGTACTGAACAGTTCGTCGTAAGCAGCTTCATACGCCACTGCTGTGGTGGCGAAACCGGACCGGCAAACAGCAGCATTATTAACCCCCGGATAAATCATCTGATTAAGGCGTTCAATCTTCGGCCTGACCGCCTGGGGATAATAGTCCGTGGCTTCCGCTACCAGTTCCGCAAATGGATTCGCTGCAAACAAATTCCCCTTTGCTGTTTTTAATATTGTACCACTGGTCGTGGCGGCGGCCCTCAATCAGCAAACCCATTCCAACTCTCCTTTTGATGCAAATGAACCATCATCATCGCTGATGTGATGATCATAACATAGACACATCAGCAGCAGCCGAGAGAACCCTCAGGGAGAGGGAGATATTTGGACCAACCTTCGAGGGTCGCCCTTTTTGACATAAGCAAAGGCTTGCTGTACTACTGTTAGGTAGATAAGAAAAAAACAACAATCCGCTACGGATTTTCCCATGACCTCCATGAAAATCCACCGTTTCTACACTGACTTTTTGAGGTTGACATGTCACTGGAAAAAATCGGCAACCGCACCCCAAGTGAGTATTCTCCCAACCGTGACGGCCAGGAGGCGGCAGACAACGCTGAAGGCATTCCAGGTTTGGACAAATCGTTTCTGTTTTACCAGGACAAGAGCCGTTTGCCCAAAGTCAGTCACGGTCAGGGCATCTACATCTATGATACCGAAGGCAAGGAATATCTCGACGGCTGTAGCGGAGCCATTTCCGCCAACCTCGGCCACAACAACGCGCGGATGAAAGAAGCAGCGGTTGCCCAGCTTGATAAAATCGCCTTTACTTACCGCAAGCAATTTGAAAATGAGCCCGCCAACCAGCTGGCCGAGCTGCTGGTACAACTCTCTCCGCCGGAATTGGATCGTGTGTTTTTCGTCAACTCCGGCTCCGAAGCCGTTGAGACGACACTGAAAATCGCGCGCCAGTACTGGTGGTCGGTCAATCAAAAAGGCAAATCCCTGGTTCTTTCCTGCCGCCCTTCCTACCATGGTGCGACAATGGGAGCTCTCGCGAGAACGGACTATGCCCCCCTGAACATTCCCTTTGTTGCCATGACGGGAACATCTCCGAAAATTCCGGCTCCTTTCTGCTATCACTGCCTGCTGGATAAATCCTATCCCGAATGCGGTATCGCCTGTGCTTTTGAGCTGGAGACAACCATCCGCATGTATGGGGCCGACAACATTGCGGCGTTCATTGTCGAACCTATTGGTGGGGCGTCAACCGGAGCTGCCGTGCCGCCGGATGAATATTTTCCGCTGATTGAGCGTATCTGCCACGAGAATAATATTTTACTGATCATCGACGATGTCATGACGGGATGCGGCCGCAGCGGAACCTTTTACGGCTATGGCCACTGGGATATCACCCCCGATATCGTTGCCGTTTCGAAAGGAGTCTCCGCAGGCTACACACCTATCGGTGCCGTTATCACCGCCGACTATCTGGTCGGACCGATTCTCGAAGCGGGTGGCTTTATGCACGGGCACACCTACGCAGGCAATCCTCTTTCAGCGGCAATCGCCCATGAAGCGGTCCGCATCATTCTTGATGACAGCCTGGTTGAGCGCTCCGGCGAATACGGTGTGTATCTGCATGAACGGCTGCACGCCTTGAAAGCCCGCTATCCGATCATCGGAGACGTGCGCGGCCGCGGTCTGTTTGCCGGCATTGAATTCGTCCGCGACCGCGAACTTCGCAAGCCCTTTCCCGCCAACTGGTATGTCGCTTTGGAGGCCACGGAGATTGCCCGGGCCAAAGGTTTGCTGATTTATCCGCGACGCTCGCTTTGCGGCCTGAGCGGTGATCACGTATTAATCGCACCACCGCTGATTATCGAACACGCGGAAATCGATATTCTCGTCGAACGCTTTGAGCAGACCCTGGAACAATTGACCAGGCTTCTTCTGCATTACATGATGCAGGAGAAAGAGGCCTTCAAGGACAGCACCGTCGAGCGCTTTCGCGTCGCCAAAGATCTCCCGGATTATGCCATTGGCGCCATCGACGAAATCGGCCCGGCTGAAGATGCTAATATCACCAGTGCCATGGAATCGGGACATACCCAGACCGAAGAGGACTTCTATGATTCACTCCATCCGGAGTTTAAAAAAGAAGAAGAGTAATTGCGTATGAAGAACAAGGAGATCACCCCGGATCAGGCGATTGAACGTTATCTCATGGCCGGCCAGACTTGGATGATTGGCGGGTTTGGCCGCGGCGGCGTGCCGTTTACACTGCTGGAGGCAATCGCTGCGACTTCGGGTGCGCTGACCGATCTGACTCTGATCAAGAATGACGCCAATGAACCGGGACTGGGCATTGACCTGCTGCTCAAACAAGGTATGGTCAAGAAGATGATTGCAACCCACATTGGTCTCAACCCTGACTTCATCGCCCGGATGAACCGGGGTGAGATTGCCTGCGAACTGGTGCCGCAGGGCATTTTCGCCGAGCGCATCCGCGCCGGAGGCGTTGGCATTCCGGCTTTTTTCT
>Ga0102938_10003699_pt1 | contig 11378 bp, 13 predicted proteins | sample SalPonR2_B_D2_MG_FD_84516 | JGI IMG/M metagenome (GOLD analysis project Ga0102938, IMG submission 84516) | Salt pond soil microbial communities from South San Francisco under conditions of wetland restoration - Salt Pond MetaG R2_B_D2_MG | ecosystem: Environmental > Aquatic > Marine >... | reverse complement strand
CCCCCTGTGCGGTGTGGTTGAGCGCCGGCAGGCCCTGGTCGCCCGGCACGGCGTGGGCGTGCATGACGCCGACCGCATCGCACGTTCTGAGCACGGCGGCCAGATTGTGCGGCTTGTGGACACGTTCCATGAATACGGTCAGGTCCGGCTGCCGCCGACGCGCCGTGTCGATGATGCGTTGCTTTCGTTCCGGTGTCATTCGGGTATGGTACCCGGGTTCGATTACGAACCACCGGGCGAAGCGACGCCATCAATCTCCTGCTTCCGTAAACCGTAAACCAGGGCACCGCATGCCGAATTTCCTCGAAAACCTCAAGCAGATCATCCATCGCCACGAGCCGGAGGCCGACGAGCACGCGTTACCCCGCGCAGCGGCGGTGCTTCTGCTCGAGCTGGCTGTGGCCGATGCCGGCATCGACGACAGCGAGCGGCGCGTCATCGAGCGTGCCATGGTCGAGCGGTTCGAGCTCGACGAGGCAGAAGTCACGGCGTTGATCGAAGAGGCCGCGCTTCGGCAGCAGGAATCCCATTCGCTGCACGAGTTCACGCATCAGCTGCGTACCCAGCTCGCGCCCGACGCCCGGGGCGAACTCATCGAGTGGCTCTGGAAGGTCGGTTTTGCCGACGGCCGGCTGGATCGGCACGAGGAACATCTCGTGCGTCGCCTGGCGGATCTGCTGGGCGTTCCGCACCGCGAGTTCATTCGGCGCAAGCACCGGGCGAACGAGCGCGATTAGCAGGCCGGGGGCCTCAGCGCCTGACCGGGCGCCGCATCGAAAGCGGTTTTCAGATCACCGCCGGCGAGCCCTCAGCCGGTAAAGAACTGCTGGCGGAACTGGAGTTCGAACGGTGCGCCTTCATGGTCGTCCGGATTGACCTGCACGTTGAAATTCAGCGTTTCCTCGTTGTGGATGCGGAACTGGCCGATGTAGTAGATGGCGCCCTGGTCGTTGATCTGGCGAAGTTCGATTTCACGTCGCTGACCGGTCAGGTTGGTGGCCGTGGCCGTTACGCGCGCCTCCGTCGGTTCGCGGCTTTCCTTGTGCAGTACGGTGACGTTCAGCATTGCCTGGGTGCCGGCGCGCTGTATGCCGTAGACGCTGGCGATTTCCGGAGAAAGCATGTTGGTATTGAGGGTGTTGTAGTGCACCTCGTAATCGCCGTATTCCTGCGATTGCTGTGCCAGTGCCGGGAGCGCGGTCGCGGCGGCCAGCAGCAGCAAGGCCATCACATTGATTGGACGCATACTTGTTTCTCCATCGGTATGTTCGTGAATTACGGGCGCGTTGGAATACCTGCTTGCCGTCAATCCTACTCTCCGCCCGTCGGGGCTTGCAACTTTCTCGATGAGTGGACCCGCGTTGTGGCGTTTTGCCTTCAATACCGCCGGTACGCCCCGGAACGGTCGCCACACACCCGGCGCGTTCAATGCACGCCGATCAGGATCATCAGGAACTGGATCGCGATGATCGCAATCAGGGGCGACAGGTCGATCCCGGCGATATTCGGCACCACGCGCTGGATGGGGGCCAGGACGGGACGCGTGAGCTGGTAGATCAGGGGAATGATCGGGTGGCGCAGGCCGCCGCCGACCCAGGACAGAATGACCTCGGCAATGATCAGCACCATGTACATGACCAGGAGCATGCGGATCAGTCTGAAGAACGCGATCACCAGCGCCTGAAGCGGGTCGGGCGTGAAGCCCGATATCGCCATGACCAGAACGACCGCAATCGTCTGTATGACGAACAGCAGCACCACCGCCGCGGTGTTGAACCGGCCCATGCGCGGGATGACCCGGCCGAGCGGGCCGACCAGCGGCTGGGTGACCTTGAGCAGCACCTGGCTGACCGGGTTGTAATACTCGGCGCCCACCGCCTCGAGCAGCACCCGAAGCAGCAGCGCCGCGATGTAAAGACTGAACAGGGTTTCGATCAGAAAGCCGAACGCGTTGCCTACGGAACCACCCATGTCAGGAATCTCCCCGCGAGTCGTTGTTGGGGGTGGATGAGCCCCCGAGTTCTTGCCCGCGTCTGACCGCGGCATCCACGGCCGCCTGCACAATGCCGGCAAAGTCGTTTTGGTTCAGTGAGTCCAGCGCCGCGGCCGTGGTGCCGCCGGGCGATGTGACGCGTCGTCTCAGTTCCCCGGCCGGAAACTCGCCGTCGGCCAGCATCGTCCCGGCACCGGCGGCCGTCTGGGCCGCGAGACCTTCGGCGGTGGTGCGATCCAGGCCGGCGGCCTGGCCCGCCGCTGCCAGTGCTTCGGCCAGCGCGAAGAAATACGCCGGGCCGGAACCCGAGACGGCGGTGACGACGTCCATCAGCGATTCGTCTTCGATCTCGAAAACCCTGCCGACGGCCTGGAACAAGGCCAGGGCGGCGTCTCGCTGTGCGTCGGTGCAGCCGGGGGCGGCATACAGCCCGGTGGCGCCCGCGCCATGCAGCGCGGGTGTGTTGGGCATGACGCGCACAACGGCACGTTCGGCCCCCAGCGTCTTGCGAAGCCTGGCGACCGGGGTGCCTGCGGCGACGCTGACGACTACGCAATCGGCCGCGAGCGCCGCGGAAATCGACTGGCCGACGGTATCGATGACCTGCGGCTTGACCGCAAGTACGACGACGCCGGCGCCGGCGACGGCCTGGTCGTTGGCCTCCACGGTCGTGATGCCATATTCCTGCGCCACCGACTTCCGGGTGCCGGGGTCCGGGTCGGCTGCCACCAGGCGATCGGCCGGGTGGCCGCGCGCGATCAGACCGCCGATGATTGCGCGCGCCATGTTGCCCGCGCCGATCATCGCGATTCTGGGGCTGGTGCCGGAGTTGCTCATGGCCGCGATTCTAACCCGCCCGATGCGCCCGGCCGTACCCGTGGCGGTTCAATCACCGGTTGCCTGTCCTCGCGGGCCGAACAGCGCCGTGCCCACACGCACCATGGTGGACCCCTCGGCGATGGCCGCCTCGAGGTCGCCGGACATGCCCATGGAGAGCGTGTCGATGCCGGGATGGCGGGCCTGCAGCGACTCGTACAGGACACGCATTCGGGCGAATGCGGCGCGCGCCTGTTCCGATGAATTCTCGGCCGACGGGATGGCCATCAGTCCGCGCAGCTGGAGGGTCTCGAAACCCGCGACGTCGGCGGCCAGGGCCTCGACGTCGTCCGGGGCGCAGCCGGCCTTCTGGGGCTCCCGGTCGATATTGACCTGCAGCAGCAGATTGAGCCGCCCAAGATGATCCGGACGCTGCTCACCGAGGCGGCGCACGATTTTCGGCCGGTCGACGCTCTGAACCCAGTCGAATCTCTCGGCGATGGCGCGCGTCTTGTTGGACTGGATCGGGCCGATGAAATGCCATTCGAGCGATGTCGATGGAATGCGGTCCTGCTTGGCGGCGGCCTCGTCGAGATAGTTCTCGCCGAACCGTGCGATGCCGGCGGCATGGGCGCACTCGATTTCTTCCGCGGACCGGGTCTTGCTCACCGCCAGCAGTACGACGCCGTCGCGGCTGCGCCCCGCGTCTTCGCAGGCAGAGGCAATCCGTGCTTCGATGTGTTCGATGCGTTCGGCAAGCGGTTTGCAATCAGGCATTTTATCGGCACGCCGGAATCGGGTATGATCAGGCTCATTGTATGGGACTGCCGTGGGCAGCGCGCACGTCTTGCCAATCTGGTTGCTTCTCTGGGGAACGCTATGGACATCACCGAACTGTTGGCATTTACCGTCAAGAACAACGCCTCCGATCTGCATCTTTCGGCCGGCCTGCCGCCGATGATCCGCGTCGACGGCGACATCCACCGCATCAATGTGCCGGCGATCGAGGCCAAGGACATGTCGGACCTGGTCTACTCGACCATGAATGACCATCAGCGCCGCGATTTCGAAGCCGAGCTGGAAGTGGATTTTTCATACAACGTGCCCGGTCTGGCGCGATTCCGCGTCAACGCCTATCACCAGGACCGCGGAACCGGTGCGGCCTTCCGCGTGATTCCGAACGAAATCTGGACGCTGGAAGACCTGCAGGCGCCGACCGTGTTCCGCGACATCATCGACGTGCCTCGCGGGCTGATCCTGGTCACGGGCCCGACCGGTTCGGGCAAGTCGACGACGCTGGCGGCGATGGTCGATCACCTCAACAAGAACGTCGCCGGGCATATCCTGACCATCGAGGACCCGATCGAGTTCGTGCACAACTCGAAAAAATGCCTGATCAACCAGCGCGAGGTCAAGAAGGACACGCTCAGCTTCAACGCCGCGCTCAGATCGGCGTTGCGCGAAGACCCCGACATCATCCTGGTCGGCGAGCTTCGCGATACCGAGACCGTGCGCCTGGCGCTTACCGCGGCCGAGACCGGCCACGTGGTGTTCGGTACCCTGCATACCTCGTCGGCGGCCAAGACCATCGACCGCGTGATCGACGTGTTTCCGGGCGAGGAAAAGGAGATGGTGCGGTCCATGCTTTCGGAATCGCTGCGCGCCGTGGTGGCCCAGACGCTTCTGAAGAAGGTCGGCGGCGGCCGCGTCGCGGCCCACGAGATCATGATCGCGACGCCGGCCATCCGCAACCTGATTCGTGAGGACAAGGTTGCGCAGATGTATTCGGCGATCCAGACCGGCCAGAACGTCGGCATGACGACGCTGGACCAGAGTCTTTCGGAGCTGGTACGGCGCGGCCTGGTGGCCAAGCCGGAAGCGCGTCGCAAGGCAGTCGACAAGAAGGCGTTCGCTTGATCCGGACCGCCGGATCGATCTGGCGCGGTCGGCGAACACATGCCGGCCTGCGAAAGCCCGGCGTTGAATGAACCGGCCTTAAATATACGAGGAGACCGGCAATGAGTGTGATCGACAGCTGGCTGAAGATGCTGCATGAAGAGAATGGTTCCGACCTGTTCGTGACGGTCGGTGCGCCGCCGTGCATCAAGGTCAACGGGAGAATCAAGCCCGTCAATCGCGAGCCCCTCTCGAAGGAGTCGGCCACAAGCATCGTGCTGGGCACGATGTCCGAAGACCAGGTCGAGCAGTTCAAGGCCGAGCGCGAATTGCAGTATGCGATCTCGATCGAGGGCTTTGCGCGGTTCCGCATGAGCGCGTTCTACCAGCGCGGTTCGATCGGCGTCGTCTGTCGTCGCATCGAAACGCGCATCCCCAGCTTCCAGGAGCTGGCCCTGCCCGAGGGACTGGGCGACCTTTCGATGTCCAAGCGCGGCATCATCGTCATGGTCGGCGCCACCGGCACCGGCAAATCGACCACGCTGGCGGCCATGGTGGGTCACCGCAACGAGAATTCCACCGGCCATATCATCTCGATCGAAGATCCGATCGAATACGTCCACCGTCACCGGCGCTGCATCGTCACCCAGCGCGAGGTGGGTATCGACACCGATTCGTTCGAGATGGCGCTGCGCAATACGCTTCGCCAGGCGCCCGACGTGATAATGATCGGCGAGGTGCGAACCCGCGAATCGATGGAGCACGCGATCACGTTCGCCGAAACCGGGCACCTCTGTCTGACCACGCTGCACGCGAACAACGCCAACCAGGCGATGGATCGAATCCTCCATTTCTTCCCCGAGGAGCGTCACGGGCAGGTGCTGCTGGATCTCAGCTTCAACCTCAAGGCCGTGGTGGCGCAGCAGCTGGTGCCTTCGATCGACGGCAGCCGGCGTCACGTGGCGCTGGAAATCCTGCTGTCCAGCCCGCTGGTGCAGGAGAAGATTCGAAAGGGCAAGATCGACGAGCTCAAGCAGATCATGAAGGATTCGGTACACCACGGCATGATCACCTTCGACCAGAGCCTGCTCAGGCTCTACCAGGAAGGCAAGATTTCCTACGAAGAAGCCGTCCGCCACGCCGATTCGGCCAACGAGGTGCGCCTGGCGGTCAAGCTCAGCGAGGGTGGCGACGCCGAGTCGCTGTCGAGCCGCTTGCGCGACGTGGACCTGCTGGACAATCAGTAGCGCCGGTTGCAAGCCTCTGAACAGTTCAGCGCCCGTGCAGAGTTGCTTGAGGGGTTTCTTAACCAGCCTTTAACCAGGCCTGGCGTAGACTTGCGACAGTCGTTGAGGATTAGCGACTGGCCTATGGCCCGACATTGCTAGTGATTACGGAAACGGGGCACAACCCTGGCCCGGGCATCCGCCCGGGCTTTTTTTACGCGCCAGGCGGCTCGCCAGCGACGCTACCCGAAGGCGGGGAACCATGCGGATTCTGATCATCGAAGACAACCGGGATATTGCAGCGAATCTCGGTGATTACCTGACCGACCGCGGCCACGAAGTGGATTACGCATTCGACGGCGTCACCGGCCTGCACCTTGCCATCGTCAATGAATTCGACGCAATGGTGCTCGACCTGGCGCTGCCCGGCATGGACGGCCTGGAAGTCTGCCGCAAGCTGCGCGAGGACGGCCGAAAGGATACCCCGGTGCTGATGCTCACCGCGCGCGATCAGCTCGACGACAAGCTGGCCGGCTTCGATTCCGGCGCCGACGACTACCTGGTCAAGCCGTTCGAGCTGCGCGAGGTGGAAGCACGCCTGGAGGTGCTTTCTAGGCGCGGCCAGCGTGTAGCGCCGCGCGAACTCGACGTCGGCGACCTGCACTTCAACCTCGAGACCCTGACGGTTTCGCGCGCCGGCAAGAAAATCGACCTCAACCCGATCGGGCTCAAACTGCTCGAGAAATTGATGTCGTCTTCTCCGGCCGTCGTCTCGAGGGCCGAGCTGGAGCATCACGTCTGGGGCGAGGAACTGCCTGACAGCGACAGCCTTCGGGTTCACATACACAGCCTGCGCGCCGCAATCGACAAGCCGTTCGACAAGCCCTTGTTGACGACGCGCCACGGTATCGGTTACAGCCTGGTCGATCCGGATGCAACTGCGTCACAGGCTTAAAAGCCGGATCATCTTCTCGTTTCTGCTGTTCGGCACGCTGCTCAGCGTGCTGTTCGCGGCCGCCGTCCTGTTCCTGCAGTCGCTGCTCGAAGATGCGCTGATCGCGCGCACGCTGGAGCAGGAGCTGGACCAGTACCTGGAAGAGGTCAGGCGCAATCCATCGGTGCTCGAGCCGTTTTATTCGCGCATCGAGGGCTACCTGACCCGTCCGGGACGCGCCGAGATCGTGCCCGAGGAATTCCGCGGTCTGCCGTCAGGCGTGCACGACGTCAGCACCAACGGCAAGGCCTACAAGGCCGCGGTTCGGAAGGACGACGATTTCTGGGCGTTTCTGACCTACGATGTTTCAGAGAACCGCGAGCTGTCGCGGCGGTTGGTCTGGGGACTTGCCGTCGCGGTGCTGTTGTTCTCCCTGTTGTCGCTGGCGCTCGGGACCTGGTCGGCCGGTCGCGTGATGGCGCCCGTATCCAACCTGGCACGCCGGCTGGAGGCGCTCGAGGGCAACGAGGGTGAGCTCGACCTGGCGCGGCACTTTCCCGATGACGAAGTCGGCCAGCTGGCCGCCGTGGTCGACGAATACTCGCACAAGCTCAATGAGCTGGTCGAACGAGACAAGGCGTTCAACGCCGACGTGTCGCACGAGCTTCGTACGCCGCTGGCCGTGATTTCAGGCGCGACGGAGCTGTTGCTGGCGCAACCGGACCTGCCGGCCAAGACCCGTGAGCGACTGTTGCGCATCGCCCGCGCGGCCCGCCAGTCCACCGATATCACGACCGCGCTGCTGCACCTGGTTCGCGCCGAGCGCGGATCGGCAGGGGAGTCGTCCAACCAGGATGTCGGGCAGATCGTGGAGCAACTGATCGAAAACTACCGGCCGCTCATCGAGGGCCGAGACCTGGTGCTGCAGGTGCGCCAGGCCGCGCGCCTCAACGTGATTGCGCCGGAGGCCGTCATCGCCGTGGTACTGGGCAACCTGCTGGGCAACGCGATTCGCTATACCCAGGAAGGCGAGGTCGCGGTGGAGGTTCGGACCGGCGAGGTGAGAATTGTGGACACCGGGCCGGGCATCGCGCCTGACGAGCTGCCGCACATATTCGACCGCCATTTCCGCGGCCGCGGTTCCGGCGGCAAGGGCTCCGGCCTTGGTCTTTCCATCGTCAAGCGCTTGTGCGATCTCTACGGCTGGCGTATCGCATTCGCCAATCGCACAGACACCTCCGGCCTGGTGGTCAGCGTTGAATTCTTCCCCGATCGCGACACCGTTGGGGGCGACGCGGTCGCCTGAAGAAGTGCGGCAGGTTTGCCGCGCATCGGCGCGCGATCGAGCCGACGGGATGCAAGCGCACTGGCCGGTATGCATAATTGACGTACCTGTTCGCAGTCGCCCCAGAGGAAAAACTATGGCCATCATTCGCTGCCCGGCCTGCAGTCGACGCATTTCGTCGATAGCGAAGGCGTGCCCCCATTGCCACGAGCCAGTCGGCACGCTCGATCGGGAAGAGCGCTACGAACTGGCGCGCAGGCGCTGGAGATCTCAACTGTATCGCGCGCGAAATCTGACGTACCTGGCGATGGGCATGGTGGTCGTCGGTGCGCTGGTATGGTGGATGACGCCGCCGCAGGGATTGGCGCCCCCGGTCAGCACGCCGGCCGCTCTGCTGCTGGGTGTCGGTATCGTTGTATACCTGTGCAGCTGGGCATGGGTTCTATGGCTGCGCTACATGCGCGCACCCAACCGCTCCGAATGACGACAGGTAGGGCGCAGACCAGGCGGTGCTTCCTATTCGATTCGCTCGACCCGAACCGCTCTGTTGTGTCCCTCGACCGATAGCCGCCAACCGCCAAAGATGGCGGGCTTGATCGTGACCATGGGACTGTCGACCGGCTGAAGTCTGAATCGGTCGCTCTCGTCCTGTCGCCAGACCATTCCGTTTTCGAGTCTGAATACGGTATTCCCAGACCAGCCGGAGAACTCGCCGACGATGCGCGACCGGAATTCTTCGCGCGCCATGCGATCGATGGGGGGCGCTTCACCGGGCTGGCTGGGCAAGCTGCCGTCTTCTGCAGGGCCCTCGTACTCGTATTGCGCGATCGAACGCCGGCGAATCCAGCGGTTGAGCGCAGCAAGCTCTTCGGGGCTGAGCTTGTGCAGGCCGGTGTCGGTGAATTCGCTTTGGGTCATGCGTTCTTCAAGCGACGAAAACGGCTGCTCCGACTGCGCCGAGAGCAGCGAAGAAAAAACGAGCAACCCTGAAACGAGTGCCAGGCTCGAAAGATTCACGGCGCGGATCCTGATGGTTTTCAGCAGATTGCCATTCTACAGGTCATGCTTGTAGCGGACATAGGGAATACGGCCGTAGATGCCGTCGACTGCCTCTTCCATGGCCTGCTCGGCCGACCCCGCTGCACCCGGCAGTCGGTTGAGAACGTTCGATACGCCCACGCTGATGGACGACCGGGCCGGTGAGCGCCACGAGAATTCGATATCGAAGGACCGGAATCCTTCGCCCTGCAGGTTTTCGCCCATCCAGTACGGCAACTCCTGGTACTGGCCGGTCAGGTCGGCGCCAAACTGGTTGCCGCGCCATGCAACGCCGAGTTGACCGGCGTTGCTGTAGCTGCGATCGCTGCCGGTACCCGACAGCGGGTTGCGGTCGAAGCCCGTCGGTACCAGGCCGCGATTGAGCGAGAAAGATTCCGGTGCCTGGCGATACCGCTCGAGCTGCAGGTCCAGCAGCAGGCTTCCCACCTGCCCGAGGCTGAGACCGAAGCTCACGTTCATGTTGACGCCCTGGATATCCTCGACCAGGCCGCCGCCTATGCCCAGGCCGTTGGCGTCTATCACCGGACCCGCTTCCGCCATGGCGGACTGGCGCCCGGCGAATGCGCCGGCGCCGATGCTCAGTCCGGGCGCCGCCATCCACCGGCCCTGGACCTGGATCAGGCTGCTCGAGTCGTCCGGAAGCGGCTGGTCGACGAAGCGACAGTCTTCGACGAGAAAGGCTTCGATCGTGCGCGTGGCCCGGCTGCACTGGATGTGTGCCAGGCTCGCGGTGTTCATCTCCCAGGCTTCAAGCGACCAGGAAACCGTGCCTCGGCGGTCGGCCAGGCTCGGACCGCCCGGTGAAAGCGAAACCGAAAGCCTGGGCCGCTCGGCCAGCGGCGATGGGCCGCGAAAGCCCAGCGGTTCGCCGGGGAAGATCGATGCAAGCGGGGATTCGACGCGGTCGTCTTCCGGCTGAAGTTGCCACGACGGCAGATGCGCTGCGTCCTGGGCACGCACGGCGGCGGCCAGTCCCAGCGTCATCAGCATGATGGCAAGCAGTCTGTTCACTTCCTATCCCCGACTATCCCGTGCTTCGAATCTCGAATCCGACCGGACGGCGCTACGGCCTTCCGTTCGCATCTTCCCGGCCCTGCGGTACCCGGCAACGCCGCTCCCGTACTTTGAGTACAACCGGCCAAAAAAGTTTTCCCAGGCTCAGATTATCAGAACCGGGGCTCGCAGGCAATGCCCGATTGCAGGTGTATTTTCATCAAAACCATGCGTTTAGGCCACATTCCGGTCGGTCTGCCGAGCGTGGGTCGGGACAGGGCCGTCGGCCCCGGTGAGTACGGCGTTTGCAAATCGGGCGCGGCTTGGGTAGCGTTGCGCAGTTGCTCAATCTCTCGAGGAATCTGAATGAAGCGCTTTCTGGTCGGAATCGATGGAAGCGACTGCGGCGACCGCGCGCTGTCCGCGGCGGTCGCCCAGGCGCGTGCGGCCGACGCCGAGCTTGTGATCTGCTATGTCATTGCCTGGTCGCCCTACACTTTTTCGACGCCGCAGGAAAACGCCGAGCGGCATCGCCGTCGCGAGGAAGAGCTCGAAGCGGCTCGATCCAGGCTTCTCGAGCCCCGTGTCGCCGGACTCGCGGCAACCGGACTGGCCGTCGCGAGCGTCGCCAGGCACGGTCATCCGGTTCGAACGCTGGTGAAGCTGGCCGAAGAGCGCGGGGCCGACATCATCGTGGTCGGCCGTTCCGGCGACACGCCGTTGAAGACCCGCATATTCGGCGGCACGGCAGCCGGCCTGGTGCAGTCATCTCCGGTTCCGGTGCTGGTCGTCCCTTGAATCGGTGCCTGGTCCGGACCAGCAAGCACAGGGAAATTGAATGAAACTCAGTCACTTGTCTCCGGCGGGTCTGGCCATGGCGGCGCCCGCCGGCGTATCGGCCAGCGAGGGTGTGGACGCCATCATCGACCGCGCCGTTACGCCGCTTTCGGACGCGCTTTCGGCCTTGATTTTCTACGAGATACCGATTCCGTTCGTCGACCAGGGCCTTCCGTTCATCGTGCTCTGGCTGGTCATCGCGGCATGCTTCTTCACCGTCTATTTCGGCTTCATCAACCTGCGGGCAATGAAGCACTCGTTCCGCCTGCTGCGCGGCGACTACACGCCGCCGGACGCGGCCGGCGAAGTCACGCATTTCCAGGCGCTGGCCACGGCGTT
>Ga0102938_10003697_pt1 | contig 11382 bp, 6 predicted proteins | sample SalPonR2_B_D2_MG_FD_84516 | JGI IMG/M metagenome (GOLD analysis project Ga0102938, IMG submission 84516) | Salt pond soil microbial communities from South San Francisco under conditions of wetland restoration - Salt Pond MetaG R2_B_D2_MG | ecosystem: Environmental > Aquatic > Marine > Intertidal... | reverse complement strand
CTGTCTCGCGACGTTCTTAACCCAGCTAACGATCCCTTTTAATGCGTGAACTCCGACACCCTTGCACGCTTCTGCACGCGCAGGATAGGGAGAGCCGACAGCGAAATACCAAACCGCTCCGTCAATACGGACTATCGGGAGCGACCAGCTTATTATCCTTGGGGTAACTTTTCTATCAGACACGGCATCTATTAAAAATGCTCGTGGGTTCACTAGGCCCAACTTTCGTTCCTGCATTCCTTACTGTTCAGAATACAGTCAGACAGACTTTTGCCCTCGCACTCATCCCTAGATTTCCAAGCTAGGTGAGTCTGTCTTTGGGTCCAACCGATATCTTTTCGGCTGGGCACCGCCCCAGTCAAACTGCCCGCCTGTTGCTGTCCCCATAAAGAGTAAAGCAATTTTGAAAAAAATGGGTAGTATTACAAGATTGCTCCATCGCCACCGAAATGACGACTTCGACGCTCCTACCTATGCTATGCATTTCTGACAAAATTACAACAACAAGTTGCAGTAAAGTTCCACAAGGTCTTAGCTTCCCACTAGGCGTCTCCGGTCTTTGCACCGGAAATATATTTTCAGAAGGCTCCAACCAGGGACAGTGACAACCTCGTTAAACCATTCATGCGCGTCGCCATTCAGACGACAAGGCATTACGCTACCTTAAGAGGGTCATAGTTACCCCCGCCGTTTGATGGGCCTTAGCTCCCTTGTAAAAGAGTTTTAGACACCACCACTGGGCAGGTCTCACCAAGTATACAAGTCCTTTCGGATTAGCACTTGGCTACGTTTTTGGTAAACAGTCGGGCCGTCCTTGTTACTGTGATCTATCAATGCCCACACATTTCTGAAGCAGACAAAAATAGACATCCCTTCAGCCGAAGCTACAGGACTAACTTGCCGAATTCCCTTGATTGGTTTTACCTTACACGTCTTGGCCTACTAAGCCTGAGCACCAGTGTCGGTTGTGGGTACAGCTAATTAATTCAAGAGTATGAGTCTTTTCACTGGCTCTTGGAGTCAGCAATAAATTCAAAGATTCAATGTGGTCTATGGATTACCCTCACACATTTTCTCTATTAAAACACTCTCTCGAGCGCTTGCTTATCCGAAAGCACACCATACTATATAAGAATTAATTAGTACAGGAATATTAACCTGTCATCCATCGTCGCATTCAGTTAAGGTGCGACTTAGGTGCTGACTAACCCTTGGCTGTCATACATTGCCAAGGAAACCTTGCTCTTTCGACGTTTTCTGTTTTAAAGAAAATCACATCCTACTATTACCAGGATTCTCGTTACTTCCCGCTCCAATCTTCTTCTCAGAAAATATTCTACGCAGAAAGTACGCCTACTTACCAGAACACTCTTTTCCAGAGTGCCTCCAAAGTATCGGTATAATGCTTTAGCCCCGTCCATTTTCCGGGCTCTGAACCTCAATAGGTGAGCTGTTACGCTTTCTTTAAATGATAGCTGCTTCTAAGCTTACATCCCTAGTGTCTCAGGTTCAAAACACCGTTTGATACACTTAGCATTAATTTTGGGACCTTAACTTTGGTCTCCCTTGTTTGGGTCTCGTGGCAGTATCTTACATACTGACACTGTTTCTTATTTTATGCAGTTAACAGATTCTGAGTTGGAAAAAATTCCGTAAGCATTTGCCCCTGCAAATTTTATCCGTCCTTTACGCCGTTAACAAACTCAATAAGACTATACGGAGGCATATTTCAGTAGGAACCAGCCATTGCCAAATTAGATAGGCTTTTCACCCCTATGCACAAATCATCCGAGTACATGTCCATAACACCGGTTCGTCCCTCCATCCTCCTTTCGGAAGACTTCAGACTGTTCATACATAGATCATCTGGCTTCAGGTCTTATCCCCGTGACTAATCGCATTTTCATACTTGCTTTCGCTTTGGTTACGCAACATAATTGCTTAGCCTTGCCACAAAAATAAACTCCCTGGCCCGTTTTTCGAAACGTACGTTACAACCCTTTCACTTGCGTGGTAAGAGCAGTAACCAACTGTAACTATTAGATTTCAAGTCTTTTAACTCTCTGTTAAGAGTACTTTTCAGCTTTCCCTCGCGGTACTAGTTCACTATCGGACTTTGGTTTTATTTAGGGTTGGTAGTTAATCCTACCATATTCAGACCTCTAATTCAAGAAGCCCTACTCTTTTAAGGAGCAACATATCAATTTTATCTACGGGACTATCACCCTCTGAGGTAAATCATTCCAGATTATTTTGAATCATTGACTTAGTCACTTATCCTCACCACATCTCTACTCTCGTTTCCAAGAGAGATTCAGCTTGCCCTATATCCTTTTCGCTCTCTGCTAATAAGGACATCACATTTTGTTTTCTTTTCCTGCGGGTACTAAGATGTTTCAATTCCCCGCGTTTTCTCTCCGTTAGGAGTAATTCGGAAATCTTGGGATCAAATTCTGCATGCGAATCCCCCAAGCTTATCGCAGCTTGCCACGTCCTTCATCGAAACCAAAACCAAGCTATCCATCTAATAGCATAAATTTAGTAGTATAATTCATTATGAATTATGATTTTCTTATGCCTAAGTTATAATATTAATTATAACAAAATAAAATATATAATTTTATTTGTGAGTTATTCTCTACTACTTATTTCATTGAACATGAACGAACCTTAATTGTTCGTGTTCTCAAACAGATCCCAAAGTTCCCTTTGGAACCATTTTTCTTCCCCGAGGGGTTGAATATGATTTGTGATTTTAACTAAGTTATCTTGAATTGCCTTTTGTTAGTATTGTTCACGAAGATGGACCCGCCGTGAATTGAACACGGATCTCCTGCGTGCAAGGCAAGCATCTTAGCCATTGGACAACGGGCCCATAAACAATGCCAAGCATTGCTATTCCATCGGGCTCATTTAATTGGGCCCATGAACAATATAGCTAACAAGATGAGTATGTAGAAGAGTCTTCATATAATATAATCAACATAGCAAAATATAGGAGGTGATCCATCTGCAGGTTCCCCTACAGATACCTTGTGACGACTTAACCTACCTTGTCTAGCTAAGGTTCTCCAACGAATTGTTTCACCATAACTAAACTCGGTTGATTTGACGGGCAGTGTGTGCAAGAGACCGTGACATATTCACCGTTCGTTGTTGACAAACGATTACTACGAATTCCAGCGTCATGAGGTTGAGTTACAAACCTCAATCTGAACTAAGATGGACTTTAGGAGATTAGCTTCTCTTTTCAGAGTTGCGTCCCGTTGTATCCACCATTGACGCGCGCGTGTTGCCCAGGGGATTCTGGCTGTACTCACCTAACGTAGCCCTAACTTTCATCCTTGTTACCAAGGCAATCCCTATATTGTACACTTAGTAAATATAGGTGAGGGTCTTGCCTGTTACCTGATTTAACAGGTCACCTCACGGCACAGGCTGACGTCGGCCATGCAGCTCATCTCAGCGTGTCAGGTAAGCCCTTTAGACTGACCTTCATCCTGCTGTCGCTCCTGGTGAGGTTCACGGTGTATAATCTAATTGAACCGCACGCGTCACTCGTTGTAGTGTCTCCCCGCCAATTCCTTTAAGTTTCAGCCTTGCGACTATACTTCCCAGGTAGCACACTCTTCGGCTTCCCTTCAGCACCAATACCTCTCGAGGAGGTACTAATGTTTAGTGTGCAGTGTTTACTGCTAGGACTACACGGGTATCTAATCCGTTTTGCGCCCCTAGCCTTCATCCCTTACTGTCAGAACTGTCCTCGTAACGTGCTTTCGCTATTGTTAGTCCGTCCGGGATTAACACATTTTACCGCTACTCCGAACGTACTCGTTACGTCTTCCAGTCTCTAGCTTGGCAGTACTCCCTGCACGCTCCATATTTGAGATATGGAATTTCACAAGGAACTCACCAAGCAAGCTACGGATGTTTTAGACCCAATAAAAATGGCTGCGACTTGGACCGCGAGTATTACCGCGGCGGCTGGCACTCGTCTTACCCAGTCCTTATTCGCCAAACTTTTTACATTTGGCAAAAGCACTCCAAATTGAAGCGCACTCTGACTCAATCTGTCACGCTTGCGCGCATTGCAGAATATTCCTAACTGCTGCACCCCGTAGGGCTGGGAATAGTGTCTCAGATTCCCTCTCAGGGCTTCTCCGCTAAGAGCCCTTACGGATCAACGGCTTGGTGGGCCATTACCCCGCCAACAACCTAATCCACCGCAGCCCCATCCTTAGGCTCGAATTTGAAGATAAAATCATTCCAGTATTTTATCTCTATCAGATATTAGCCTCAGTTTCCCGAGGGTATGTCTGACCTAAGGGTAGGTTAGCTACGTGTTACTGAGCAGTTCGCCTTTCAACTTCCGAAGAAACTAAAAAAACTTGCATGTCTAAGTGCAAATCAGAGAGCCGCAGCCGCCAGCAGGATCAACTGGAATTAACAATTTCATCAATTTCCTTTAGAATTAAATTCAAGAAATTTCAATTGCGCAATTTCTTTGTAAGAAAGAAATCACTTCACACAAATCCTAACTATTGGCTATTTATTGACTACAAACATATGATTAAAACTATAAAATCATTTTAAGATGACCTTAATTAATTATAGAATTACACGACTGCTTCTACATACATCATACCTTATATGTGAGCATACATTTTCTTAAGGCACTCATCTTAGTTAAATATACAATTGAAATTAATCAATTGTATTTATTTCAAAAATTTTGTATTTATAAATGTTTCTGTGATAAAAAATATCCAATTTTAATAATAGAATTAATATACTTCTTTTTCTTTAAAATAATATGCCTCTAAAAAAATATAAAGAAAAAAGAAAATTTAAAAAAACCTCCGAACCCGTCGGCAAAGAAAGAAAAAAAAGAAAATCAAAAAATATTTATGTAATTCAAAAACATTCAGCTTCACATTTACATTATGATTTACGTTTAGAATTTAATGGTGTTCTAAAATCGTGGGTAATTCCAAAACTTCCTCCAAAAAGAAAAAACCTAAAACGTTTAGCGATTCAAACTGAAGATCATCCAATAGAATACGCAAAATTTGAAGGAATAATTCCTGAAGGAAATTACGGGGCAGGAAAAGTAGAAATTTGGGACAAAGGAAAATTTGAATTAATTGAAAAAGATAAAAATACAATTGTAATTAATATCGAGGGAAAAAAACTAAATGGTGAATACTGTTTAGTTAGAACAAAGTTCCAAGGCAAAGAAAACAATTGGATATTTTTCAGACGGTGATTTATTTTGCTTCTTCGTAAGCTTTTTTTATTTTTTCAGCAAGAGAACTCCACCATTCTTCCCACCCTTTCTCTCCTACAATGATATCTTTTGCAATACAAATTCTTGGTCTTCCTTGCATACCTATATCGGAAGAAACAAATAAATCTTTTTCTTTTTTCAAATTTTTTTCAACTTGCGTGTATAAATCATCTTCACCTTCTGGCATACGAAAAATAACAAATGCTACTCTTTCTTTACTTTTCCCCTCGTCAGTAGATTTTATTTCAACTCCACTAGAATTTAATTCTTCAAGCCATTCATTTTTTAAATTTTTATCAACTTCAATTCCCCTCCAAATTTTTTTAGGAGAATTTGTTCTTCCTCTCAAAGGTTCTTCGGGATTTTTACCATAAACAGTTTTGTATGCCAAAGTAGGCGCATTAACTTTATACCCTCTTTTTTTATACATAATTCCATCAAATTTATTTTCCATAGTTTAACTAATTTAAATTACATTATAAACTTTTCATGAATATATTCAAAAAAAATCATTATTTTTTCAAGTATTTACTTTCTTTTAATTGGTTGATTTCAGCAATTTTTTTCATGACAGAACTATCTTTCATGCCTTCCCCAATTAAACTATAACATCTATCTAAAATTTGGGCTTTTTCATCCCATCCAATAATTTTTTCAACAACTGGATCATAAAATCCTCTCTTTGCCATATATCCATTTCCTCCGGTTGGATCATATTTTGGAATTTGTGTTCCTCGTACAGAGCTTGCTTTTCCAATCATCTGAACAAAAGGATTTACTGGGGGTTTACCTGAATCTAAAAACATCATCTTTCCATTTTGTGCAGCCATTCCTTCGTGGTGCCGATCGGAAGTATTCATATATGCAGCATTATCCTTTGTTCTAACCATTTGCCTTATTGGTCCATCTATTTCTGTTTTTCCACTCCAAGCCTTATGGGTCACAACAAATGGAATAAGCCTGTCTTCAACTCCCGGAAAATCAAACATATCATAACTGAAACTTTGTCCTGCTGTTGAACCATAACCAATTTTTAACTTTCCATTGGATTCATAAAATCTTTCTGCATCTAGTAATTTTTTAACTATATCTCCCTCACTTTGCCTATCTCCTGATGCTTGGTGGTGATTACCCATTCCAACAAATAATTCTGTTCCTTTGTTCATTAATTCATTAAATAAATCTTTTTCATAATGAATAAAATCATCTGTTTGTCCTTCAAGTTTAAATGTAACAATTCCATCTAACATTTCTTGAGTAAAAATATCTCGGTGTTTCATTATTTCTTTTTCAGAATAACCTTTTTTTAGTAATTCATTAGTTAAAAAATTCAATTCTTTTCTATAATTTATTCCACTTGTCCAAGTTCCAAGTTTTCTTGCAGCATAGCTTCTAAATTCTTGATCCCCATTAAACGCTTCTGTTATTATCCCAGCTTTCATAGAATTAACTCCTTCTGATTGCAATGCTGCTTGTTGAGAGGCCCGAATACCTTCTTCTAAGGTAAATCTTCCTGGCATTGACCATTCACCGAAATGTAAATCATTTGCATTAAAAATATTATAAAATTCTGGTCTCACTTTATTATAAATTCCTTCTAATTCCTCTTTTGTATTCATTAATAATTTTTTGTGTTTCTCCCTGTATTCTTTTGTTCCTTTTCTATTTACTTTTTCTTCCAATTCACAAATTTTATCTTCTAATTCATTAACTCTTTCACCATATTTTTTTCCTATTTTTGCATAAAATTTATCATTAAAGAAAATTTGTTCTTGACTTAAATCAGGATGATCAATTAAAATTGTATTACCTGCAGTGTCTCCGCCTTTGTCTGCTCTTTTAGCATACCATGTTCCAGTATTTCCTTTTGCCATTAGGTCATAAAGTTTTTCATAATCATGTCTTGTAGGAAGTTTTAAGAAAGTAGTTAGTTCTTTGTCATAATTATTTTTTCCTTTAACCCTCGAGGGAGCAATTCTAAATTTTGTTTGAGTTAAAAAACCTTCAGCAGAATGACTTGTGAAATAAATATCTGAAAAAGCGTGTTCTTTTTTATTAAATTCTTCGTGAGTTTTTGGTTTTTTCTTTTCATCTTGAATTCTTTTTGACAAAATTTTTTCTTGGAAACTTTGAATTTCAGCAAAACCGCCTTTTATTGGCTCATTACTTCTTTCAACATTTGTTTGAGGAAATGAAGTCATAATGGTCCCGATTGGAGTTTTTAACCTTTCTTCTTCAGACATTTTATCCCAATCAATTTGATATTGTGGATCTGGTATATGAACAGAAATTATTTTATCTGTATGCAAATGAATTTTGTGATCTTTGTTTGTTAATTTTTTGAGTTCTGGAATTAATATTTTTTCATACAATGCTTTGTACTTTTCTTTTTTTACCATTTGCATAACTTTAGCATCCGTCGGTTTTATTGCAATATGTCCAGTGAACCAAGAAGGTCCTTGTGTTCTTTCTCTAATCAAAGCATTTTCAAATCTTTCTGCTTCATGTATTTTATCCTCAAGAGTTGAAATTTTCATAGATTTTTTTTCTAAATTTTCTGTCTGTTTCTCTTTATAATCTTTTATTTTTTTGAATGTTGTCAATTCTTGATAATCCAATATTGCTGTATCAAAAATTGAATCGAACATTTCTGTAGATTTCCCAAGAGTTTGTTCGTATTTTTTCTTTATTGATTTTTTCAATTTTTCAACTCTTTTTGCAGGTTCTCCTTTTTGAGTAAAGAAATAACTATCTTTAATTTTTCTAAATTCTTCTCCTTTTTCAGGAAAAGAGCCTTCATCAAATTCGTTTCTTTGATTATTAATATGTAAATAAATTTTGTCCGACAATAATTTATTAACAAGATTTTTACTATTTTCTTGTTTCAATTCATCTAAACTATCTCTCCATTCTGGTAAATCTTGGTTTGCTTTTTGCATTTCCCTATTTGTTATTCTTCTTTGAGCAACCAATGTACTTTCAATTTCTTTCATGTTTGCAAAATCACTTGCTCCAAAATACCAATGAATATCAACATGTTCTGGGATGTTCTTATACATATCTTTTATTTCATGAGCAACACTTTTAGCGGCCTCTTCAAAAGAATCAATTGTATTGACAACATATTTTTCTAAGTTGTTCCAATCTTTTTCAGATAATTCATGGTCTTCAATTTCTAATGTTTTTTTTATACTTTCAAATTCCTCAACATCTGTTGGTTTTCCAGTTTTATTTGTTCCCGTTAAAAGAGCTCTTTGATGCTTAGCTTTTCCATAAATTTCAATTATTTCTGGCAGTATACCATCTTGAACTGAATAACTATTCAACATTTCATCAATTCCAAGAGATTGACGTATTATTTTTTCACCCTGAAAAGCATCATTATTTGAAATTAGTGTCCCTGTAGATAGTAAAGCATTAAACATATGGACTCTTGGAACTCTATAATCCCCCATTTTTTCATCCCACCTTAATTTATGTTGGTTTCCTAATGCATGAATATATGCATGGTCTTTATCCCAAAGCCCATTTCCTGTTGGCAAATTTTCTTTTTTTGGAATGCTCCATTTTTCTCCAATATTTTTTAAATCTTTATCAAGTTCTTTTTCTGGAATTTTTAGTCTTTTAGAAAGCATATTCAATGTTGGAACAGGCAAATTTAAAGGATTTCCAGTAACATATATGTTTCCGGTATCTCTAGGAGACATTTCTTCAATTGTTTTTAGAATTTCTCTTTCTTTGGGCGTTATTAATAATCTTTGTTCTAAAACTCTCGGAATTTTTCCCCTTTTTTTCTCGCCCATGCTCTATAAAAATTTCTTTCCTTTTTAAAGAAATATCTTCTCCAAAATATAGTAACAAATCACATACAAAATGTTGTATGATTATTTGGAATAATCTAAGTTCTGTTTTTATTTAAAATATTTTTTATTTACTGAAAAATTTTTTAACTTTTCTTCTATTGGGATTGTCTTAAAATTTATTCCTTTATTTTGGATGTATTCATCTATTAGATAATTTCTTATTTCATCTATTTTTCCTTTTTTTATTATTTCTTCATCATTCTTTTTTCCAAACAAGAAAACTGCTCTAGGATTTTTTTGGTTTTTTTCCTCAAATATTTTGTAAACTAATCCATCTTTGGATTTTTTGTCTGAATCATTTATCTTTAATTTGCCTTTGCTCCAATTTTTTTCTGGGAATTTTTGATAATTGACATTTAAATAAATTCCTTTAGCGTCAAAAAGAATGTTTTTAACAGTTTTGAATTTTTTATTTTCAAAATATTTTAGATATGCTTTAAAGGGCATTACTTCATTAAAAAGTTCATAAAAATCTTGCCCATCATATTTTATCCAAAGTTCATCAGAGTCAGAATTAATGAAACGTCTATAAATTTTTTTTTCATTCATATCTTTTCTAAGATTTTATAGTTAAAAAATATTACTATAATATACTAGTTGTTATTTTTTAACAAAAAACACATTTTTTTGATAAAATAATTAAGAATTAAACAAAGTCGCTTGGACATTTATTCTTGGTCTTCTTCTGTCCACCATTCCATTTCAGGAACTACAGAGGTGTCTTTGCCTTTAGCTTTCAAATATCCTTTAGCTAAAAGATAATAGATTAATCCAATTGATTTTCCACTTTTGTTGTTACCAATAATAACTTGATTGGCACCATGTGCAAAATTATTAGTTCCACAAATCATTAAAACATTTTTCTTAACATCCAATGTATCTTTTAAAGCATTCTTGTCTAACCAATGATCTGTAATAATTGTTAATTCAGTTTCTAAAAAATCTTCTAATTCAGTGTTTGTCATAACTCCTGCAGGATATTTTTTTGTAAAAGCCCTAATTCCAGTAATTTCTTCAAATTTCTTTGCAACTTTCCAACCAGATTGTCTTTTACAAACTAAAATAACATCTTCGGGTTCAAATTTAGATAAATATTCGATTCCTTCTTTTAATTTTTCATCAATTAAATCAGTATTAAAAATTGCCAATCCATCGGCTCTTCTTCTATAAACAAATTTTTTCATATCAGGAGTTACAACTCTTGTTCCTAAATAAATTCCAGTTTTAACATAATCTTCTAAATCAATAAGCATATCACTTTTCTTTTTAACTTTAACTTCCTCTTTCATGCTTTCAATATCTGCAGAACCTTCAAACTTTTCTTTAAGTTTTTTGGCTTTTTCTAATAATGCCTTTTTTTTGTCTTCAACAGAAGTCTCTTTCTTCTTTTCTTTAACATCTTCCATTGAAGGCTTAGCTTCAGGAGTTGTTTCTAAAGATTCAGCCTCAGCAGCTTTTTCAAGTTCTTTTCCAGTTAATTTTTCTTTACCCTCAACTTCTTCAATCGGGGGTACACCTTTAGGTGCTGGAACTTTTTGAATTTCTTTTTTTTCCTTTGCCATGATGAATTACAATAAAATTAGTTTATAAAAGTTTCCGTAGGAAAATTTATACGTTGAACTTTGGTGAAGCATAAAAACCTTTTTTTCAAAAGGTTTTACGTAGGAAATTTGGTTCTTTGTATATGAAATTTATTATAGAAATAATCTAAATATTAAAAGAAGTGTTCATAAATTCATAAAATGATTTACTTTCTTCAGAACTCATTGGCCTCGTGTATGATTCGCCACACCTTTTACAATTAACATATGTTCCATGGTTGCCAGTAGAAATAACAGATTCTTTATGCCCTTTCTCTTCACAAACAAGTCTTTTATAATCATCTTTTGCAAAACTCAAAGCAATTCGCTTTTCTATCATTAAAAATTCTTTTTCATTTTTATATGGATTCAAAAGAGTCTTACCCTTTTTAACTATTCCATTAAATTTATCATATTTTTGTTGTTGTGCTTCATTCAAAGAAACATTTGGAGTTAATTTTAGTTTTATAATTTCTTTTTTCAAATTAAAAATCTTTTTTTTAGATTCTTTTTGCTTTAATGTCAAATCACTTAAATCTTTCATAAAGAATAAAATTTTAATTACTTTTTATTTCTTTCCTAAACTTTTCTCAATCTCTTCAAGTCGTTTAATTTTAACTTCCCGAACATCTCCAGTAATTCCACATTTAAT
>Ga0102938_10003696_pt1 | contig 11383 bp, 10 predicted proteins | sample SalPonR2_B_D2_MG_FD_84516 | JGI IMG/M metagenome (GOLD analysis project Ga0102938, IMG submission 84516) | Salt pond soil microbial communities from South San Francisco under conditions of wetland restoration - Salt Pond MetaG R2_B_D2_MG | ecosystem: Environmental > Aquatic > Marine >... | reverse complement strand
TGAAGCGGTCGCAGCAGTTGAAGGTCTGCCCGGCGACCCGCTCCGGTGAAGTCGCCAGCAACATAGCCACTGCGGCGGCCACGTCGGCGGCGTGGACGCACTTCGCACCGCCGGTTGCCTGGACCGATTTTCCGGCGGCCACCTCGGTGACCGAGTCGAACCACTTGCTCTCCTGGACCGGTTCGGCCACGCCATAAATCGAGGTCGGACGCAGGGCGGAAGTCGTCAATCGGCCCGACAGTCCGTAGGCGTGCATCAAGGTCTCGACGGACGCTTTGGCCGATCCGTAGAGCGAACCGGGCCGCAACGGATGCGTTTCGTCCAGCGGTCGGTCGGACAAGACTTGTTCGTGAACCGCGCCGGACGAGATGAACACGAAACGCGGCACGCCGGCGGCAATCGCGGCTTCGATCAGCCGCAAGCTGCCCAGCACGTTGGTATCGAAATAATCGACCGGGTCATCCGGATGACGCATGAAGCCTGCGTCACCGCGATCGAGCGCCGCGTGAACGACCGCGTCGCAGTCGGCGACGAAACGACCGAGTGAATCGGCGTCCCGCAGATCGCCTCGGCACCACGTGACGGCGTGGCCGCCGCGACCGGTCGCGGGTGACGGGCGTCGGGTCAGCGCGACGAGGTCATGACTTTCGATCCGCGTGAAACGGTCGATCAGGTATCGACCCAAGAATCCGCTGCCGCCGGTGAGTGCAATCTTCATGCTTTTCAGCATGAGGATCACCCGAAAGGTCGTCAAGTTACGTCTTCGCGGAGATTTCGTCGGCCGAGGCACCGACGGCGGCGAGTTTCTTCTTGAGTTCCGCGTTTTCGGCGCGCAGTTTCAGCAGATCGGCGCGAACCGCATTGAACGGGCGTTGCAGATCACTCCAGAAATCATCTTCGCGAAACAAGATCGGTGAAACGCTTTCGTCTTTCTCTAGGCGAGTCAGCTCGCGGCGTAATCGAAAGATCGGCCCGGCGAAACGATTGCTCAGCTTCAACAGGTCGTAGGCGAAAAGCGGGGCGAGCAAGATCAACGCCGGGACCCAATAAATGGCCTCGTCGATGAACCGCAGGACCATTTCCAGAAAACCGACCTCGGGCGTCAGCATCGACTGGGCAAAGAATTGGATGACCGTAAAGTAGGTTGCTAGGGCACCACCGTGCAGCGCTGCTCGCCAAAGCAGGGCGGATTGAACATCGCTCTCGATCAAAAGCTGTTCACGCAGCGGGGGCAATTTGGGGTCTTTGCTGGGCATGTTTCTTGGGGACACGACGGTCCGGGGGCAGATCCCGACGTGTCGCGCTGAGTGGGGAAAGAGTCTGGGGAAATCAACCGTTCAGTTGCCCATGGCTCCATTGATGGCTGCGCCTGACGTATCAAAGCTTTCCTTGGTTTTTTCTGTCAGGAAGCTCACCGAGCCGATACAGACGCCAAGGATCAATGCCAACATGACCGCATATTCGACGGCGGTCGTGCCTTCCTCTTCGTGGAGGAAAGTCAGAACCGCCTTGGGGATGGTTTGGATTTTCATCGGATTCTCATGGAAGTCGCCCGTGGAAACGTCGCTCGGACAATGGAATCGTAGTACCCGTCCGGTGCGGAGGCTCGTCGGGGGCGTCGCATCACCATCGAAATCATGCCTGCCCGTGCTCCGCCGATCTTGCCGTGACGATTATGCTGGATGGACCGTCGCTGACGAACCGACCGACGCGGAGCCGTCGGCACCCCGTCGTGTTCGCCGGGGACGATGTTTTTCGCCTGTCCTGTTCACCGATTCCTTCTTTTGAAGTCCGAAATGTTTGGACCTGTGTTTTATCGCGAAGCCGCCGTGTCGCCGAAGCGTTCCCGCACTTATTTGGCTCGCGGGATTTACGTCGCGGCTTTGTTCCTGTTGCTGTGTACCGGTTACCTGGTCTTGGACGGGTCGCGAACGTTGGCGACGACGTCGGATGCGGCCAAGTTCGGCGGTTTCATGTTTTCCCTGCTCGCACCGCTGCAGCTGTTGGTGCTGTCCAGCCTGGCCGCCGTCGGTGCGGCCAGCAGCGTGGCTCAGGAAAAAGATCGACGGACCCTGATCCTGCTGCTGTTGACTCGCTTGACCGGGTTCGAAGTCGTCGGCGGCAAGTTGTCCTCGACCCTGTTGTCCCCGCTGTCGATGTTGGTCTGCGGGTTGCCCTTGTTCTTGACGTTGCCGCTGCTGGGCGGTGTTTCGCCGCAGCAGATTTTTGGCGTCTTTGCGGTCACCGCCGCGACGATCGTGTTGGCCGGAACCGTCGGAACGGTGATGGGTCTGTGGCGTGAAAAGACGTTTCAAGCGATCGCGTTGACCGTGTTGTCGCTGCTGATGATTCTGGGGATCGGCGAAGCCTTGGCGCGGGTGCTTCCCGTCAGTGCGCCGGTGCGTCTGGCGGTCAGCCCGACCCGGGCGCTCGTCGCCGCCGCTTCACCGCTGTCCAGTCTGTCGGCCGACACCGCCCTGGGAGTCGTCTTGTTCGTCGCGTTCACCTTGTTATCCAGCGCCGCCTTGTTGATCTTTGGCGTCTGGAAGGTCCGCATTTGGAACCCCTCGCGGGAAGTGCGTTTCAAAGCACCGGAGCCGGAGAGCAGCGAGGACGTCGTCACCGGCACCGCCGATCCGTCCAGTTGGAAAGTCCGCCAGCCACGTTCGGTATGGAGCAACCCGATTCTGTGGCGTGAGGTGCGGACGTGGGCCTACGGACGCAAGGTGATCATCATTCGCGTCACCTTCGTCGCGTTGTTCGCGATCGTGGCGGCGGGCATTTCCTGGCAGGTTCGCACCGGTGTCGCCATGGAACCGGGCGGGCGAATCGATCGGGCGTTGCCGGCCGCGACGATTCCGCTCGCCGCGTTGGGCGTGGTCAGTCTGGTGCTGGTCAACGCTTTGGCAGTCAATTCGGTCACCGGAGAACGTGACGGTTTGGCACTCGATCTGTTGTTGGTCACCGACCTGAGTCCCCGAGAGTTCGTGTTCGGAAAAATGCTGGGCGTTTTGTACGTCGGTAAAGAAATGATCGTGTTGCCGATCCTTTTGTTGATCTACTTGGCGGTGGCGAATGTCGTCACGGTGGAAAACACGGTGTACGCGGTTTTGGGGGCGATCTCGCTTTACATTTTCGTCACGATGTTAGGCATTCATTCGGGCTTGAATTACGTCGCCGGTCGCGCCGCGACGCTGGCCAGTCTGGGGACCGTCTTTTTCTTGTGCGTCGGCATCGCCATCTGCATGACGATCATGGTCAGTTTTCGGGGGGCGTTCCAGCTTCAGTTGGCTCCGTTTTTGGTCATGATTCTGGGCGGCGGGGCGGCTTTGTTCGCGTCCCTGGGTTGGCGAAACCCGTCTTCGGCGATCTTTGCCGCGTCTTTCTTTTTGCCGTTGATCACGTTTTACGCGATCACGCAGTTCTTGTTGCAGATCGATCACCTGTACGTCATGGCGGCGGTCGTGACCGGTTATGGGTTCGCCGTCGCGGCGATGATGGTTCCCGCGCTCAGCGAATTTGATGTCTGTTTGGAACAGGAACGCAGCGGCGGTGGGGAAAGCGGTTGATGCGAGCGGTCGTGGGGCTAGCGATTACCGATCTGACGGCGTCGGCGCGTGGCCTTGGCGGCGGCGGATTGACGCTTTTGCAGGATCAATGGGCCTGGTTGACCGCGATGGTCATTCTGATCTTGTTGAGTGCGTTTTTCAGCGGCAGCGAGGCGGCGTTGTTCTCGCTGCGAGAAAAGGAGCGGCGCCGAGTCCGATTGGCGGGATCGTCGGGACGTCGCGCCGATGCGATGTTGGAAAACCCCGATCGATTGTTATCGGCGATTCTGTTCTGGAATCTGCTGATCAACATGACCTATTTCGCGATCGCAGCGATCCTGGGCGAACGCCTGGAAGCCAGCCGCAGTAGCGGATCGGCGATGGCGATCCTGTTCACGATCGGCAGCCTGATGGCGATCATTTTCTTTAGCGAAATGCTGCCCAAAAGCGTTGCGGTGCTGTCTCCGGCCAGGGTTTCGTTGTTGGTTTCGTTGCCACTGAGTTTGTCCGTTCGCCTCGTGTCACCTTTGTTGCCCGTCGTACGCGGCGCCAATTTTGTGGCGCGAAGATTGATCTGGCCGACCTTTCAGCCGGAACCGGAATTGGATTTGGCAGACATCGAACGCGCGATCGAGCTTTCCACCGATGACGCCGCGTTGTTGCAACGCGAACAACAAGTCATGCGTCGCTTGGTCGGCATGTCGGATACCCGCGCCGACGAATTGATGCGTCCGCGGGGACGCCTGACGATGGTCACGCGATCCGATGGCGAGTTGGCCGTTCCGGAGGGTTCGCTGCCCGGCGGTTATTTGTACGTTGCCGACGACAGCGATGATTCGATCATCGCCGCGGTCCACGTGCGGATGTTGCGGCCCAGCCAGTGGGAAGACCTGAAAGCCGTGGCCGATCCGGTGATTTACGTTCCCTGGACGGCCAAGGTCGCCCAAGTCTTTGACCAACTGTTGGCGGAAGATCGACGCGTCGCCGTGGTGGTCAACGAGTTCGGCGAATCGATCGGCGCGATGACCGTAGAAGACATCCTGCGAAGCATTCTGGCTCCCGCCGAGGGCAACGACGAGGGCGAGGCGTCGATCGTTCCACTCGACGACGGCCGTTTGCGATTGTCCGGTTCGGTCAGTCTGCGTGTTTTGACCAAGCACTTGCAGATCGATGAACCCGAGGAGCGGACGGCGACCGTCGCCGGCTTCATCCAACGCAACAACGAACGCTTGCCGCGTCCGGGTGACACAGCCGTTTTGGACGAGTACTTGTTGACGGTCGTCGCCGAAGACGACGATCAAATCACCATCGAAGTTTCGCCCATGATCGAGGTTCCGCCAGGCGGCGAGGCGGCACCATGATCTTGGCGCTGACGATTTTCATGATCGGCTTGCTGCTGAGCGCGTTTTTTAGCGGCAGCGAAACGGGGCTTTATCGCGTTTCACGGACGCGGTTGGTTTTGGACGGGCTGAGCGGTTCGCGTGTCGCCAAAGGAATGGTTTGGCTGTTGAACCATCCCGCCATTTTTGTGGCAACGACGTTGGTCGGAAACAATGTTGCCAATTACATGACCAGCTTGGCGATCGTGATCGGGGTCCAGCAGTGGTTCACCGGGAATGCGGTGGCGGAGTTGTTGGGGCCGATGATGTTGACGCCCGTCGTGTTCGTGTTCGGGGAACTGTTGCCGAAGTACCTGTTTTTTCACGCCCCGTACAAGCTGCTCAAAGCGACACGCCCCTTGTTGATCGTCGCGACGTTCTTGTTCGCCCCGATTTCTTTGCTGTTGGGTTTGTTGGGAAATTTGTTGCAATCGATCACCGGCCAGACGCCCTTTCAACTTCGTTTGACGATGGCCCGCCGGGAACTGGATCAAGTCTTGCGGGCCGGGCACGAAGCCGGACTGTTGGGTAGCAGCCAACGTGAATTAGCGACACGGTTGTTCGAAATCGGCAATCGGCCGGCGATTCAGTTCGGCGTTCCCACCGATCGACTGGCCGTGGTCGACGATCCGGTCGATCGGGCGGAGGCCAAGCAATCGGCGCGACGTGTCAATCATCCGATCATTTTGGTGTCTCGTGGCGGGGCGTTGAGCGGCTTCGTCCGTTACGCCGACGTGATGGTCGGCAGCGGGGCTTTGACGGTCGAGTCGGTGGTCCGTGGTCGGACGACCGAGAGTCACTTGAAAATTCTGTTGCGTCTGTACGACGCGATCAGTGACGTGGCCGTGCTTTACGACGCTGAGAATCAGGCCAAATGTGTCGTAACACGCCGACAGCTACTGAGTCGATTGACCAAATGAATCGGCGTTACCTATCGTCTTACAGGTATCGCGAATCAAGACATGCCGCTGGACGTCGCGCCGCGTGAATACCCCAGGTCGCGGATGACCGACAGCATCTCGTCGCACGTGATGTAACGGCGGTGATTTCGCAGCTTGTATTGATCGATGGCGATCGCCAGTTCTCGGCCGTCCTCGGTCAATCCGGCGTGCGAGCTGCCGAACTGACGTCGCTCGTCATTCTTTGACGCCGGACGACGTCGATTGCTTTGCGCTGCGCCGCGACGATCGACGAACGCGTCACCGAGTGACTCGTCGGTGGTTCGATTGCCGGCGACGACAAAGTTCGTCTCGTCAGACGTCAGACTATTGGCTGCGGAAAGGATGGGTTGCGACATGAAAACGTATCGATCGATGGTGGATAAGAGTTTGCCCTAATCGAAAGGTAGGTCGTACATCCCGATCAAGTCGGCTGCGAAACCACAATTCATCAAACGCTCGTCGTGTCGGTTTCGGGTTCTTTCGGAGATGACGATTCGGCGTGCCGGATGATCGCGCCAGCCCCTACAGGTGGAAAACGACGCCCCCTTTGACGCTGACGACTAACGTCGATCGGCCGCAGGCGGTAGCGCCGCGAACAACTGCGGATCACCAAACTCGGCGGCGAATTCGGGGTCGCCGCTGATCGTCGGATTCAGACGCAAGGCCTCGCCCAGCGACGTCCGGGCGGCCGAGACGTCGCCGGATTCCAACGCCAGCGAGGCGAGTTGGAGGTGCGGCGTTTCGTCGGCCGGGTTCTTTTGGGCGGCCAGCACGAAGCAGCGGCGGGCTTCATCGGAGCGGCCGAGTTCCCGCATCGCGATGCCCCGCAGCACGTCGGATCGCGACGGCGTTTGATCGCTTCCCAGGTGGTCTCGCATGCGATCCATCGACGCCAGCAGGCGGTCGTAGCGACCCTGTTCCCGATAGATCTCCGCGGCGTGCAATTGGGCGACCGAAAGGTCCGGCTGAATGGCCAAAGCGCGATGATACGCCGACAAGGCTTCTTCCCACTGTCGGCCGGCCGCCAGGCAGTCGCCGCGGAGTGTCCAAATCTCGGCCGAATTTCGATCCGCCGCCAATGCCATGTGGCTTTGCCGGTGGGCCGATTCGTCCCGCCCGACGTCGGCATACATCCGGCCCAACCGACTGAGCAGCACCGGATCGTCGGCGCTCAACCGCACCGCTTGTTCCATGTGTTTGATCGCTTCGTCGTGGTCGCCTCGCTGCCACAGCGATTCGGCCAGTCCCCAGTGGGCACGGTCGTCACTTTCCGAAACGTCCAGGGCTTCGGTGAACAAAGCCTCCGCCGTCGTCCAGTCGCCGCTGTGCATGGCTTTCTGGCCTTGACGTGACAGCTTTCGCGCCGCGATGGATTGTCGGCTTTGCCCGAAACGGCTGATCGCGCGGCAACCGCCGACGCTGACGATCAGCCAAGTGATCGTCAGAAGAAGCAGGCTGAGATGGCGGGCGCGGTTCATGGCATCCTGAAAAACTCGGAACCGCCGTGGTATCACGAATTCCGTAGCTGATGCAATCGGGAATCGTTTGTTAAAGTGCGTCGACCGCCGACGAGGATGCGGCATTTTCCATCACCAACCCCCCGACGTCGACACCATCATGCCGGCCCAATTCGAAGCTTTCGGACGCACCGTCCTGTATCCGGAAAACTGGACCCGAGCTGAAAGCGGTGACGAGGAAACCGCCGCGGAGGATGTGACCTTGGAGATGCCCAGCGGAGGTTTCTTGACGATCCAGCGTGCCGGCCAACATCTGTCCGACGACGAGGTGGTCCGGCAGGTCCGCACGGCCATCGCCGACGACTACAACGAAGTGGATGCGGTCGAGGTCGACACCGAGGACGAACACATCACCCGGATCGTCGATTTTCAGTTCTACTACTTGGACCTGTTGATCGTTTCACGCCTGATCCTGATCCGCAACGACTCGGATCGTTTGGTCGTTCAGGTGCAGAGCGAGGACCGAGATTTCGAACGAAACGAACCGGTTTATCGAGCGATCCTGAAACAGTTGGCCGGCTGACGATCAAACCAGGTCTTGTTTTCGTTTCTTGCGGCGATTCTTTCCGCAATCACGACACACGCCATGAATGATCAAGCGGTGTCCGGTCACGCGGAAACCTTGCTCGGCCGCCATGCGGTCGCGAAGCTGTAGCAATTCATCGCTGGTGAACTCGAACAACTCCTGGCATCGCGTGCAGTACAAGTGGTCGTGCTGCGGATAGCCGTAGTCGTGCTCGTAGACCGTGCGGCCTTCGAGCTGAAAGCTTTTCAACAAGCCCGCGTCGACGAATTCCCGCAGGGTTCGATACACCGTGGCCGAACTGACGTAGTTCGTCTGACCGCGTGAGGGCAGACGATCGATCAATTCTTCGGCGTCAAAATGCTCGTGCTGATCGAACACCTCGTCGATCAAAAATTTTCGCTGCTCGGTTTGCCGCAGTCCCTTGGCGTGCAGGTATTCCTGGAACCTTTCCTGCGGCGAAAGCGACGTGCGAAGGGGTTCGAGCGAGGTGGACATGAAAAACGCAGGCAATCGAAAAGGGCGGCGGTCGGCGAACAATCGTCCAGTGTACCAAATCAGACGAATTTGAAACCGTCGAAAGTGCGGCTTCGCGTCGCGGAGCGCCGATTAGGCGTACTGATCCAGGAACTTGTCGAGCGCCGAATCCAGCTTTTCCGGGGTGTCGTAACTGCCGCTGGCGATTTGCCGCCGAAGGTCGGCGACGCGGTCGACGCGGATTTCTCCGGACTGTTGTGTCGCCGCCAACGTGCCGAGTCGATTCACACCGGAGGCGGCGCCGGACAAATCCAGCTGATCGACCGGCGAGGAACCCCCGCCGGCGGCGGGCTTTTGCGGCTGAGCGGGACGGGCCTGTTGTGGGGGGCCGGCGGCTTGGGTCGTCGAGACGCGGAATGGGCCGTAAATCTGCATTGGATGGATTGCTCCCAATCGGGATTTGAACGTCTAAAACGAACCAGCGATTCACCTTCGCAAAAAGGCAACCGTCAAGCGATTCGAGTCAGACAGGGACGAGCAACAGAGGACCGTGCGTCAACGGCAACCGACTATCCGAAGTCGGCTGGTTGACGCAGTTTTCGTATCGGTCCACGCCGCATTCCTTGTCCCAGGATGCAATCCATCAGCCTTCGAGAGAGACTTTGACAGCGTAGAGTGCCGAAAACATGGTAGTTATCGACTTTTCGGCTCCGACACTTCAACCGAATCTGCTTTGCGGAATCGATTCCATCTGGGACAACTGCCGGAAGGTAATCGAAACGCGGCTTCGGCGGCAAGATCGGCCGACTTGAATCGAAACAAAAAGTTTTTCGGCAGGTTTCCGCTGCCGGCCCTCACCAGATTTTCAGCACGCTGGCCAAGTTGTGGTGCTGGTCGGTCCACAGGGGGCCGCTGCGACGATCGGTCTCCGCGGGCTCCGCCGCATCGACGAACATCGGATCCCGCCAGATCTCCGCGGCATCCGGTGCCAGCACGACCCAGCGTGCCTGTTTCACGGCGACCGCGGCGTCGCCGACACTGTCAAACACGCGGCTGTGCAGTCCCGCGCTTTCGGCCAAGCGGTGCACCAGCGGAACCAAGTCCAAGTGGTTGTTCGAAACATGCACCGCGATCACGCCGTCGCGATTCAGGCGTGACTTGTAAAGCTGAAACGCCTCCCGCGTCAACAAATGAGCCGGGATGGCGTCGCTGCTGAACGCGTCCAACACCAGCAGATCGAACTCGGCCGCTTGCATCCTTTCGAGAACCAGTCGGCCGTCGCCCATGTGGATCCGTTGCAACGCCGCGCTGTCGGCCAAGAAGGAAAAGTACTTCGTCGCGATCGTCACGACATCCGGGTTGATTTCGATCAGGTCCAAAACATCGGCGGAGCGGCCGTAAGTGGACAACACGCCACAGCCGAGGCCGACGACGCCGATGTGAAGCTTGTCGTGGCTCCGCTGCATCGACCGGATCGTTCGGCCCACACCGCTTTCTCGTCCGTAATAGCTCGTCGGTTCGCTCGCGGCCTGACCGTGTCGCTGAATCCCGTGGATCGTGCGGCCGTGAATCAGCTTGGTGGTGTCGGCATCTCGGGTGACTTTCAAGACGCCAAAGAAATTGCGGCTCGACGCGACCAATTCGTCTTGTTGCGAGATCGAGCAGGTGACGATCGGGGCCGACACCAGTGCCAGCACGCCGAAACGCAGCCTATAAGCCGCATTCCAGTCGTAGCCCGATTCGGCCGCCGGATCGATCGGTCCCCAGCTTTTGCGAGAGACGAACACCGCCAGCCCGCCCGCCGTGGCGATGGCGAGCGAAATCGGCAGTTCCATGTGAGTATCGAAAACGATCGGGCAAACGATCGCGACGATCAATCCGCCGATCGCACCGCCGGCCGACAGGCACATGTAAAACAGCGTCAGCCGATGAGCGGCCGGTTTCAGTCGCGCCGCTTCGCCGTGGCACAACAAACAGACGCCGAACAACAGCCCGAAACTCCCGCCGGTCTGGGCGATCAACCGCAGTGACGTCGGCAACAAGGCGTCGGCCTGGGTGGCGGCCAGGCAAAGTAACGTCATCCCCGCGATGGGTTTGGGACGGTACCACGCGGGGGAATCGAAACAGATGATGAAACTGAGCAAATACAAGCTCAGCGGCAGCACCCAAAGGAACGGAATCACCGCGACGTCCTGACAGACATGATTGGTAACGACCAAAAGCATCAGCGACGCGAACGCGGGCAACGCGATCCACACGGTCAGGTGGAGCTTCGCGTCGGCGGATCTCTTGTCACGGTTCGGATTTCTTCCCCGGGAAAGTTTCGGGACCGCTTTGTTCCGGATCGTGTCGGCGGTGTCGGTCGTTGCGGGTCGCCTGGCCAGTTTCAACAGCTCGGCGGCCAGCCAACCTTCGGCCAACACGAATCCGCAAAACATCATCGACCACACGACCGATTGACCCGTGACGGAGATGAACGGTTCGATCAAAAACGGGTAGCTCAACAAGGCCGACAACGAACCGACGTTTGATAAGGCGTACAGCCGATAGACTCGGTCGCTGTCATCACGATAGCTCATCCAAGCCTGGATCAGCGGGCCGGTACTGGACAGCACGAAGTACGGTACGCCGACGTGGGCAGCCAACAGCCACAGCAAGTACGTCGTGGGCGCCTCGTCGCCGATCGGTTTCCAAGCATCGCTCGGATGGATCGGCAAGCAAAACGCCGCGACGACCAGCAAGATCAAGTGCAAGGTGCCCTGCCCCGCCGGTGCCAGAAACGTCCGCGACAGATGCGCGTAAGCGTAGCCGGCGAACAACAAGACTTGAAAGAACAGCATGCAAGTCGTCCAAACCGCCGGCGTGCCGCCGAACCAGGGCAACACGCATTTGCTGATGACCGGCTGAACTTGGAATACCAAAAAAGCTGACAGCAAAGTCGTCAGTGCGAACCAAACCAGCGAACTCTTGCGGTGGGCCAGCGAACTCTTGCGGTGGG
>Ga0102938_10003695_pt1 | contig 11384 bp, 8 predicted proteins | sample SalPonR2_B_D2_MG_FD_84516 | JGI IMG/M metagenome (GOLD analysis project Ga0102938, IMG submission 84516) | Salt pond soil microbial communities from South San Francisco under conditions of wetland restoration - Salt Pond MetaG R2_B_D2_MG | ecosystem: Environmental > Aquatic > Marine > Intertidal... | reverse complement strand
ACCCGGATATGAGGACCTCCGCCCGGGCCGGCTCCGGTTATTATCTCATCCCGGCCGTCTCCGTTTATATCTCCGCTGGCCACATTGACCCCGCCTCGGAAATAGGGATTATAAGCAAAAAATTGATTTCTTAATTCACCTTGAAAGGAAAAGATCCTTAACTGGGGACCTCCGCCGGAACCGGCTCCCACTATTATTTCCTGAGTTCCGTCGCCGTCCACATCCGCTCCGATATTGTTTATCCCTCCGGCAAAACTAAAGGGAAAGGCCTCCAGATCGCGCACCACTTCGCTGTTATAATCGGATATCTGGACCTGGCTGGACCTATGGGATTGGGGAGAAAGCAACAACTTGATCTTTCTACTATTTAAAAGTTCCAAGGCCCTTTCCACCGATTTACTCACATTCAACCTGCCGGCTCCTATTTCCCCGAAAAATCTGGGATTAAGTTTATCAATATTATCAGTACTACTTAAAAGCACTTGCTTAACCTGTTTATAGTTAAGCTGGGGGTTGGCCGCTTTTATTAGAGCCAAAGTGCCGCTGACCATGGGAGCAGCCATGGAAGTTCCGGACCAAAAACCGTCGTATTTCTTGTCCAGATAACCACCATCCTCCATCTGTTTATTGGGATTGTAGGTAACGGTGCTAAAAACACTGGATCCCGGGGCCATAATATCCACGCACTTGCCATAGCTGGAGAAGTCCGCCTTTTGATCCAAGGGGTCGGTGGCTCCTACTCCGATAATAACATCCTCCCCGTATTCACTGTCATAACAGACCGGATACATGGGATTTCTGTCCAGGTCATAGCCATGGCCGGCGCTTTTCTCATTTCCGGCTGCGGCCACCACTATAACCCCGGCCTTGTGGGCTCTTAATATGGCCTCGTGCATGGAATCGCTCCGCCCCGGGCCCACAAAACTCAAATTTATAATATCGGCCCCGTTGGCTATGGCGTAATCAATAGCCCGGATCACTCCGTTGGCCCCTCCTTCGCCGGTATCATTCAAGACCCGCAAAGGCATGATGGAAGTTTGCCAAGTGACCCCGGTTATTCCCATATCATTATCCCCGGCGGCGGCGGCCACTCCGGACACGATAGTTCCGTGGGAAACACCGGATCTGCTGAATTCCCGGTCAAAAGAAGGAGAGGGGTCGGGGTCATTATGAACAAAATCCCAGCCATTAACATCGTCTATAAAACCGTTGTTATCATCATCCTTTTGGTTATCCGGGATCTCATCTCCGTTCCGCCAAATATTGTCCTTTAGGTCGGGATGATCTGTTTGGATACCGGTATCTATAACCGCAATAGTAACTTCCGGGCTTTGCTTGATATGATCCCAGGCCCGAGTGGCCTTGATCTTGTTCAGATACCACTGATACTTGAAATAACTGTCATTCGGAGTATTGGATATTTGAAAACCGGAACTCTCCTCGGCGGAGGAGGAAAGACAAAAAACCGGCAGAAAACAAACTCCTCCGGTCACTAAAAACACCGAAATATATAATAAAAAAGATGTTATTTTTCTTTTCATAACATCTTTTATTATAACATATTCCCGAGATAAGAAAAAGAAGATCCGGATCACATACTTTGCAACTCCTTTAGGGTTTCCTGGGCGCATTTGCGCCAGCTAAACTGCCGGCTCCTTTCTTTTCCTTTTCGGATCAGGTCCTTTCTCAAATCCTCCTCCAGAGCTACCCTCTCAATAGCTCGGGCCATCTGCTCTCTGTCTATAGGATTGAAGAACAGGGCGGCGTCCTGAGCCACTTCCTGAAAGGGAGGGATGCAAGAAGCGGCCACCGGTATCTCGCAACCAAAGGCCTGAAGCAAGGGTATGCCAAAACCCTCTTGTTTGGAGGGAAAAACAAAGGCGGTGGCGGCGTTAAAAATATAAGGCATATCCGCTTCTTCGGCCCAACCGGGAATAAAAACCTGGGAATCCAGATCATACTCTTTAATGGTATACATAACCTCGTCATAGCCGTAGCCGGCGTTGCCTATTAAAACCAAATTTTGCCGGAAATCCGGATTGTTATACCTGGCCTTGGCAAAGGCCTCTATAAAAAAAGGGGTATTCTTTTTTCTTTCCAGTCTCCCCACATAAAGAATGTAGGGCTTTTTAAGGTCGTATTTCTTCAAAACCTCTTTCTCGCCCTCGGGATCGTCCATTTTTTTATACAAAGAGTCATTATAACCGTTATAGACAACTTTGATCTTATCCCGGTCGCATTTATACATATCCAGGATCTCCTCTTTGGTGAACTGGGACACGGTAATGATCTTCCGGGCCCGCCTCAGGGCGAAACGAGTGGACCATCTAAGATAATCCAGGGAATAAGCCCCGTATCTATTAAAAGTAAACACACTGACCAGAAAATTGATGAACCTAAGACCCGCTTTGGAGTCGGCTCCCAACCTTTCCTGGCGGAAAAGGTTCTTGCTTCTCTCAAAAGCCACATCATGAATGGTGGTTATGGTATTTTTGGGATGGACCACGGGAATGGTGTGGGCCGGAATAAATAGAACATCCGGTTTATGGAAGATCATTTCCAAGGAAAGCCGACCCTGGGTCCAGAAAAAAGAAAAAGGCCAGTTCAATACCTTGGCCTTAAAATTATTATGGGGACTTTTAATTATCTGGAAGCCCTTGGGGTCGAATTTGGGTTCTGCTGTCTGCTCTTCATGCTCATTCTTCATATCAAAATCGGTCAAATCCTCCAATCCTCCTCTCAAAGGAGCGTCGGTATAAAGAATATACTGATTTTGGGAATCCAGCTGGGCCAAATTCTTGATCAAATGATAGGAATACCACTCGGTTCCGCTCTTATGTTTGCGATTGGCTCTGCTGGCATCTATTCCTATTATCATAATATTAAAATTATTTAGTAGCTAATATGGATCGCTTATAGGAATCCAAATTATCCAAGGCAATGCCGGTTCCCTTGGCCACGCACAATATGGGTTCGTCGGCCACATAGACCGGCACTCCGATGGTTCGGGAAAAAAGCTGGTCGATATTCTTCAGCAAGGCGGATCCTCCGGTCAGAACAATACCCTTATCCATGACATCGGCCGCCAATTCCGGAGAAGTCTCATTCAGTACCTTCTTGGCGGCCACGATAATGGCCTCCAGATCGTTTTGCAGGGCCTCGGTCACATCATCACTGGTTACGGTTATACTCCGAGGCAGGCCGGAGATTATATCCCGCCCCCTGATCTCGGTGGACATTTTGTCTTCCAGAAATAAAGCGGATCCGATGTTTATCTTAATTTCCTCTGCTGTTTTTTCTCCTACGGCCAAATTGTATTTTCTTCTTATATGTTCCAAAATAGCGCCGTCGAATTTATTGCCTCCGACCCGAACCGAAGTGGAGGAAACTATGCCGCCCAGGGAAATGACCGCTATCTCCGAGGTTCCTCCTCCGATATCGATAACCATATGACCGGAAGCGGAGCTAATAGGGATCTCTGCCCCGATAGCGGCGGCAATGGGCTCCTTGATGATATAGGCCGCCTTGGCTCCGGCGGTTATGGTGGCCTCTATGACCGCCCTTCTTTCTGTAGAGGAAATACCGGCCGGAACCGCCACCATGACCTCGGGTCGAAACAATCGAAAACCGCCCAAGGTCTTATTGATAAAATATCGAAGCATGGCCTCGGTGGTCTTATAATAGGCGATCACTCCGTCCTTTAAAGGTCGAACCGCTATAATGGAATCCGGGGTCCGGCCCAGCATGTCCTTGGCCTCATTGCCCACGGCCAAAACCTTCTTGTCCTCCACTGATACGGCCACCACACTGGGTTCGTTTATAACTATACCCCTCTTGGGTAAATGAACCAAAGTATAAGTAGTACCCAGATCAATACCGATCCTTTTTATAAGCATAATATTGATATTGTTAAATTGTTAAATTGCTTACTGTTTTCAAAGACAATTTAACAACACAGTAATTGAGATAATTTTACAATACAAGTCCTTTAACACAATGATCATTCGTTTTCCAGATCGATCATTATTCTTCTATCCCCGGTGATATCGGACCTCCACTCCACCGAGTTGTCGTCCTGCAAGGAAGCGGAGAAACCGACGGGTTTATATGATTTTATCCTATTAGTGAGGCTGATGTCAATCAAGGAGTTCTTGAGATTGACACCGGGCTGTTTTTGTAGCAACAAAACATACCGCCCCGTTTTCTTGATCTTTTCTTCCAGCTCCGGCGAAAGCTTATACTTTAAATTCAAATTACCCACTTCTCCCGGCTCCAGAGTGATATAAGTTCCCCAGGACAATTTGTCCTTGACCGTGTCTGTATCCACTTTCGCCCGATTTTCCGGACCCAAATTGTTTCTATTGACCTCCAATAATTCACTGCCCCGGGGGACCAGGACTCTGGTATAACTCTTGTATTCGGAAACTTTCCAGCTAAGTTCTCCATGTTGGGAATAATTTATATTCAGATCAACAAAGATCCCGTTCAAGCCCTGTTCCAGGGAATAATCAATTCCCCGCTCCATGACCGAATCCGTTTTTAGGGCTCCCATATTGGAATCAACGACCATTAGATAATCCTGGGGTGATTCCTTGACCCGGCCGGCCCAATCCAAATCTTGGACCAGATCCTGGTAGTGCCTGTTGTTAAAGTAAAGGAGAATGTTCTTCCGAGCCAAATTGTCCTGCAGACAAGAGGTCACTCGGCTCCACTGAGCCGAAGGCAAGTTAAATATCTTTATCTTTAATTCTTGTAGGATCTTACCCACGACTTCCTTTCTATCCCAGGCGCTTCTGTTGGAGGATTGATATCCTCGCTCCACTTGATACTGTAAAAGTTCTTTGAAGTTGTCCCGCTTGTATTGCTTCCCTTCTACTGTTACCGGTCCGGTAATGGCCAAAAGAGAGGAAACAAATTCCGGAGTAATAGCGAAGACCCCGTCGAACTCGCCTTGAAAATCGTTGATACGATCAGCGGGCGAAAGCATATGGTTCTCCTTGTGATAGAACCAATCCAGTTTTTTGGCGGTAGTGGGCCAATCCGGGGACCAGTTGGCGTCCCGCATATACCAATTCTGATTTAGGTATTCAGCTATCGGCCGCGGCGGCTCCACGAACATCTCTCCCTCCAGAGGCATGTCCATGTGATAGATATTATGAGTATCAAATCTCTCTATTTCTCCGGCTCGAGTCTCCAGAATGCCGTAAGTTCCCAAAAATCCGCCGGTGGGTCGAAGTTCGTCATTGTTCTGGAAAAAGACCAAAAAGTGGGAATTATCGGGATAACCGGCCAAATGGGGCAGCAAAGACAATATTTGACTTAAATGCCCCAATTCCTTCCTTTTTTGGGCCAATTCCTTTTGGCCCTTCCTTAATTTTTGAGAAAAAGGAAAAAAGGCCAGATCAGTGTTCATCCTTTCCAAATTCCAAAGCGCCAAGTCCAGATTGACCTCCACCCCCCTGATCTCGGCCAAGGATTCATATAATAATCGCAGCAATTCCTCTTTTTCCCTCTTGTCCAAGTCCTGGAAATTGGATATTTCCCGCTCCCCCAGGATCTGCTTGACATCACTCCCCCAAAGGGATACCCTCTTCAGGGAAGTACTTATAAGAAAAGCGGACTCGGAAAGATCGGTATAGTTGGAAAGTTGATATTTCAAAGTGTCGGATAAGTTGACCAAGGGATTGGAACCGAGCCGTCTTAAGCGCTCCGAGACCGAATAAAAATTATGGGCCGACTTTCCCGCCAGAACCTGGGCCCGGGAAAAATCGCCCGCCTTCATCTCTTGGACCGCCCGCTCCAATTGCGATTTGCCGTCTATGGCGTAGTTGTAATACTGCTTCAGATCCACCAATGCTACCCCTAAAGCTATTATCAAAAACAAAAGGAGCGTGCCCCCGAAATAACCAAAAAATTTAAGGGCTCGCTTAACCCTTTTTTTCCTGGTTCTTTTCTTACTCACCGGCAACTCCTGCCAAAGATCGCCCATCTTTTCATAGGCCTGAATAAAATCGAAATTTTTGGATTTAAAAAAAGACCCCATAGAATCTTAAAACCATTGTTTATAAAGCGAATTATAGCAAAAACAAATCGGTCTGGCAACTTGGATAATTGCCAACCGACGGAACATATTTTATAATAAACTATATAAAAGAATACTTATGGATAAACGTCCTTTTTTTATTTTATCTTTCTTTATTTTCCTGGCTTTGCTTGGCGGATTGCTGGGATTTTTTTATACCCAAAAAAGTACTATTGCTTCTTTTGGAGATGAGGCCGATCCTTCTCGGTCGGAAGAGAACCGAAATGAAAACAAAACAGCAAGCACCACTAATCCGGAACCACCCCGGGATATTATCCGGGAAGTTCCCATAAAGGCCGGGGAAACCTATACCGCCCTGATGCAAAAAGCGGGAGTGCCCAGAAAAAAAGCGCTGGCCATCTTGGAAGCGGCCCAGCCCTCTTATAACCTGGCCCGGATCAAGGCGGGAAAGAATCTAAACCTTACCTTTAACCCGGAAAAAAAGCTCAAAAAACTTCTATACCGGATCGATACCCGGGACCAATTAGTAGCCACCACCTCCGAAGGAAAAACACAAGCAAGTTCTTCCGTTAAATGGCAGGCCAAAATAGAACCCATACCCTATGAGATCAAAACCGCTACGGCCAGCGGAACCGTGACCAGCTCTATGTATAGGGCGGCCCAGGACAAGGACATAGATATTCGGGCCATCATCAAATTGGCCCATGCTTTCCAGTGGACCATTGATTTCGCCATGGAGACCAGGAAGGGAGACAGCTTTAAATTCATCTACGAAAAAAAATACCTAAATGGCGAATATGTGCGTCCGGGCAAGATCCTGGCGGCTAAATACATAAATGCGGGAAAAGAATACCAGATCTATTATTATGAAGAATCAGATGATAATCAGGGTTACTTTAATGAAGAGGGAAAATCCGCCCAAAAAATGTTCTTAAAGGCGCCGGTGAATTATAAATACATCTCTTCCGGATATACCACCGGCCCCAGATACCTGGCCAAATTCCGGATGTACACCAGCTCCCATAAAGCTATAGATTATGCCGCCCAAACCGGAACCCCTATAAGATCGGTTGGGGACGGGATGGTCACCACGGCCGGCTGGAACTCTTCCGGTTATGGCTACTTAACAGCGGTCAGGCACAATTCCACTTATACCACCAGGTATGCTCACCAATCCCGGATCCTGGTCCGGCCGGGTCAACGCGTGGAACAAGGGGAAGTTATAGGTTATGTGGGTAATACCGGCCTTTCCACCGGCCCCCATCTGCATTATGAGATGATCAAATACGGCCGCAAGATCAATCCGCTTAACCTGGAATTGCCTCCGGCCCAATCCATATCCAAAGACAAGATGGAAGACTTCCAAAAAGCCATAGCGCCCTATCAAAAAATACTCCATGAATAAGGGGTAAAATATCCCCTATATTTAGGGGGATTGACCGGGATAAAAATATATAAAGCACCTATTAAGTAAGCATCAAATTCCAAGCATCAATGATCAAATAAGCACCAAATTACAATGATCAATAGTAATTAGTGAACAGTCAACAGTAAATTGGGAATATATTCCTCCCCTTATCAAGGGCCTGCCTACCGGTAGGCAGGGAGGCCAGGAGGGGTTTCGGTTTAAAAAGATAACCCCTCTTAATCTCCCCTTGATAAGGGGAGAAAAGCACAGTGGCAACTGTTTACTATTGACTGTTTACTGTTGACTATCTGTTTTAGTTCTCCGGAGCGAAGCGGAGGAGAAATTATTGTGATTTGAAATTTGGTGCTTTTCTTTTTTTTATTGAATAATAAAAAATAATCCCGCAAGTTCGGTAAATTCGGTTTTGAATAATATTTTGCCCCAAACGAACCAAACTAAAGGGGTTGCAATAAATCAAGATATATGCTATAATAAAAATATCAATATCAATCCCGCACCTTTTTACGCCTCATGTGAATCAAAGTTTATCTTGCCATAATTTATATGGGCCAATAACAAGAATAAAACCTAAAGTTTAAAAAGGTGCGGGATAAAGCAAAACAAAAACAAAAATGACAATCAAAAAATCAACAACCAAAAGCAATTTTTGTTATGGATTTATAACATCTCTACTACTGGTAGGGATTTTTTTGTGCCCTACCCCCACCCGGGCTTCGGATATCACTCCGGAAAAAATAATTCAACTCACCAACCAAAAAAGGGAACAAAAAGACTTGAGCCGATTAACGGCCAACCAATATTTAGCCCAAGCCGCTTACCAAAAAGCGGAATTTTTATTACAGAATCAACTCTTTGATCATAATACTGCTAAAAAAAGATTCTCGGACTGGGTCAAAGAAACCCCTTACCAATATTCCTATGTCGGGGAAAACCTAGCCATAGACTTTACCGAAAGCAAAGATATAATCCGGGCTTGGATGAATTCCGCCAACCATAAAAAGAATCTTCTTTATCCGAAATACAAGGAAATAGGAGTGGCGGTTCTTCAAGGTCGATATCAGGGGCATGATTCCACTTTGGTTGTGCAAATTTTTGGTACACCTTTAAAAACCGCCACCTCTCAAGAAACCTCCCTTCCGGCCGACACAAATTCTTCAATACAAACAGAACAAAAGGACGAAAAAAATCCCGAGATGATCTCGGGACCAACAAACTCCGACAAGAATAAAATACCTCTTCTATCCGCAAAAAACGATCCCATTCCCGCCGTAAAAGCTCTACTTGGGGCCGCAGCCATTGCCATGATATTAACCTACCTCTACGCCCTGACTTTAACAAAATTGAGTGAAAAAAATCATACCCGAGTCCGTTCTTAAAATAAAGAGGGCTGCTTGTCTTTTTTCTCTTCCGGTTTAAATATGCTTACTTCTCCATATTGACCGTCAAAGCCGGGCCGGACCATTAGATCTCCCTTTCTTACCCGACTGACACCCTCTACTATGACCGGATCGGCATATTCTTTTAATCGATCCAGGTCCGCCTCCATTAAAATATGAAGTTCACTGCCGGCTTGGTCTATCAATTCTTCATAAACCCCCTGGACTTTCCGGGAGTTCCGAGACTTGATGCCCAGTGATTCCGCTATTATCTTGTCCAATTCCACCAATTTTCTAAAAGGTGTATGCTCCTCCGGAACAAAGCCCTCTTCCCGGTCCGCCAATTCCTCCACTCGATTCATAACCCCTACGGTCAGGGGTTTTTTGCATACCGGACAAATATTTTTATGTTTATGGGTCTCTTGCGGTTTATAGCTTACTCCGCAATTACGGTGTCCGTCATAGTGATACATCCCCTCTTCCGGGTAGAATTCAATGGTCTCTAAGAATTTAGTTAGGTCCTTGTTCTTGATCACTTCACGGATCTCTTTATAACCGGGCTCTTGAAGGTCCATAACATTGGCCTCCCGACCGATATTGGGCAAGCTATGGGCATCGGAATTAGAAAGGGTGGTTAGATCATCCAGGGCGGATATGCGCCAATTCATGGGCGGATCACTGGACAGACCGGTCTCATAGGCATAGATATGTTCGGTCTGGTCATGAAAGCATTCTTCCATGCTATTAAAACCGGATTTGGAGCCGAACACCGCAAACCAGGGAGTCCAGATATGGGCCGGATAGATCAGAAACTCGGGATGGATCTTTAAACATAATTTAACCAAGTCCGGGGCGCTCATGCCCAAAATGGGCCGGCCGTCGGAACGTATGTTATAATGTTTGTCCAAATAATTGTTTAATTCCTCTACGGCTTCCAGATTCGGAGCGTGGACCATTATATGGATCCTTCTGACCTGGTCGCCGTCCTTATAAATAAGGGCCAGCTCCGTAGATAATAAAAATTTAGTAGCTTGGTCCGAACCGCCTTTGACCCGATACAAACCGGAATCGCCCACCTCTTCCAGGGTGGCCTTGATATGATCGAACCATTGCGGAAAAGTAAAATCACTGGAGGCAACTATATCCACGCCTTTTTTACGGCAGGCCTCGTCAATATGGGGCAAGGTTAAATGCCGGGAGCAGGCCCGGGAATATTTGGAATGGATGTGTAAATCCAATATTTGGCGCATATTTTTTAATTTGCTAAATAATCTTCCGCTCTTTTTAGATCCTTATGGTCATTGATCTTTAACCAATGCTCGGCCTCCTCTATTTTAACCTCCTTATCCCGGGCCACCCGGACCAAAGTTTGGGGCAGGCCGTACTCCTCCTTGCCGGTTAAGGGAACCAGGTCGTAATCAAAGAACTCACGGCCCAGAACGAACATGCCAGTATTCAACAAACCTCCTTGTTCATGCTCGCCTTCTCGGATCTCTTGGAGATTCCCTTGGTTATCAAAAACTATCCTGCCGCCAATAAAGGGCGAATCCGTCCTGTGGGTCAGCATTACCCAATCATACTTCAAACATTTGTTTATATCCCGGCGAAAATAAATATCATCACCCATCATAACCAAAAATTTCCCCGATATCAAATCCCGGCACTCGTGAACCGCCTGGCCGGTACCGGCCAAACTCTTCTGTTTCACATATTTGATCCTTCTGCCTTGATAATCATCCCCAAAAACCTCCTTTATTTTGTGACCCAAATAACCCACTACCAAAATAACCTCCTCAACTTCTCGGGGAAGGGCATCCAGCTTATGTTGGATCAAACTCTTGCCATGTACTTGGACCAAGGGCTTGGGGATATTATCGGTCAAAGGTTTTAGGCGAGTGCCTTGACCGGCGGCCAAAATAACTGCTTGCATATATTAAATAAGTAAATTAAATATAAAAAGTAAAATAAGTGCCGAATATTTTAATATTCTCTCTACTTATTTTACTTCCTTTACCTCCAGATCTAACCGAAATTCCTTGCCGTGATCCTTAAAACCCAATTTCTCATACAAAGCATGAACCCGGGGCTTGGAGTAACGGCTGGTCATTATTATCTTATAACAATTTCTTTTTCGGGCCTCCTCCATCATATTCTTTACTAATTGCGAGCCCACGCCTTGTCCTCGATACTCTTCTTCCACGAATACATCCTCAATAAAGCCAAAAGGACGCTGATGAAGATCATTGTGCAGAATATACAAATAAGCTCGGCCCACTTCTTTGTTGTTGTCATGGACCGTAAACTTTTTGCTCCTACTTACAATCTCTTGAGAAGAAAAATTAAGGGGCATAATATAAAAAATACCAAATAAAACCTGTGCCGGCAGGCAGGAAGGCCAAATGAACAAAATTTATTTGATATTTAAAATTTAAATTTTTATTATTTCCAAACCGGGAAAGAGATTTTTTATTCTTTCGTTTTCTTCTGATTTATCATTAATAAAAATGATCCTTTCCTTCTCGGAATACCATTCCTT
>Ga0102938_10003694_pt1 | contig 11384 bp, 14 predicted proteins | sample SalPonR2_B_D2_MG_FD_84516 | JGI IMG/M metagenome (GOLD analysis project Ga0102938, IMG submission 84516) | Salt pond soil microbial communities from South San Francisco under conditions of wetland restoration - Salt Pond MetaG R2_B_D2_MG | ecosystem: Environmental > Aquatic > Marine >... | reverse complement strand
TTTACTTTTTCATAGATAACTATACTGGAAGCTAAATTCCGAAGCATCATATTCCTGTGCTCGGCCTTCCTGCCCAAAATTTTTCCTTTCTTTTTATGCCGCATATATTTCTAAATTAACTGAATTATTTTTTGGAATCATCCTTTTTTTTAGTGGTTTTAGTGGTTTTGGAAGCGGTGGATTTGCTGGAGTCGGTAGTGGTCTTTTTGGAAGTGGATTTTTTCTCTTTTACTTCTTCTTTCTCGCCCTCGTCCTCTTTTTTAGGGGAAGAGGTCTTTTTGCTCTTGGTTTCCTTCTTCTCGGTTTCATCCTCTTGTAAAGATTGGAATTGCTCCACTAAAACGGCCACGGCCTGATCAAAGGCCTCCTTGGGATCAATAGTGCCGTCGGTGGTAATATTCAAAATCAATTTATCCCAATTGGTCATTTTACCGACTCGGACATTCTCTACGCTGATACCAACCGCCAAAATGGGTGAAAAAACAGCATCAACTTCAATATAGCCGATCTCTTCCTTTTTCTCCTCGTTTTGTTCCACGGTTTGATAACCCCGACCCGGAGCCACAGTTATCTCCATGCTCAAGCTGCCGCCAACATCGGTTATATTGGCCAATTCCAGATCCGGATTAACTATTTCCACTTGGCCGTTCTTGGAAATATCAGCCGCGGTTACTTTCTTCTTACCGGTAACTTCCAATTCCAACTTTTGCTCTTCGTCACCGGTTATTTTTAATCTTAATTGTTTTAAATTCAAAATTATATCCAACACATCCTCTTTAACATGGGGCAAAGTAGTAAATTCATGATTGGCCCCCTTGATCTTAACTCCGGTAACAGCCGCCCCGGGTAAAGAGGAAAGCAAAACTCTTCTCAAAGAATTACCCAAGGTCATGCCATAACCGGGATAAAAAGGTTCCACGGTAACGACACCTTGATTGGCCTGATCACTCTTTTGATAATTTATTTTATTGGGTTTTGCTATTTTTTCCATAAAAATTGGGGGCAACTTGTTATAAAGGACCGGCCTCTATATGTTGCCGAGTTATTTAGATATATTAAGAATAGTACTCAATTATCATCTGAGTGTTAAGATTGGTCTTCTCCAGATCCTCCTGGGTGGGTTCGTGAAGCATCTTAACCTCAAGATCTTCCATATTCAAGCTAAGCCAGCCCGGAGTCTCTATCTGCTTTAATTTTTCCTTGATATTTTTGAAATGCTTGCTTCTTTTGGCCTTATCCTTGGCCTTGACCACATCCCCTTGCTTAACTTGGTAAGAGGGAACATTAACCTTCTTGTCATTGACCAAGAAATGTCCGTGGTTTACCAACTGCCTGGCTTGGTGACGGGAAGAAGCAAAACCGGCCCGATAGACCAAATTATCCAATCTGGTCTCCAATAATATCAGCAAATTGGAACCGGTGTCTCCGCTCCTTTTTTGAGCCCTTTCAAAAGTCAAACGAAACTGCTTTTCCATTAAAGTGTATTGCTTTCTGGCTTTTTGTTTTTCCGCTAACTGCAAGCCATATTCACTTATCTTCTGCCTTCGGCCGACTCGGGGTCCGTGGATTCCCGGAGGATAATTCCTTTTGACCATGGCACACTTCGGAGAATTGCATCTTTCCCCTTTGAGCATCAATTTCTCGCCGACTCGGCGGCACTGCTTACATTTTGGCTCTAAATTTTTTCCCATAGTATTTAAAAAATTAGAAATTCGAAGTTATAAATTCGAAATGATTTATAAGTTTTAGACCCGTCTCGGCTTTCGGGGGCGACATCCGTTGTGAGGTATGGGGGTAATATCCTTAATAGAGGTGACAAATAACCCTTGGGAATTTAAGGTCCTAATAGCGGATTCTCGACCCATGCCCACTCCTTTAACAAATACACTTAATTCCTTCATACCGTATTCCTGCTTGGCCTTCATAGTGGCGATCTTGGTAATGATCTGGGCGGCGTAAGGGGTTGATTTTTTGGGACCCTTAAAACCGGCCACTCCGGCACTGGCCCAAGAAATAACTTCCCCGTTCAGGTCGGTAATGGTAACAATGGTATTATTGTAAGTGGCCTTGATGTAGGCCTTGCCCACATCGACCTTACCTCTTTCCTTCTTTTTCTTTTTAACCTTCTTAGAAGCACTTTTCTTGCTGCTTTTTTCAGTCTTCTTTTTTTCCAGTTTCTTTTTAATATCCTCCGGAAGATCGTCATCATCCTTCATAAGATCCTTGGCTGTCTCCTCTTTTTCTTCTTTTTTCTCTTGAACCGGACCTTGGTCCCGATCCTTTTGAGAGGAATCGGTATCCTTGTCACCGGCGCCGGAAACATCAGAAGCTTCCTGCTTCTCTTCTTGGGAGGTTTGGTCCTGTTCTTGTTCTTGGATGTCTTTGTTTTCTTCGCTCATATATTATTCTTATAAAAAATAAATTATCTGTTCCTTTTTCTGGCGGTTTTGGCGTTGATCTTGGTTCTTTGGCCTCTCATGGGCAAGCTCTTGCTATGCCTTTCCCCGCGATAACAGCCGATCTCTTTTAATCTTTTGATATTGGCGGTCACTTCCCTTCTCAAGTCACCTTCCACCTTATATTCATTTTCGATTATCTCTCTGATCTTGTTAACCTCATCATCCACAAGTTCCGAGGCCCTTTTATTCTTATCCACTTGGGCCTTGTTCAATATTTCCTGAGCCATAGATTGGCCGATACCGAAAATATAGGTCAAGGATATCTCTATCCGTTTTTCGTTGGGAATGGTTGTACCCGCAATTCTTATCGCCATAATATTTAATTAAATCCTAAATTATAAAAACAAAAATTACCCTTGCCTCTGTTTGTGCTTAGGGTTCTTGCAAATAACCATAACTCGTCCGTTCCTTCGGATCACCTTGCAGCTGCGACAAATTTTTTTAACACTGGATTGAACTTTCATAAAAATAAAAAATTACTTAAATAAATCCCGCACCTTTCCGGAATCTCCTCAATTTACCGTGGGGATTTATGAATATTAAACAAGTTCTTCCCGCGGTATCCAATATTTCATAAAAAGACGCGGGATTAAGTGTAAACAAAATTACAATCTGTAAACTATCCGGCCCCTGGTCAGGTCATAAGGGCTCATCTGAACCTTGACCTTGTCCCCCAGAAGCAGCTTGATCTTGTTCATTCTCATTTTACCGGAGAGATGAGCTAATATCTCGTAGCCGTTCTCCAACTTCACCTTAAAGGTGGTGGCCGGCATCAATTCCACGACCTCTCCTTCCATTTCAATAAAATCCTTGGAATTAGCTGTTTGTTGATTATTCTCCTTACTCATTAACTAAATTTGGAATAAATATTATTAATAAATATTTTTACACTCTGGGATAAAAAAAATCAAATACAAAATAAAAATTATTTTCCCGACTTCTTGGGATCGGGATAAATAATTTTAGCTTTATTGCCTTTTTTATTTTGTATTTTAATAACGGTAAAAATTATATACTGTAGTATCGGGATTGTCAAGCCCCCGGTTCTCCGCCTTATTCCGACGGCTGAAGCACTGCCTTGATCCTTCTGACTCCGGCGCTGCTGCTTTGTTCTTTCTTTATCTTAAAATAGCCCAATTTTCCGGTTCTGTCAACATGAGGGCCGCCGCACAACTCATAAGAAAAGAAGTTCTCGTCAGGGCCTATTTGATATACCTTGACCTTATCTCCGTATTTTTCCTCAAAAGTAGCCACCGCTCCGTTGTCTTTGGCCTCCTCCAGAGTCATTTCCTTACAGGTTACGGGCAGGTCCTTGTCTATAGCTTCGTTGACCAATTTTTCCACTTCTTGCTTTTGTTCCTCGGTCAATTTTTCCGGATGGGAAAAATCAAACCGCAGTCTTTCCTCGGTGATATTGCTTCCTTTTTGGTAAACATGGTCGCCCAAAACCCGCCTCAGGGCGGCCAAAAGCAAGTGGGCCGCGGTATGGAGTTTTTTGGTCTCTTCGCCGCTGTCGGCCAAACCGCCCTTGAATTTACCGGCGCTGGCGGTCCGGGAAAGCTCCTGATGTTTCTTTAATTGTTCGGAAAAACCGTTTTTGTCCACTTCCAGCCCCCGTTCAGTAGCCAATTCCTCGGTTATCTCTATCGGAAAGCCGTAAGTTTGATACAGGTCAAAGGCCTCTTCTCCGGTCAATATCTTATCATCCTCACTTTTACCCGAGACCATTTTTTTAAATTCCTTTAAGCCCTTATTCAGGGTCCTCTCGAACTTGAGCTGTTCCTCTTTGGTGCCTTCCACCACAAAATCCTTGTTTTTAGACAATTCCGGATAAAACTCTTTGTAATCCTCTACTATTATCTTGACCATTTCCGGTATCCAGGGGTCTTGGGAATCTATGCCTATTTGCCGACCGTAACGGATGGCCCGCCTAAGTAACCGGCGGACGATATAGCCCTGATCGGTATTGGAAGGGGTAATGCCCTTATCATCCCCCATTATAAAGGTAGCCGCCTTCAAGTGGTCGGCAATGACCTCAAAGGCCTTCATATTATCCTGGTATTTCTTGCCGCCGGAAAGCTCGGAGATCTTGTCCAGAACATTCTGGAACAGGTCGGTCTCGTAAACATTGGTCTTGCCCTGCATGATCATGGCCATTCTCTCCAAGCCGCCGCCGAAGTCCACATTTTTCTGCTTTAATTTTTCAAAGCCCTGCTCCGTCTTAATATACTCTATGAATACGCTGTTGCCGATCTCTATAAAGCGGCCGCAATCGCAATTTATATGACAAGGTTGGTCCTTCCAAGCCGAATTCTCATGCCGGCCCAGATCATCGCCCAGGTCATAAAAAACCTCGCTGTCCGGGCCTCCGATCTCGCCCACCGGCATATCCGCCGGCTTACCGGATCGGGACCACCAATTCTTGGATTCGTCATAATAAAAGATCCGTCCTTTGCCCATACCTTGTTCGGCGGCGTTGTCCACCACCTCGGCCTCGATCCCGTGCTCGGCAAAAAGCTCCTGCCAGATCTTGACCGACTCCTCGTCCCTGGGGATGCCGATATCCTGATTACCGCCAAAGACCGAGACATACAGCCGATTCGGGTCTAACTTTAACTCTTGGGTCAAAAATTGGAAATACCAGCTCAACTGCTCTTGCTTAAAATAATCCCCCAGAGACCAGTTACCAAGCATTTCAAAAAAAGTGTTGTGCCGGTTGTCTCCGATCTCCTCTATATCCTCGGCTCGAAAACATTTCTGGGAATCGCACAATCTCTGCCCCTCCGGATGTTTCTCACCCAAAAGATAAGGCACCAAGGGCTGCATGCCGGAACCGGTGAACAGAGTGGAGGAATCCTCGCTCGGGATCAAGGAAGCACTCGGGATCACGGCATGGTCTCGAGCCCGAAAAAATTCCAAATATTTATTGCGTATGTCCTGAGACTTCATATTTAAAAAATAATCGCCTCCAAAAGGCGAAAATTAAGATTAACTAGGTTCCAGTATATAGCAAAATCCGGTTTTTGGCAAGAAAAAAGCCCCTTGGAACACCAAAGGGCTTGAATTTATTTTTACCCCCCCCTCTCTATTCTTTTTCTTTCATTATATTTTTAATAATTTCCTGGACGCCCCTGGTGCGTCCAAATACCAAAAATATCATTAATAAAAAAAACTGTGGGGGGACAAAAGCTATATCCCCGGGAGGAAGCGACTGACCCAGAAAGACTATGGCCAACAACCTGAGGAATAGCTCCACCAGAAAAAATGTGAAAATGGTCGCGGAGACAATACCCACGAGATATAAAATAAAGAAAAAAATATGGGTTCCGGTTATCCTGTCCAACTTGTACCTGTTCGGCCTGACATAACTTTGTCTCATTCGGTCTCCTCCTTGTTTTGGGAATAAAAATTAAATTATAAAGATCATTTGATTTTTTATATAATAACATAATAATACTTATATGTCAATAATTTTACATGGTAATATGCCTAAAATAATATAGTGATATGCGATTCTTGACAAAAACAAACAAAAAACCTAATTTAACAGTTGATTGGCATATTTCTTGAATTTAAAAATCACCACCAACCAAGGAGGTATTATGTCCAAAGCCAAAAAGACCAAGAAAACCAAAAAAGGCATTCTGGCAAGGATCAAAAAAAGAATAACCAAAGCCCATAAAGGAGGGCCGATCCAAGCGGGAAAAATAGATCTAAGATCGCAACAATGGACCCGGATAAAAGAATAGCTTCAAAAAACGCGGAAAAATTTCCGCGTTTTTTTAAATAAAAAACCCGCTCTTTTGCTGTGAGCAAATCAAGCGGGTGTTAAACTTTTTTATTTTTGAACCGCCTCCGGTATTAAACTGCGCGGAGAAAAGGACAAGGTGGCGAAATGATCGCTGGGAGTTTCGTGCCGGCGGATCAACTCCACCGAAGAATCCCGACGGAGAAGCAATTCCTGGGGTCTTAAGCGGCCATTGTAAGTAAATCCCATGGCATGGCCATGAGCGCCAGTATCATGCATTATTATCATATCGTCCCGGTTAATAGGGGGTAATCCTCTGTCCCTGGCGAATTGGTCCATATTCTCGCATAAGGATCCGACTATACTAACCACTTCCAGGCGACTGCTGTCTTTTTCCCCATTGGGGCCGACCACGCTGATGTGGTGATAACCTCCGTCAGGCCAATAAATGCCCGGCCGCATCAAAGCGGACATGGAAGCATCCACCCCCACCCATTTCTTGTAAGTATCTTTTCGATTGATGGCCGTAGTGACCAAAACTCCGTGCGGGCCGGTCATATAACGGCCACTTTCCAGAAAAAGGGCGGGAACATAACCGTTCCGGTTCCGGAATTCATCCAAACACTGTCTTATCTCGGCCGCCATGGCCTCGATCGGTATCTCCTCGTCCTCCGGCTTATAGGGGATACCCAGGCCACCGCCCATATTCAAAAAATCAAACCTGATCCCCAGCTCCTTGGAGATCATTTCTATGACCTCGCCAAGCATCTGCACGGTCTCTACCATGTATTTGTAATTAAGCTCATTGGAGCAGATCATGGTATGGATGCCGAACTTCCTGGCCCCTCTTTTAATGGCCTGTTTGTAGGCGCTTATGATCTGGTGGTGGGCCACTCCGTATTTGGAGTTGACCGGATCCCCGATAATACTGTTGCCGCTTCTTCTTTCTCCCGGATTATACCGAAAAGAAATAAGCTGGGGAAAATTGGGTACCTTGGGGATAAGTTTGATATCATCCAGATTCAGGATACAACCGCCGCCTCCCATGGCTTCTACGAACTCCTTTTCCTTGGTGTTGTTGGAGCTGAACATGATGTTTTTCGGCGGGGTGCCGATGCGTCGAGCCAAGAATATTTCCGGAGCGGAGGAACAATCAAAACCGAAGTCATATTTTCTGAATATCCTCATTATGTCCGGATTAGGATTGGCCTTGACCGCAAAGAATTCCTGGAAATTGATCCCGTTACCAGAAAAAGCGGCGATCAACCGATCGCAAGTGTCCATGATCCCTTTCTCATCATAAATATGAAAGGGAGTACCGAAATGTTCCACTATTTCCGGTAAAAGCGGAAATAATCTGTCTTTAAAATCCTGGGACATGGGCATAATAAACCTCCTTGGTTGCGGTTACCGAGTTTTGCTTTTAAAAGAACAACAATCAGATAAAACTACCAATTTTTTTAATAACAGTCAATAAAGACCATTATATTGCCTCTTTATTATTGTCTCTTTTTGAATTTTACGGAAAAGATCGGTTCGTATTGGACATTGTTCTGATCGGCCACGGCGATACTTTCGCCCTTGGAGATCTTGCTCAAGGCCAGGTCATTCAAAACTTGCTGATCATTCTCAATATCCGCTTTCAGGGTTTCCAGCTTATCAAACTCCTGGTGAAAATCCTGTTTGATATTGTCCTCCAGCTCTTTCTTTTTTTGTTTCAACTCCTTTAACTTCTCGCTTACTTCCTGATACTGAGCGGAATTGGCCAGGGCGTCCTTGTACATGTCCCGGATCTTTTTTTGTTCCTGTTTGGCCTCTTGGATACGATTAAAAATCTCTTGGATCTTGCTGCTCATAAAAATAAAACGGCTTCAAAGGTCTTTTAAAAGCCCTTTGAAACCTAAAACTTATTAAACAATGCTTTTTATTATATCATAAACCGCCCTTAAAAAACACCATTAAAAAAAGGAGCTGCATTAAATTAATAATACAGCTCCGGGGCCGATATTTTAATCGCTTTCATAGGCGATTTCGGCCAAACCGCTAATAAACAACCCCAACAAGGAAATGGCGAATAAATAAAAGCCGAAGGTGGCTATCTTCAAAATAGCGTCAAATAGCATATCGGCGCTTACATTTATCCCCGAAGTTTCCTGAGGGGACATGGCGATGATCAATATAACTATCACCACCGCCGTAAAAAGATGGACAAGCCCCTTGATTTTGAAACTTTTAACAAAAGAAGCGACCATACTAATAGCCCCTCCCACCAAGGCGGCAAAGATCAACTTTTCATTTAAATCGATTCCGGAAAGCGAAATGCTGGAACCAAACGAAGAATAAGAAAACCAAGGCAGGAAAATACAAAGTGCTAAACCGGCGGAAAAAAGAAAAGGAATTATCCGCCTGAAATGAAAAAATTCCTCGGAATCATTGATAAAAGCGGTTTCATTAGACATGTTAACCTCCTCTTTTTAAAGATCTTAAAAAATACTCCCTTTTTTTCCGAAAAAGGAGCGCCCCCTGCGTGTTCCAAATTTTATATAAAAATTTTTTACCTGTGTCAACTCTTAAAAGCTATTCTTAAAACTAAAAAACAAAAAGGGATGCTGGGCATCCCTTTTCAAATTTTTAGGTTTTAAGCTTCTCCAGGCCGGAGAAGACAAGAGTGAAAGAGACCAGACCGTATAAAATCGGCCCAAAAGCCATTTTAGTGTCGATTATTTGGAACAAGGCCTGTAAGCCCTGCTTATTGGCCGCCTCCACCTGAGGAGAGGCGAAACAAACCGCAATAAGCAGCAACAAACCCAAGACACCGGTAAAAAAATAAACGCTTCCTTGGAATGTTCTACTTCTTGTCCAGGGGGCAAGGATAACCAAGGCACCGCCCAAAAGACCAACCAGTCCGGTCACCGGATTAAAGACTAAGCCGGAAACGGCGGAGCTTTGCAGCCAGGGGATTAAAACGCTTATCACCAGAAGAACGCCCAAAATTACCGGGGCCAATCTGTCCTGATCGAACATCTCTTTAATACTCATCATAAACTCCCTCCTTTTTTTACTGTTAAAAGAACTAAAAAACTGTTGATCTTATTTTTCAATAAAATCAAGTTATTATAAAAATTTTTTTGTCTTTTGTCAAATAAAAGAGAGGTTCGATCGAACCTCTCCGAAAAAAAGGACTTTGAGAATAATAAGGCCTTTTGGCCCTTTTTATTTTTTGGCTGAGACTATCCCGGCCAATCCGTTAACAACCAGCCCTATAGCGGCCAAAAAATAAAAATAAAAACCGACCCCGGCCGCTTCTTTGACCACATCCAGAACATCCAAATTCATGCCTTGGAAAGGGCCTTCCTTAATGTTTAAACTGGGAAAGGAAGAGGCCTTGATATAAATAAACACAAGGACCAAAACACCCACAACGGCACAAATAAAACTGCTGAGGCCGTCATTTTTAATAAAGGAACTTCCGATTGCCATCAGTCCCCCGACAGCGGCCATGGCCATCATTGTCTCGCTAATACTGGATCCGGATATCGAAACATCCATACCAAAAGAATGAACAGTAAACCAAGGCAAAAAAACACTGGCCAACAAAAGAGCGCCGAAGACAATGGCAACAGCACGCCTTGTATCAACATAAAAACTAGAATCAGTGGACATTTTAACCTCCTTTTTGTTAAAGAACTGTTTTTTGTTTGCTTAAAATTCCAAAATAAACTTATTCTTTTTATAATCGTTATTTCTTGATCTGTCAAATAAAAAAGGGCCAATTTCAGCCCTTTTAAAAAATTTAATCTTTTCCTGCCAGTAGTTGCGCCGCTCCGAAAAGAGAAATGGCCAAAGCGGAAAAGCAATACAGAAAAGCCCCGCAGCCGATCACCTCATTTATGAAACCCAGGAACGCCTGCGCTTTAGTCTGCCCGACAGGGATATGGGAACCCAAAATAATAGCTTGTACCACTAAAAAAAGGATAAAAGCAAAGAATCCCACTCCCAAATAAACACTGGCTCTGATCCTAATATCCCGGATAAAGGAAGCTATCAACACCAGAATGCCGCCGAAAAAACCGAAGGCGGCGGTGATAGGATTAAAACTAAATCCGGAGATCTCGGGTGCATCCCCCAACAACCAGGGAAAATCCTGAACCCAGGGCAGGAACAAACTCATAAAAAGTAAAGCTCCCAGGGCTTGAACAAAAACTCCCTGAACCTGAACGCTTTCCGTAAAGCTCATAAAATCAATCAGATCACCATCATCCTTGGAAACCATAAAACCTCCTTTTTTTTTAAAGAACTTCCGGTTGTGATTTCTTTCTTGATAAGAAAAAGAAATCTTATTAACTTATCTCGATTTTTATAAAATTTTTTTGTGTTTGTCAATCGAATCATAATGCTTCCCCTATCTCGTCAATATATTGCTTGTCTATCAGATCCAAAAACGGGCTTTTTATCAAAGGCCGATTATAATCATCGAACTGACTGTAACTCAAAAAAATTCTCTTTCTGGCCCGGGTTAAACTGACATAAAAAAGCCGCTTTTCCTCCTCCAGGTCCGAGGTCTTGCTTCTTATGGGAAATTTATAATCATTCAAGCCCACGATGAAGATATAATCAAACTCCAAACCCTTAACCTGGTGCGGAGTTACTATGGGCACTTCCCCTTTTTCCAAAGCCAAAAAATCCACCCCCTTATTAAAAGAGGCGTAATGAATAAGCTCCCGCAAGACCTCCTCCGCCGGCCTTTGTGTATCATCCTTTTGCTTAAATAAATTAACCAGCTGTTCAATAGATAAAGATCTCTCCTCTTTTCTGTTGTCTTGTTCATAAAAATCCTTTAATCCGGATTCTTGCCAAATATATTCCAAGGCCCGGGGCGGTCTTTTTTCTTTTATCTTTTCCTGCCAGGTATTGATAAGGTTGGCCAATTTAAGAAACTTGGCCGAATATTTTCCGAAAAGTTTAACCCTGGCTTGATGATCCTTTTTTAAATTTTCCACTAAAATGCCCAAAAGGTCCACTGTGGCCAATACATCATCCTTGGCGTCATGAGTGGCCCGGGCCAAGCCCAAATTCTCGGCCAAAGTGGTCAATTTATAATTCTCTGATGTTAACAGTCTTCGGGACAGGTCCAAAGTGTCATAAAATTCCTTGAAATCAAATTCCACGCCATGCCT
>Ga0102938_10003693_pt1 | contig 11385 bp, 7 predicted proteins | sample SalPonR2_B_D2_MG_FD_84516 | JGI IMG/M metagenome (GOLD analysis project Ga0102938, IMG submission 84516) | Salt pond soil microbial communities from South San Francisco under conditions of wetland restoration - Salt Pond MetaG R2_B_D2_MG | ecosystem: Environmental > Aquatic > Marine > Intertidal... | reverse complement strand
TTCTATGCCGACAACTTCGTCGACCTGATGGGCTCCGCCGTCGCCGCCCTCGTCTGACCGACCTCCCGGCGGCAGGTTGATCGAGACCGCAACAGGGTAGGCAGGCATGGTGAATCACGTCTCAGAGCGCGACGACGCCACAGCGTTAATCGCCTCGTACCGCATCCAGCTGACACCGTCGTTCGGGTTCGCCGAAACGGTCGACCTGCTCGACCATCTGGTCGCCCTCGGGGTCAGCCACATCTACTTGTCGCCCGTCGCCGAGGCGGTGCCCGGCAGTCTGCACGGCTACGACGTGGTGGACCACAGCCGGGTGCGCGCCGAGTTCGGTGGGGCCGACGGGCTGCGTGCGCTGCTCGACGCGGCGGCGGCGCACGGTCTCGGGGTGGTCATCGACCACGTTCCGAACCACATGTCGGTGGCGCAAGCAGAGCTGAACGACCGGTGGTGGGAGACGCTGCGTGACGGCGCGTCGTCGCCGGCGGCTCGCTGGTTCGACATCGACTGGGACGTCGCCGACGGCCGGGTGATCGTGCCGAAGCTGGGTGACCCGCTCGACGAGGTGGTCGCCGCCGGACGGCTCTCGATCGGCGATGGCGAACGGGGTCCGGAGCTGCGATATGGGCCGCTGCGTTTCCCGTTGGCGTCGGGCAGCGAGACACTCGACGTCGCCGAGGCGGTCGAGCGTCAGCACTACCGGCTGCAGTGGTGGCGTGATCCTGCCCGCAACGTGCGCCGATTCTTCACGATCGACGATCTCGTCGCCGTGCGCGCGGAGGAACCCGACGTGGCCGAGGCGATCGACTCGATCCTCGTTCACTTCGCGGACCACCCCGCATTCGCTGGCGTCCGTGTCGACCACGTCGACGGTTTGGCCCAACCCGAGGCCTACCTGGCGGCGCTGCGCCGGCGGATCGGCGACCACCGGTGGCTGCTGGTCGAGAAGATCCTCGCGCCCGGTGAGATGTTGCCGCCCTCGTGGCCGGCCGACGGCACCACCGGCTACGAGCACATCCGGGTCAGCGAGCACACGTTCCTCGCCCCGCCCGCCGAGGCGCCGCTCACCCGACTGTGGATCGAACTCACCGGTGACGCCCGGTCCTTCGCGGAGGTCGAAGACGTGGCTCGCCGCGAGGTACTCGCCGACGGGCTCCGACCGGACCTCGACCGGCTCGTGCGGGTCGTGATGGACGAACTCGACGGTTCGTTGTCGGCCGACGTGGTGGCCGAAGCCCTCGTCGAGTTGACGATCGGAGTGCACCGTTACCGCACCTACCTCCCCGACGACGCCGCGTCGGTCACCCACCTCGACGAGGCGCAGCGCCGCGCCCTCGACGTCCGTGGCGACCTCCGTGAGGCGATCGAGCAGGTCACTGATCTGATCCGCGAACGCCCCACCGTCGCCACGCGGTGGGAGCAGCTCACGAGCCCGGTGATGGCGAAGGGCGCCGAGGATCGTGCCTTCTACCGCTACCTTCGTTGGCCGTCGCTCTGCGAGGTCGGTGGGTCACCGGGCGAGTTCACGACGCCGACCGACGACTTCCACCGTCATCAGAGCGAGGTGCAGTCGTCGACGCCGACCACGATGCTCGCGGGCACCACGCACGACACCAAGCGCTCCGAAGGGGTGCGGGCCCGATCGTTGGCCCTCGCCGAGATCGCCGACGACTGGAGCGACGCGGTTCGTCAGTGGATGCGACACCACCACCACCACGACAACGGGCTCGACGCAGCGACGTTGTTGCTGGCGTTGCACACGGCGGTGACCGCCTGGCCGATCGATGCCGACCGACTGCACGAGTATCTCGTGAAGTCGACCCGCGAGGCCGACCTGCACACGTCGTGGACCGATCCGGACGGCCGCTACGAAGCATCGTTGCGAGCGCTCGCCGACGACCTCGAAGACGAGCTGCTCCACGACCCCGCCGAGCACGGTCTCGGCGACATGGTCGTGCGGACGTTGCGTCCCGGATGGTCGCGCTCGCTCGCGCTGCTCGCTGTTCGCTTGACTGCCCCCGGGGTACCCGATCTGTACCAGGGCACCGTGTCGTTCACGTACTCGCTCGTCGACCCGGACAATCGCGTCGAGCCCGACTGGGACGAACGCCGCGCCCTGGTCGAGACGGCGGGTGCGTTGGACGGCCCGAGCGCGTGGCTCGGCGACGACGTCGAGGCCGCCAAGGCGGTGGTGATCACCCGGACGTTGGCGACTCGCCGTCGCCGTGCCGAGGCGTTCGGTCGGTCAGCGGGCTACACGCCGTTGACCGTCACCGGTGCTCACGCCGGTGACGTGTTGGCGTTCGCACGCACTGCACCCACCGGTTCCGACGAGCCGGGCGACCGGCAACCCGTGGTGGTCACCGTGGTCGCGACACGTTCGGTCGAGGCGTGGGGCGACACTGCCGTCGGGCTTCCTGCCGGAACATGGCGCAACGTGCTCGCCGACGACGCCCAGGTGCTCGCCGGCGATGCGCCCGTGCCGGTCACCTGGTGGCTCGACAACTTCGCCGCCGCCGTCCTCGACCGCACCGACGCCTGACATCGAGCACTCCCACCACGTCTGCGTGAGGATCGGGGTGACCCGGGGCACCCGGATTGCAACACAAACGTGGTTGTTGGGGGGCAAACGCGGTCGGGGGATGTTCGGGGGGCGCCGAGACGGGTACCACCGATCCCATGACGTCGTTCGGACTGAAACTGATGAGTGAGCTGCGGTCGGGTTCGGAGCTCGTCGACCACGCGCTGATGGCCGAGGAGCGGGGCTACGACTTCGTGTCGATCTCCGACCACGTCCACCCCTGGCTGCCCGAGCACGACCACTCGCCGTTCGCATGGAGCGTGCTCGGTGCCATCGCCAGTCGCACCGAGCGCATCGAACTGGTCACCGGGGTGACCTGCCCGATCGTGCGCTACCACCCGGTGATCATCGCCCAGGCCGCGGCCACCGTCGCCGCGATGTCCGACGGTCGTCTGACGCTCGGCCTCGGCGCCGGCGAGCGGCTCAACGAGCACGTCACCGGGCTCGACTTCCCCGCGGTCGACCTGCGCCACGAGATGCTCGGCGAGGCGATCGAGATGATGAACCAACTGTGGCTGGGCGAGTTCACCACCATCCGCGGCAAGTACTTCGATGCCGACCACGTCAAGATCTACGAGCATCTCGGCCGACCGGTCCCGATCGTGCTCGCCGTCAGCGGTCCCGGCGGCCTCGACATGGCGAGCGATCTCGACTGCGCCGGCATCATGGCCACCGAACCCGTCGCAGATCTCGTCCACGGCTGGACCGAGCGCGGCGGAGCATCGGATGCGACCTGGGCGGAGGTGCCCCTCGCATGGGAGCCGACCGTGGACGAGGGGCTCGCGACCGCCCGCCGGTTCCGCTTCGGCACGCAGGGGTGGAACGTGGCGTCCGAGCTGATGAACCCGGCCCACTTCGAGGCGGCAACCCAATTCATGACCGACGATCAGATCGGCGAACAGATCCCCCACGGCCCCGATCCTGCGCCGTACATCGAGACGATCCGCCAGTACCACGATGCCGGGTTCCGCAAGCTGGCCGTCGTGCCCGTCGGCGACGACATCTCCGGCACGCTCGACTTCTTCGAGAACCAGATCAAGCCCGAACTCACCGACCTCGACGCCCAGGCGGCCTGACCATGGACCTCGGAATCGACGACAAGCTCGCTCTGATCACCGGTGGCGGTGGTGACATCGGTCGGTCGGTCGCACTGGCACTCGCCGCGGACGGCGCCCGCCTCCTACTCACCGACCTCGACGACGGCGACCTCGACGAGAGCGTCGCCGTGATCCGCGAGCACACCGGGCTCACCGCTGAGACGAAGGTGGCCGACCTCACCGACGCTGCCAGCATCGCCGACCTGATGGCAACCGCCAAGGATCACGGCGGTGTCGACATCTGCGTCCACGCCGCCGGCGTCACCGGGGCGAAGGGTGACCCGCTCGCACTCTCCGACGACGACTGGAACGAGGCCTGGGCGATCGACTTCATGTCGGCGGTGCGGATGGCGCGTGCCGTCGTGCCCGGCATGGTCGGAAAGGGCTGGGGCCGTGTGGTCTTCGTCAGTTCCGAGAATGCCGCGCAACCCTACGGCGACGAGATGCCCTACAACGTGGCCAAGGCGGCGCTGCTCAACTTCACCAAGGGCACCGCCCAGATCTACGCACCGAAGGGTGTGCTGCTCAACGCCGTGTCGCCGGCGTTCGTCGAGACGAACATGACCGACGGCATGATGGAGAAGCGTGCCGACGAACGCGGCACCGACGTCGACGAGGCGATCGAGTCGTTCCTCGCCGAAGAACGCCCCCACCTGGTGCTCGAGCGGCGCGGCAGACCCGATGAGGTCGCCGCCGTCATTGCGTTCTTGTGCTCCGACCGAGCCAGCTTCGTGGTCGGCTCGACGTATCGCGTCGACGGCGGCAGCGTCCTCTCGGTCGCGATGTAGGTCAGCGCCGGTCTGCAGGGCGCTGTCGAGCTATCGTCGATCCGGCACGTCGGCCGGCGCCGCCGAGGCGTCGGTGGCCCGCGGCGAGCCGCAGGGGTTGCGGCCGGTCGCTGTGGCTCAGGTGTCGGCGACGTGTGCGGTCGCGATGGTGCCGTGCGGATGTCGTTCGCCGACGTGGAGACGCGTCGCCTCGACATGGGAGGCCCACAGACCGACGCCACGCACCGGAAGCGAGGGCGGACGGAGTGCCGCGACCGGGTCGCTGATGCCTGCCCCGTCGTCGGCCACCTCGATGAAGATCGCGTTCGACTCGTACCAGTAGCGGATGTCGGCTCGTCCCCCGCCGTGGACGATCGCGTTCGTCACGAGTTCGCTGACGATGAGCCGGGCGCGCTCGAGGATGCCGGCTGCGAGATCGTCGTCGAGTAGCTCGAGCGCGTGGCGTGCGGTACCGGACCGGGTCACCCCGTCGAGGGTGAGGTCCGCGTCACGCTGGGGCAGTTCGATGGGGCGGGGCAGCAACCGTTCGACGTCGCAGTGACCGGGTGTGTCGATCTGGCCGATGTGTTCTGCGTGTGTGGCATGTGCGCAGGCAATCGTGTCGGGCGAGATGGTGGTGGTGTCGAACAGGCACGTCGCCGTCAGGGGCACATCGGCGAACACGTCGTTCGTGGCCCGCTCGTACCAGTGCCAGTCGACATCCGAGGGAGATCCGTCGAAGCTGATCCGGCCGATCGAGTGAATGCGAGATGCTCCGTCGGCAAGAGATGCGTGGGTGAAGTTCCACAGTGCTTGCATGGCCGTCACGGGTCGGGCGTAGCGCTCGTTGCTCGGGAGGAACGTGACACCGTCATCGGTGCCGAGCCGTTCCGAAATGGCAGCGGCGAGGGCATCGGGCACGCAGAGCAGCACCGCAGCGCCCGTTCGGCGGTCCTGCTCGATGATCCCGGCGATCTGTGTGGCGACGGCGTCGGTGTCGTCGTAGAAGAGCGCCACGTGACGGAGTGCGGAGAGAGCTGTCATCGGGGCTGCGTCGCTGACGCGATCAGTGCACCCTCGGGGCCCCGTGCGACGCAAACCCGGCCCTGGCGCTGCGGATCGCGCTCCCCAGGCCCTGCTCCATCACGCACGCTCCACCTTACCCCTCACCTGAGCCCGGATGCCAGGGCCCGCACGGGGACCGGTGCTCCAGGGGCGGTCGCGAACGGGACCGACCCCAGAGGATCTCCGTTGACTGTGGAACCCTCGTGGAACTATTGTGGAACCCGTGTCGAACTGTACTTCTGACGCTGAGGATCCACTCGGGCAGCCGAACACCGTCGAGGTCGAGGTACGTGACGGCGTGGCCGTATTGACGCTGTGCGGTGAACTCGATCTCTGGATGGCAGACCTCGTACGTCTCCGATTCGATGATCTGGATGGCGACGTCGAGGTCGACTGTGCTGGTTTGACGTTCATGGACGCCGCGGGGATCAGGCTGTTGTTGGAGATGGACCGAAATTGCCGCGCCAGAGGTGCAAAGCTGGTCGTCGTGAGTCCGCCGCGTTGTGTGACCCGACTGCTGGCGTTGGTGCAACTCGATGGTGCCTTCGACGTCCGATCCAAGGTCCCGGGGTGGTGACCGCGGGAGAGAGTTCCTCGTGGTATCAGCCGATCTACTCGATCGGCGCAGTGGCGTCGATGTTGGGCGTCGAAGCCACCACTCTGCGCGCGTGGGAAGACCGTTACGGCGTCGTGGTTCCTGCGCGTAGCGCCGGCGGGCAACGCGTGTACTCGCGCAACGAGTTGGAGCAGTTGCGGTTCGTCGTCGACCAGCTGACCGGTGGCACGACGCCGTCGGCGGCGCATCGTCTGCTCGCCGACCGCTCGCACGATGTCGACGCACCCGTCAGCAACGATCCGGATCGAGTGAGGGTCGTGGTGTTGCTGGCGGAACGCGACCGGTATGCCGTCGACCTCCTGGAGTACTTCCTTCGGACAGAGGGCTACGAGGTCGTCGTGGCGTTGGAGCCGACGGCGGCGGAGCAGCTGTTCGCCGACGTTCGGCCGCATCTGTCCATCGTCGAGCTGATGATGTCCGGCGGTGGGCTCGAACTGTGTGGCCGTCTGGCAGTCGACGGCGCGCCGGTGTTGGCCATGTCCGCACTCGACCTCGCCGACCAGGCGATCGCGGCGGGAGCCAGCGCCTTTCTCGTCAAGCCAGTGGTGCCGCTGCTGTTCGTGTCGACCGTACGCGATCTGTTGGGTTCGAGTGCCTTGACCCAGCGCTCGAAGGCAACGGTTCGCTGATGCAACGACTCTCGACCGGCAACCCTCGGCTCGATCAGATCTTGTGCGGTGGCCTCGTGGCCGATGCCATCACGCTCATCGTCGGACCCCCGGGAACCGGCAAGACGATCTTGGCCGAACAGTGTCTGTTCGCCAACGTCACCGTCGAGCGCCCAGGTCTCTATCTGTCCACCGTGTCCGAACCGTTCGACAAGCTGCTGCGTTTCGGACAGGGATTGTCGTTCTTCGACAACGAACTGGTCGGGCGCTCGGTGTTCTACGACGACCTCGGCGACGCGGTGCACGAGGGCGGACTCGATGCAGTCAGCGAGCGAATCGACTCGCTGATCAAGCAACATCGCCCTGGGATCATCGTGATCGACAGCTTCAAGGCGCTGCGCACGTTCGCGCAGAGCGACGCCGAATTCCGTCGTTTCCTCCACGATCTCGCCGGGATGCTCAGCGCGATCGCCGTGTCGTCGTTGTGGGTCGGAGAGTACGAGCACGACGAGGCAACGAACTCACCGGAGTTCGCGGTCGCCGACGCCGTCATCGGGGTCGAGACCAAGCGGGCGTCGGAACGCTCCACGCGCTTCCTCAGTGTGCGAAAGCTGCGCGGCAGCGACTTCTTGTCGGGCGATCACGTCTATCGCATCACCCCTGACGGCCTCGTGGTCTTCCCACGGCTTGCCGACCGCCGCGAGACCGGGGGGCCGACGGCGGTCGCGGAACGTCGGTCCACCGGCATCGCCGCACTCGACGAGTGCCTCGAGGACGGCTACTGGTCCGGCTCCACCACGCTGATCGCCGGCCCATCAGGGTCCGCCAAGACACTGATGGGCCTGCACTTCGTGTACGCCGGTGCAGCACTCGGCGAGAAGTCGGTCTTCGTCACGCTCCAGGAGAATCGCGGTCAACTCGCGCGGATCGTCTCCCGATTCGGCTGGAGCATCGACGACCCACGAGTGACCGTCATGGATCGCTCGCCCGTCGACATCTACCTCGACGAACTCATCTATGAGGTCCTCGACCAGGTCGAGGCTGTCGGCGCCCGCCGACTCGTCCTCGACAGCCTGAACGACCTGGTCGCGGCCACCCCCGACCCGATGCGCCTGCGGGAGTTCCTGTATTCACTGGTCCAGCGCTGCGCGCACCACGGCATCAACGCCATGTTGACGTACGAGACGATGGAACTGTTCCGCATCACGCGGCTCAGCGAACTCGGTATGTCCCACATCGCCGACAACGTGATCCTCCTCCAGCACGTGCAACACGGCTCGGAGATGAAACGCGCCCTCACCGTCCTCAAGGCCAGAGGGTCCAAGAAGTCGACGGCCATCAGAGAGTTCCAGATCTCGTCCGGCGGCATCGAGCTCGGCGGGCCACTGGATCTGAGCGCGCTCACGACCTGACGGGACACTGCGCGTGCGTCGCCCAGCGGTGATCCGGTCCAGATCGAGAGTGGCTGTCACCGGGTGTGTCATCCTGAAGGCGCCACATCAACCACGGTCACGCCAGAACCGATCTGGGGATTCTCGACGAGATGGCAGAAGGGGACGCCATGAGCGACGGCAGCAGAGGTGGTGTCGTCGGGCGCGCGGGCCCCCTCCAGCGTCTCGGCGAGGTGGTCACCGCGTCGCTCGACGGGCGTGCCTCGGCGGTACTGGTCAGCGGCGAGGCGGGCATCGGCAAGACCTCGCTGATCAGGGCCGCCCTCGACGGTGCGGGCGAGAATTCGCCGCCCGGCCGCGTGGCTGCAGGGTGGGGCACGTGCTGGCATGGTGACGGGGCCCCCGGTTTCTGGCCGTGGATGCGGGCGCTCGACGAGGTGGCAAGTGCGATCGGCAGCGATGCGGCGTCCGGGGCCGCCGGCCACGATGCCGGGCTCCTGTCGCTCTTGATCCGCGAGCTCGGCTCGCCGGCGCCGGCGGTGAGCGACCTCGACAGACATCGCCTCGTCCTCTTCGAAGCGGCTGCTCGTTGGCTCGAGACCGTGGGCACCGACCGGCACGTGGTCGTGGTGCTCGACGACCTCCAGTGGGCGGATTCATCGACGTTCGACCTGATCGACTACGTGATCGGGACGCCTCGGACAGCGCGGCTGCTGGTGATCGGCGCATTTCGTCACGACGAACTCGACCAGGAGCGACGTGTACGACTCGCGACGATCGGCTCGCACGCCGGTGACGTGCATCTCGAGGGTCTCACGGTCGATGGTGTCGAAGAGCTGGTCGGCGCCGTCCCGGGCCTGCCCGCGTCGCGCTCGCTCGCCGTCGATCTCCACCGCCGAACCGGCGGACATCCACTCTTTGTCGGTGAACTCGCACGACTGAGGGCTACAGGTGACCTCGCAGCGTTGCCGACCGTGGTGACGGGCGCTGTCACCAGACGCCTCGACGCCCTGTCGATGGAGAGCCGACGATTGCTCGAGGTGGCAAGCGTGCTCGGCAATCGGCTGTTGCTCGACGTGTTGGGCGCCGTCACGGAGGCGACGACGGCGGAGGTCCTGGGTCACCTCGCTCCAGCCGTCGACACCGGGCTGGTCAGAACTGCGTCGGGCGGGTTCTGGTTCACCCACGACATCTACCGCGAGACCCTCTACAGCGAACTCGACGCCGCCGACCGTTCGACTCTGCATGCTGGCGTCGGTGCCGCTCTGGAGCTTCGCCGGGAGCGTGGCGCTGATGTGTCGGCAGGTGACGTGGCCCTCCACTACGTCCACGCGATCGCTACCGTCGAGGCGTCCAGGGCGATCCGTTGGGCCGATGAGGCGGCCCGGGACGAGCGCGGACGGCTGGCGTTCAGCGAGGCCGCCGGACACCTTCGCCGGGTGCGCGTCGCGGCCCTCGACGGTGGGTGGCGCATCGAGCCCGACGTCCTGACCCGGTTGCTGATGGACGAAGCCGACAACCAGGCCCGCGCGGGCGATCCCGAGATCGCCCGCGACCTCCTGGTGCAAGCCGCGCGAGCAGCGCCCGGTCCCGAGGAACTCGCCGACGTCGCCCTGGCGGTGCAGCGACTCGGCGCCAAGTTCTCTGTGCCCCGCGACGAGGTCATCGCCCAGCTCGAGACTGCGCTGGCCGCTGTCGTCGGGGTGAGCGTGACGAAGCAGGCACAGCTGACCGCGGCCCTCGCTCGCGAACTCCAGCACTCGGTGGCTCAGGATCGGCACCGCGCCGGACCACTGAGCAACGAGGCGCTCACGCTCGGCCGTGCGTCGGAGAACGACGAGACGATCGTCGCCTGCCTCCTCGCACGCCATGACGCCCTGTGGGGGCCGGGAACCGGTGCCGAGCGTTCTGAGCTCGGTCGCGAGATCGCCGCCGTCGGCTCCACGCTCGGTGACGTCGACCGTCAGGCAGAGGGTCTGATTCTGGAGGCGAACGGGCTGCTGGAGTCCGGCGATGCCCGGTTCCGTGCGGTGCTCGCCAGTTGGTTTGCCGTGCTCACAGCCAGGAACGAGCCGCGAGATCGATACATGATCGTGTCGCGGCGTGCGGCGCTGGCCCTGCTCGACGGCGACCTGGATCGAGCCGAGGCACTCATGGACGAAGCCGCACGCATGGGAGAGCAGATCCACGAACCGGACACCGGCAACGTGCTGATGTCCCAGCGCGTCGCGCTCGCCTCGGCCCGGCGAGACCCGGACGAGCTGAGGACCCTCGCCGCTGATGCCGTGCGCTGGTGGACAGGGGCACCAGTCCTGGCCCATGCGGTCGCAGCAGGCGCGCTCGCGATGGCCGGGGATCTCGACGGCGCCGAGAACGAAGTCGAGAAGACGGCTGCCTCAGGCGGCTGGCAGAGCGAGGGCTCGTACCTCAGGTCGGTTCTGGTCGGCCATCTCGCCGAGGCCGGCGTCGCTCTCGCGAACCGTGAGCTGTGCGTTCATCTCCTTGCGGACATCGAGGACATCGCGGATGCGTGCGGGGTCAACGGCGCGGTCGTGGCCTTCGCCGGACCATTCGCGCACAGTGTGGGCATCCTGGCCTCCGCGCTCGGTGATCACGAGACTGCGAGATCGATGCTCAACCAGTCGATCGAGACATCTCGCCGCCTCGGTGCTGCCGTGTGGGAGCGCCACGGAGAAACTGCACTCCGGGCCGTCGAGGAGCGATCAGCAGCGCCCACATCGGATGGCGCGAACGATCCGGGACCCGAGACCGCATCGCTCGTCCGCCAGGGCGGGGTCTGGACGATCTCGTGGCAAGGCGAGTCCGGGACGCTGCCGCATCTGAAAGGTCTCACCGACATCGCCACCCTGCTGCGCCGCCGCGACCACGATGTCTCCGCCCTGGAACTCGCCGGCGGCCAAGCCATGTCCGGCGTCGGGACCGACCCGATGACCGACCTGCAGTCGCTCGACGCCTATCGGCGCAGGCTTGACGACCTCGATGCGGAGATCGACGCCGCCGACCGAGATGCCGACCTCGGAAGAAGCGAGCTGCTCGACACCGAGCGCCAGCAACTTCTCGCCGAGCTCCGACGAGTGACCGGTCTCGGTGGCAGGATCCGCTCGAACTCCAACGACCCGGCGGAGCGAGCGCGCAAGGCGGTGAGCGCTCGCATCCGCGACGCAATCGGACGACTCGCCGTGATCACACCGGGTCTCGCGGCGCACTTGGATCGCTCGATCCGAACCGGGCTGCGGTGCTCG
>Ga0102938_10003691_pt1 | contig 11386 bp, 10 predicted proteins | sample SalPonR2_B_D2_MG_FD_84516 | JGI IMG/M metagenome (GOLD analysis project Ga0102938, IMG submission 84516) | Salt pond soil microbial communities from South San Francisco under conditions of wetland restoration - Salt Pond MetaG R2_B_D2_MG | ecosystem: Environmental > Aquatic > Marine >... | reverse complement strand
TCGTGGCCGGGTATGGAACAACCGCATGTCTCACACATAACTGTCTTCTCCTTCGGAAATCTCGTCTTTTGAGCGCTGGCCCTGCTCCGACCGCGCCGCATCGGGCATGCCGTGCAGTTCCAGGCTGGCCAGCAGCAACTCGTCGCCACCGATCAGGTCGACCGCATAGCCGCCGCATGCGTCGCAGAGCAGGCGGTTCGGCGCCGCGTCGTTTTCGTTGCTGCAGCTACGACACCGAACCCGAACCGCGACGGTCTCGATTATCAGCCGGGCGTTGTCAGTGTAAGCGCCGGCGCGGGCAATCGTAAAGGCACGCTGGAGCAGGTCGGGCTCCACGCCGGATAGCGCCCCGATGCGAACGGTAATGCTGCCGACGCTCTTGGCGCCGTGCTTCAGGACGTTGGCGCGTACCTGATCGAGCAATTCATTGCAGACGGCCATTTCATGCATTACATAAGCCCGGACTTGATGGGCCTTGAAGCGTATCAGCGCCCCCGATCGCCAAACATGATTCAGATCAATCTCGGGGATCGGTCGCGTGCCGGTAACGCCCCGCCGTGACCGGCACGGTTGTTGATCATCGTTCGCACTTTGACCTGCATCAAACGGTTCTGCCAGGGCGAGCATTAGTATCTCCCTTGTCGCATCACGGGAGGAGCCGATGCAACCGACTGCAGTACACGAAGAGTCCGATGTGACGGGCGCACAAGACACCAGGGAATTTCCCTCCGGGACGCTGGTCATCGGCATCGGAAACAACCTTCTCGGCGACGACGGCGCCGGCATCCACGCGATCGAAAGACTGCGCACGAAGAAACTGCCCGACCATGTCGAGCTGGTCGACGGCGGAACGCTGTCGTTCACGCTTCTGGAACAGGTCGAGAACGCCGAATACCTGGTCATCGTCGATGCGGCTGAACTCGACGCCGAGCCCGGTACCGTTCGGCTGTTCGAAAACGCCGAAATGGACGACTTCCTGGCCACCAGCCGTCGCCCCAGCGTTCATGAAGTGAACCTGCTCGACGTGCTGACCGCCGCGCGTCTGCGCCGCCGCATGCCCCCGCGCTACGCAATGATCGGCATCCAGCCACTCGACGTCGAATGGAGTTCCACCCCGAGCACGCCTGTCGACAGGGCAGTTGACGAGGCTGTAGAGATCATCGCCGGGCTGGTGGGAGAAGAGGCATGAGCCAGGCCATCCCCCTGAAAATCAGTTCAGCCCCCGGAAAACCTTCCACGATCGGTGGCGGTGTTCAGGCCATGGCGCACGAGATCCTTTCCCATCTCGAGCGCCTCAATGAAACGGGAGAGACCGCCGCCATCGACCTCAAGAGTCTGCCGATGGCGCCGGACGAATTTCACGGCATCAAGAAGATGCTGGGCCAGGGCGAAGTCGATCTCACCCTGGAACTGGATGGGCCTACCCGCATTCGCGAGACCGCGTATGCCGGCGTCTGGTGGATCCAGCACACGGGCAAGGACGGCCGAATCCTCGCCGAGTTCATCGAGATTACCCGGTTCCCCGACTTTCTCAGCGCACAACCCGACCAGATAGCGGACGCAGTCCGGCAGCTGCGAGAGCAATTGCAGGCAAAATCGCAAGGAGCAGCCTAAATGAGCACATCAAACCGCAAGGAACGACCGACCATTGGTCAGATCATGGACGAGAACGGCGTCGGGCGACGGCGTTTTCTTAAATACTGCGCCGGCATCACGGCACTGATGGCGATGCCGCCGGGAATGACCGCGGCGTTCGCTCAGCAATTGCGCGCCGCCAGGCGGCCGACGATCATCTACATGCCGTTCCAGGAATGCACCGGCTGCCTCGAGTCGCTGACGCGTTCGTTTGCCCCGTCGCTGGAAAGCCTGATCTTCGAAACGGTTTCGCTCGACTACAACCATACCTTGCAGGCAGCAGCCGGACACGCGGCAGAAGAAGCCCGTCATCAGGCAATGAAAGATGCGTGGGGCGAATACATCCTGATCTGCGACGGCTCGATCCCGACCAAGATGGACGGTATCTACGGTGCCAGTGCCGGACATTCGTTCGTCGACCAGCTGCACGAAGCAGCCGAAGGTGCCGCCGCGATCGTCGCGGTTGGCGTCTGCGCGTCCTACGGTGGCGTGGGTGCGGCCTACCCCAACCCGACCGGTGCGGTAGGTGTGTCCGAAATCATCAAGAACAAGCCCATCATCAATGTCCCGGGTTGTCCGCCGATCCCCGAAGTCATGACCGGCACGCTGGTGAGCTTCCTGGCCTCGGGCGTTCCCGATCTGGACAACCACCTTCGTCCGAAGGCGTTTTTCGGCAACACCATTCACGACCGCTGCTACCGCCGCCGCTTCTACGATCGCGGCCTGTTTGCCGAATCGTTCGACGACGAAGGCGCACGCAACGGCTGGTGTCTTTACAAGCTCGGCTGCCGCGGACCGACCACCTACAACGCCTGCGCCACGATCAAGTGGAACGGCGGCACGTCCTGGCCGGTTGAAGCCGGTCACGGCTGCCTGGGTTGTTCCGAGCCCAACTTCTGGGATCAGGGCGGTTTCTACGAGCCGGTCACCTCGAAGCTGTTCAACGATACCGGCCAGATCGCCGGTGCCGCAGCAGCCGGCGTGGCGGTAGGTGCTGCAGCCGCACTGGCCGCCAACCGGCGCAAGAAGAAATTGTCCGGACAGGTCGACAAGGAGACATCATCATGACAATCCTCGAATTCTCACGCGGCCCGATGCTGCATATCGCATTGATCGTTTTCGTTTTCGGCGTGCTGTGGCGACTCGTCACCACCTTCATGCTGGGATGGAGGCAGCGCAAGAGCGAATGGCGCGCCTCGGCCGGCCAGTCGGCCGTCAAGGGCGCAATCGCCGTAGGCAACCGCTCCTGGCCGCATCCCGAGTTCCTCAACCGCACCGCATTCGGTGAGGCCGTCGGATACGGATACCATATCGGCTTGTTCACCATCGTCCTTCTCGGCGCCCCGCACGTTGTCTTCTGGAAGAACCTTTTCGGCATCAACGCATCCTGGTGGCCGACGATACCCAGCGGCATCATCAGCGTCGTCTCCGTGGTCACGATTTTCCTTCTGGTGATTGCGACCATTCGGCGTTACATGCACCCGCCCCTGCGGCGCATCTCGAACTTCGACGACTGGTTCAGCCTGGTCATCCTGTTCGGATTGATGATCACCGGTGTAATGGCCGTATTCGGTATCGGCGGACGGTACGAACTGGTGCTGGCAGCTCACATCATCGCGTTCAACGTGCTCCTTATCTGGTTCCCGTTCAGCAAGCTGATGCATGCCTTCTACATTCTTCCCGCCCGCTTCTTCATCGGGTATACGCACGCGAAAAAGGGAGCCTCCACATGAACACTGCCACCCAGACCTACAGCGGCAAGGCCTCGGCCGAGGACCGGCTTTCGCCCAGCGAGCGCGAAGAACGCGCGATGGCCGAATTCGCACATCACTTCGGCGCATACACGGCGACCAACCTCGAGTCGTGCATACACTGCGGCATGTGCGCTGACGCCTGCCATTACTACATCGCCACAGAGGACCCGAAATACACGCCGATCCTCAAGGCCGAGCCATTCAAGCAGGCCTACCGGCGCGAATCGGGCGCTTTCGCCCCGTTTTTCAAGCTGCTTGGGCTGAAAAAGAAGGTCACCGCCGATCAGCTGGAAGAATGGCAGGAACTGCTGTTCGACAGCTGTTCCCAATGCGGCCGCTGCAGCCTGATCTGCCCGATGGGCATAGAAGTGGCCGAAATGATCGAAATCGGCCGACGCGGCATGGCCGCTGCGGGGCTGGCACCCAAGCCTTTGATGGACAGGGCCAGGCACCAGGCCGAAACCGGTCAGCCGGAAGAATCCGACCGGCCTTATGCCGAGGTGCTCCAGGACATCGCCAGGGAACATGACCTGAACGTGGCGCTGGACAAGGACAAGGCCGATATCCTGGTTTGCCTGCCGCGCACCGACCTCGAGCAGAACCCCGAATCGGTTGCCGCGATGATCAAGATCTTCAACAAGCTCGGCGCGGCTTATACCTTCCGAAGCGATGCCCTCATCGCAGAGAACTACGGCTACTATGCCGGCAGCCGGGGCCTGCAGAAACGCATCACCAAACGCATCACCGATGCGGCCAGGAAGCTGGGCGCGAAGCTGGTCATCGTACCGGAATGCGGCCACGCCTATACCGCACTCAGATGGCAGGCCGCCGAGATTCTCGGCGAGGAACTGCCCTTCCGCGTTCGGCACGTGACCGAGTTTCTGGCCGAACAGCTGGAGGCTGGAAAGCTCAAGTTGTCGAAAGTCAACGGCGATACATTCGCGTTCCACGATCCGTGCCAGCTGGTCCGAAAGGGCGGCGTCATGGATGCACCGCGTCAGCTCATGGATGCCATGGGTGTCAACCTGCGCGAAATGCACAACAAGAAAGGCTTCAGTTTCTGCTGCGGCGGCGGTGGCGGGGTCAACGACCTCGACAGCGCCCGCGAGCTTCGCAGCCGTGCGCAGCAGCTGAAACTGAGGGAAATCGACGATACCGGTGCAAAGCGCTTCCTTACCAGTTGCTCGGACTGCCGGGTGTCATTCAATGAGGCCGGCGAGCACTATGACTGGAACAAGAAGACCGAGAGCCTCATAGAACTGGTCGCCACACAGATAAAGGAGTAATCCATGGCTAACAACACTGTCGTTGTCGACCCGGTCACCCGAATCGAGGGTCACCTGAGGATCGAAGCGGAAACCGAACAGGGCAAGATCACGCGGGCATTGAGTTCGGGCACGATGGTGCGCGGCCTGGAGATCATCCTGAAAGACCGCGACCCACGCGATGCATGGGTGTTCGCGCAGCGTATATGCGGGGTCTGCACGCTTGTGCATGCCATCGCCTCGGTGCGCTCGGTGGAAGACGCGCTCAAGATCGAAATTCCGCCCAACGCCCAGTTGATCAGAAACCTGATGATCGGGGCGCAGTACATCCACGACCACGTCATGCACTTCTATCACCTGCATGCGCTTGACTGGGTGGACGTGGTCTCGGCACTCAAGGCCGACCCCGCCGCCACTTCCGGACTTGCACAATCGATCTCGGGCTACGCCAAGTCGTCGCCGGGATACTTCAGGGATGTCCAGAAACAGCTCAAGGACTTCGTCGAAGCCGGGCAGCTGGGGATATTTGCCAAGGGCTACTGGGGTCATCCGGCCTACAAGCTGCCGCCCGAAGCCAACCTGATGGCGGTTGCGCACTACCTCGAGGCGCTGGAATGGCAGCGCGAGGTCGCAAAACTGCACGCGATCTTCGGCGGCAAGAACCCGCATCCGAATTTCGTTGTCGGGGGCGCGCCGGTCGGCATCAGCGTTCATGCAACCGAAAGCGGCGCCGGGCAGACTTCGGTCAACACCACCGGCCTGCAGCAGGTCAAGAACATCATCGAGCTGATGAAGTCGTTCGTCGACCAGGTCTACGTGCCCGACACGCTTGCCATCGGCAGCTTCTACAAGGACTGGTTCAAGCCATTCCACGGCGAAGGCGTCGGCAACTTCCTGTGCTACGGCGATTTTCCGGCCGACGGGATATGGCGAACCGAAAACCTGCTCATCCCGCGCGGGGTGATTCTGGACCGGGACCTGTCGACGCTGCACGAAGTCGACCTGCACGCCGAAGACGAGATCCAGGAATTCGTTTCGCATGCCTGGTACGACTACGAAGGCGGCAAGGAGCAGGGTCTGCACCCCTACGACGGCGAAACCAAGTTCGCCTACGACGGCCCTGCCCCGCCCTACAAGAATCTCGATGCCGACTCCAGCTACTCGTGGCTGAAATCGCCGAGATGGAAAGGCAAGGCAATGGAAGTCGGCCCGCTGGCACGCGTGCTTACCCTGTACGCAGCCGGTCACGAGCCCACCCGCGAACTGGCCGGCATGGCGCTCGGCAAGCTGGAACTGCCGCTCGAGTCGATGTTCTCGACCGGCGGACGCCTGGCAGCCAGAACCCTGGAAACCAAGATCATCGCCGACGAAATGTCGGGCTGGTTCAACAGCCTGATGACCAACATCAACGCCGGCGACACGCGAACCCACAACAACGAAATGTGGGAACCCGAAACCTGGCCAAAGGAAGCCAGGGGTGCCGGCTACATGGAGGCACCGCGTGGTGCACTCGGCCACTGGATCGTGATCAAGGACGAGAAGATCGCAAATTACCAGGCCGTGGTTCCGTCCACCTGGAACGCAGGCCCTCGCGACCCCTCGGGCCAGGCCGGTCCGTACGAGGCCTCGCTGGTTGGCCACGACCTGGTCGATCCGGAACAGCCGATCGAGATCCTCCGAACCATCCACAGCTTCGACCCCTGTCTCGCCTGTGCAGTGCACGTGGCCGACAAGGACGGCAAGAGCTCGGTTGAAATCAAGATCGGCTGAGCGCCCCGGGCAGACCGATCAAGCACGGTGCGCATTCACGGCCCGACGGCTCCTCCCGGGGACCAGTGGATGCGCCCGTGCCTGATCCTTGATCGGCGTCTGAAAGTCCCCTCGCCACCCGAGTCCACATTGCATGCTGCAATCGTGGGCTCCGGTGGCGAATTTCTTTACTAATGCAATACTCCTGATTGCATTGGTAAGTCCGGCCGATGCTGACCGGCATTTGGCCCGACTGTGTCAGAATCCAATCAGCGATAATCAACTCGAAGCTGCAACCCGGAGACTGTCAGACGTGCCCTTGATGGACCGCATCCTTACCGCCGGATTTCGCCACAACAGCCGACGCCTGACACGCTTCAAGGCGCCCCAGCCCAGCGACTCGCTGCCTCGGCCGGACACGGACCGAACGTACATGCTGTACCTGCATGTGCCTTTCTGCGTCGTGCTTTGCCCGTTCTGTTCCTTTCACCGCGTCTGTTTCCGCGAAGACAAGGCCACACGGTACTTCGAAAGCCTGCGCCGGGAAATTCGAATGGCGCACGACGCCGGCTACCGCTTTGCCGATATCTACGTCGGCGGCGGTACGCCGACCGTCATGCCCGAGCAACTCGCCGAGACCCTGGACCTCGTGCGTCGCCTCAGTCCCATCGACAGCATATCGATCGAGACCAACCCCGACGATCTGACCCCGGACATCATGGGTCGGATGCGCGATGCCGGCGTGACCCGGCTCTCGGTGGGCATCCAGAGCCTTGACGATACCCTCTTGCGCCAGATGGACCGATACGACAAATACGGGTCGGCCGCGTCGGTGATGAGCCGGCTCGAAGGTGCCCAGGGCTATTTCGACACGCTCAACGCAGACATGATCTTCAACCTGCCCGACCAGGACGACGACTCGCTGCTGCGCGACGTCGACCTGATTACCCGCCAGGCCGGCGTGAACCAGGTGACGTTCTACCCCCTGATGAGCGCCGAAAGCACGATGCGCAAGATGCTCAAGACGATGGGCAGCGTGAAATTCGATCGCGAGGGCCACATGTATCGGCTGATCCTCGACGCGCTTCCCGGTGACTACAAGCCGTCTTCGGCCTGGTGCTTCAGCAAGTCCGAGGGCACCGTGGACGAGTACGTGATAGAAAACGAGGAATACCTCGGCCTGGGCAGCGGCTCACTGAGCTATCTCGACGGCATTCTCTATTCGAGTACGTTCTCGCTCAACAACTACAGCCGGCAGATTGCAGCCGGCCGGTTCGGTATCAGCCGCAAGCAGCCGCTGACCAGGCGAGATCGCTTGCGCTATTTCATGCTGATGAACCTGTTCGGCCTGTCCCTTGACAAGGCCCTGGCCGAACGCCGCTATCCCGGTTTCATGCGCAAGCTGGCGCCGGAAATACTCGGCTTGAAGCTCATGGGTGCGGTTCGCGACGAGGGAGACCGCCTGGTCCTCACGCGCTACGGCATGCGTATCTGGATCCTGATCATGCGCGAATTCTTCATGGCGGTATCGGACTTCAGAGATCTGATGCGCCACGCCATCAAGGAAGAACTCGACGCACCCGGGCCACTGCAGATTCGCCTGCAAAGCCCCGAGATCAGGTCTCCAGGCAAGAGTTGACCCGGACAGGCAGCCGGTTTCCGGCACCTGTCCGGGCCGCCTCGATCACCGGATCGTGTCGCTTACGCGTCGGCCCTGGATGACGGTTCCGACCACGTGGCTGGTGTATTCGAACGGATCACCGTCGAACAGCGCGAGATCGCCGTGCTTGCCGGGTTCCAGCGACCCTACCCGATCGTCTATTCCAAGAATTCGCGCCGGCGCAAGCGTGATCATCTCCAGCGCCTGCGCCGGCTCGACACCGTAACCCAGCAGCACCGCGGCCTCGAACAACACCACGCGGTTTTTCGGGACATAGCCTTCGTGACCGGACTGCAGCGCAACCGGAATGCCGGCTTCGATAAGCTTTGCAGCGGTGGTGAACGAAAAATTCGCCATGGCGCTTCCGCCCCAGGCCCGCGCCATCGTCGGATGCAGAATGACCGGCACGCCTGCGGCCTTGATTTCGTCGATCAGCAGGTGCGCGTCGGAAGCGCCCGCCAGAACGAGGTCGAACTCGAACTCGTCGGCCAGACGCAGCGCGGTCATGATGTCGTTATGGCGGTGTACCTCGACCACAAGGGGCATCTCGCGCGCCAGCACCGATCCCAGCGATTCAAGCGCCAGGTCCCTCGGCGGCGATGCTTCTCCATCGCTGCGCGATTTCTTGTCGAGGAATTCGCGCGCCTTGATGAACTGATCGCGGAGCATGGCAACCGCCTTGGAACGATTGCCGGGCGACTTTCGTCCATGCTCGGTGGCGCCCTCGCCCAGCGTAGCCGAAAGTGCATGCGCCGGCCTCAAGACCGCCTCATCAACGGTATCCCCGACGGTCTTGGCGATCAGCGTCTGGCCCGAGATGATCTCGCCCGGCCCGTGCCCGGTATGCACCGTGGTCACACCGTGCTCGCGAAGCCACCCGACAAGCAACTCCCGCGGGTTGTAAGCATCGATTGCCCGCAGCTCGGGCTGAATCGCGGCCGACCGCTCCAACTGGTCCTGGTCGTGCGGCTGATTCATGGCGCCCGACAACCCGACCGTGCTGCGAGCATCGATCAGGCCGGGCGTGGCGACCGGGACTTCGATCACCTCGACACCCTCGGGGATGTCCACCCGGGACGCCGGCCCCACTTCTCGAACAAGCCCGTCCTCGATGACGACAACGCCGTCGATGATCGCCTCGCCGGCCCCAGTATGCAGCGTCCCGGCGCGAACCGCCAGATCCTGGGCATTGGCGCCGAGGGGCATAAGCAACCCCGTCCCAACAACAATTGTGATCACAATCGCAATCACGACCGTGACGATACGCTCAAAGACAATGTTCGGCGACGATGCCGCCGGCGGAATCCTGTTGGCATTCATCGGCCCGCTCCCTGTCCGGCATGCACCCGATGCGGCCCTTGACCGTGAATATGGCCGGCACCGTCATCGTCGGTCAGTGCATTCAGGCCGCCCTCGGCCACCAACCGATCCTCCGGATCATCCAGGTCGAAGCGCTTTTTGCCCTCCACCCAGGTTTCATGAACGCGCGTGTAGACACTGAACGGATCGCCCGAAAGAATGACGAAATCCGCGTCCTTGCCGGGCACCAGCGAGCCGACCCGGTCACCGATATCGAGCATTTCGGCGGGTACCTGAGTCAGAGCTTCGAGCGCCGCGTCACGCGACATTCCCGCCCGTACGCCCATCGCGGCCATGCGCAGGAAATGACGTGAATCCGTGACCCAGTCATCGGTGTGAAAAGCCACGCTGGCACCGGCCTGCTCGAGAGCCGGCGCACTGCCGGGCTTCAATTCAAGCGCTTCCAGCTTTCCGCCGGGGCTGTCGACCATGATCAGGGAAACGGGCACCCCGGCCGCGGCAATCCGGTCGGCCACCCGCCAGGCTTCGCTGGTGTGGTGGAGCACCATCCGGAATCCGAATTCGTCACGCAGGCGAATCGCCGTCAGCAAATCATCGTGGCGATGGCTGTGGAAATGAATCATGCGCTTGCCGGACAGCACTTCGGTCAGTGCCTCCATGGCCAGGTCGCGCGGCGGCATGTCCGCAGCGGTCTCGGCGGAAGCGACTTTCCCGGCATACTCGATGGCCTTTATGTAAGCGGATCGAACCAGCGCCGCCGACTTGGCACGGGTGCCCGGGAACGGCGAATCGCCGATCGGATTTGTGCCATTGGCCATCTTCAGCCCGCCGGCCGGCGAGCCGTCGTCGAAGCGGTACGCAAGATCCATCACCTGGTCGCCGTCACGGAGCTTGAGATAAATCGTCTGTCCGCTGATCAGCAGACCCGATCCCGGCATGACGTTCACCGAGGTGATCCCGCCGGCGAGCGCACGCTTGAAACCGGAGCTGCGCACATTGATCGAATCCAGCGCGCGTGCCTCCGGCTGGATCGGCGCCGAGCGATCACCTCCGGCCACCTCCCCGACATGGCTATGGGTATCGACGATGCCGGGCATGATGACGCTGTCGCGGTCCAGTTCGACCACTTCAGCGCCGTCGGGAATCCGCACGGCGCTGCGCGCGCCGACCGTGCGAATCGTGCCGTTCTCGATGACGAGCACGCCATCGGGTATCTCCGGGCCTTCAACGGTGATCAGCGTCGCGCCCGCGAAGGCACGGACGTCGGCTGTCGATGCGGCCGGCAAAAGCAATCCAGCCGCAACAACGGCGGCAAGCGTCTTGATCATGATGTATTCCTTTGGAGCAACCCGACAAAGATGACAGAATACCGAGCCGAAATCAATTGCCGGCACCGGCGGTCCCGATGGAAGCCGGGAGATTTGCCGCATTCAGCCTGTTGCCTGACGCCCGGCCGCAGGGAATCGGGGCCCACCCGCGCGCATCAGCCGCCGCGTCCCGGCAAAAAAAAGCCGCCCCGGGAACGGGGCGGCATAGTCGTCTTGCCTTGGTTGTTGTTGTTGACCGTTACGGGTTGATGAACCAGAAGTCGTAGGCTCCGCTACCACTGTAGGATTCAACACGCCAGTAGTAGTAGCCCGACGAGCCCTGGTAATCGATCTCCTCGCTGGATGTGGAGCTGATCGATTGCGCCACCACGGACCAGCCGCCACCGGTCCAGCGCATCAGCTTGAGGTCGAAATCGGCACCGGACGGGCCTTCCAGCCAGGCGCGGAAGCGACCGCCGCTGGATTGGAACCAGTTGCCGTCGGGTTGCGCGTCCCAGTCGTTGGTGCCGCTCAGCGACCCGCTGCGGGATTCGCAGCCGGTGCACGGCGCGCCGCCGCCGGAATTGTCGACGACCTGGACCTGCTGGCTCGTGCTGTCTGTGGCGCCATCGTTGTCCATCACGGTCAAGGTCACCGTGTAGGTACCATCGGCACCATAGGTATGCGATGCAGTCG
>Ga0102938_10003688_pt1 | contig 11389 bp, 11 predicted proteins | sample SalPonR2_B_D2_MG_FD_84516 | JGI IMG/M metagenome (GOLD analysis project Ga0102938, IMG submission 84516) | Salt pond soil microbial communities from South San Francisco under conditions of wetland restoration - Salt Pond MetaG R2_B_D2_MG | ecosystem: Environmental > Aquatic > Marine >... | reverse complement strand
GCGGCCTGTCTGGATCGGGTCGGAATGGGTGGCTTTGCAGATCGGCAGATCGGGCAGCTTTCGGGCGGGCAACAACAGCGCGTCTTTCTGGCCCGCGCTCTCGCGCAGGACGCCGACTTGTATCTGCTGGATGAACCCTTTGCCGGGGTGGACGCCGCGACCGAACGCGCGATCATCGACGTGCTCAAGACGTTGAAAGCCGAGGGAAAGGCCGTCGTCTGCGTGCATCATGACCTTGCAACCGTGCGCGACTATTTCGATCATGTCTTCATGATCAACGTGCGGCGTATTGCCGAAGGGCCGGTGGCCGAGACCTTTACCGGGCCAACGCTGAACGCCACCTACGGCGGCCGCCTTGCCACGACGCATATCGACCAGTTGAATCTGGTGGAGGGTGCGTGACCCCATTGCTTGACGCGTTGCTGCTGAATGCGGGCTACAACGCGGCGCTTGTCGCGATTGGTGCGGGCCTTTTGGGCTTTGCGGCGGGGGCGGCGGGCACTTTCCTGTTCCTCCGCAAGCGCGCGCTGGTGTCGGATGCGGTGGCCCATGCGACATTGCCCGGTGTCGGGCTGGCCTTCATCGCGATGGTGTGGCTTGGCGGGGACGGGCGCAATCTTCTGGGCCTGCTGGCCGGGTCGGCGGTCTCGGCGGCCATAGGGCTTTTCGCCGTGGAATGGATCGCGCGCCGCACGCGGCTGGCAGAGGATGCGGCCATCGGGGCCGTGCTTTCGGTTTTCTTCGGCCTCGGGGTCGTCATCCTGACAGTTGTCCAGACCATGAGCGCCGGGCGTCAGGCCGGGCTGGAGGGGTTCTTGCTGGGTTCCACCGCAGGGATGCTGTTTCAGGATGCCGTGGTGATCGCGGTGGGCGGATCACTTGCCGTTCTCGCGACATGGGTTATGCGGCGCCCGATGACCCTCGTGGCGTTTGACGCCGAATACGCGGCGGCGACGGGGGTGAACGTGCCGCGGATCGACCTTGTCATGATGGGTCTTGTCATGGCGGTCACGGTGATCGGGCTGAAACTGGTGGGCCTCATCCTGATCGTGGCATTGCTGATCATTCCGCCGGTGACTGCGCGTTTCTGGACGGAACGCAGCGCCTCCGTGATCTGGTATGCCGGCGCATTGGGTGCGGCGGCCGGATACCTCGGCGCAGCGATTTCGGCCTCTGCCCCCGATCTGCCGACCGGGCCGATCATCGTCCTTGTGGCTGCGGGGCTGTTTCTGGTGTCGCTGTTCTTTGCCCCGGCGCGGGGCGTGGTGGCGGCTGTCCTGCGGCACCGCAGATTTCAGCGACGCGTGCACCGGCGGCAGGGATTGCTTGCGCTGGCGCGCAACGAACCCATCCACGATGAGCTGACGCTGCGGGTCCTGCGCGACGCCGGGCTGATCCGCGCTGATGGGGTCGCGACTGAAACCGGGCGGGCCCAAGCGGCCAAGATCGCGCGGGACGAGCGGCGCTGGAACGTGGCGCGAGAGGTGCATCAGGATACCGGGTTGACCGGCCGCTACGACGGCCTGACCCCCATTGAGGATGTATTCGCCCCCGATGAAATTGCTGAATTCGACCGCCGGATCGGCGGTCCGCGCAGCGTGGTCGAGGGGGCGTGATGATGGGCAGTGAATTCGTCATGTTCTCGCTGACGCCCATGCTGATCGGGGTCTTTGCCTCGGTGGCCTGTGCCTTGCCCGGAAACTTTCTCATCCTGCGTCGGCAGGCGCTGATCGGCGATGCGATCAGCCACGTGGTGCTGCCCGGGATCGTCGTGGCCTTTCTGGTGACCGGTATCGTCGCGGCGGTGCCGATGCTGCTGGGGGCTGCGGGTGCCGCGGTGGTCGCCGTCATCCTGATCGAGGCGATCAAGCGGTTGGGCCGGATCGAACCGGGGGCCGCCATGGGGGTGACCTTTACCACGCTGTTCGCGGGCGGTGTGCTGCTGCTGGAGCAGAGCGATACATCCAGCGTCCATCTGGATGTCGAACACGCCTTGATGGGCAATCTGGAATCGCTGGTCTGGTTGCGCGCCACCGGCTGGGAGTCGCTGGTGGACCCCTCTGCGTTGGGTGGCTTGCCGGAGGAACTGCCGCGCATCGCGGTGGTTTGCAGTCTGGTGATCATACTGACGCTGCTGTTTTGGCGATGGCTCAAGATTTCGACCTTTGATGAGGAATTCGCGCGTGCCTCCGGTCTGCCGGTGGGGATGATCGGCATGGGGCTGGTGATCATGGCGGCGGTGGCGGCGGTGGCCGCCTTTGACGCGGTTGGGTCGATCATCGTCATTGCCATGTTCATATGCCCGCCCGCGGCAGCGCGACTGATGACCAACGGTCTGGGAAGGCAGGTTCTGTGGTCCGTGGGCTTTGCAGTGATGTCCGCCGTTCTGGGCTACATTCTGGCAGGCTATGGTCCGCTTTGGCTGGGATCCGAAAACGCGGTGAGCGCGGCCGGCATGATCGCCACGGTTTCCGGGGTGATCCTTGGGCTGGCATGTCTCTTCGGTCCGCATCGCGGCCGCGTCGGCGCGCGTGCAGAAGGCTGAACATTCGCTTTGAGACGGCGCGGCTATCCGCAATCCCGAAGCCGGTCTGACACTCTCAGTCCGATAACCGTCAGTGACCCCGTTCAATGAAAGCCCCGATGGTGCGTTGCGATTTGGATCATCGTGCCGGGATGCGCGCCCGGGTTCCGAAGGACTGTGGTGTGCCTGGCGATTGGGCGTCCGGCCCCGTCTACGGACCCGTCAGCTTGGCAGGGAGGAAATCCCCGTGGTCCTGCCAAGGATGTCGACCCCTTGGGTCTGCCAGAAGTGCAGAAGGTCGATGAAGATCCAGTTTTCGGCCAGTTTGTCGCCCTCGCGGCGGTAGAGGTCGATCACGCGGAACTCCCCGACCCGTCCCGTTGCCGGCATGCCCATGAATCCGCCAGAGGGCCGCGCGGTGAAATTCGGCCAGCCGAAAAAGCCGCCATAGTGCCCTTCGGCCAGTCGCGCGATGTGCCGTGTCTTTGACCGTTCGGTGAACCCCGCGCGGAAGGGGGCGGAATGCTGCCGGGCATATCGCGCGATCGTATATGTCGCGCCGATCCCCTCGGGGCCCCACCAGAGCATGTCGTCATGCCATGTGCGGGCCAGTTCCTCTTCCAGCGGCAGGCCAAGCGTCCACCCCCCGAGGTCCGCGATCATCGCGTTGATCGTTTCAAGGGTCTTGATCCCGACCTCGGCCGGTTGGGCCTCCAACAGCAGACCGTCGTGTGTCAGCGGTCCGGGCTGCACCAGATGGGCGGCGGTCTGCGGCGGAAAGGGGGTCTGCCCGGCCTGCACCATCAGGTGCGGGATGTCGAAAAACATGGCGGTGTCGGTGATACGGTCGGCGTCGACCCGGTGAAATGTGCAATAGCGCAGCATCGTCAGCTTGCCCGTTGGACGGATCCCCAGCCACGGGTGATCGAACAGCCCCATCAGGTGCCCCATCGACACCACCCATGTGCTTTGAAAACCGTCGATCTCGTTCAGTCCTGCAAAGAAGATATCCTCGCGGCGCTGGATGCGTGTCAGACTGCGCTTGAGCGGGCGCCAGAACCTGTCCGCCACTGCCTCCGGACCGTAGATCTCGCCAAAGGGATGATACCCGCGCCACAGAAGATCCGGCGCGCAATGCGCGGCCAGTGCATCGGCCACGGCCGCATCCCCTGCGGCATCCAGCGCGGTGTGAAAACCGCGCACCCGCGCCTTGGCGGACTGGAGATCCATGGTCAGCCTTTCACCGCACCTGCGGTCAGGCCAGAGACGATCTGGCGCTGGAAGAACATCACCATGATAAACAACGGCGCGGTCGAGGACACCACCGCGGCCACGGCGAACATCACGTTGCCCTTGGTCTGGGTTGTGCCGAGAAAACTGGCGATCTTGGGCACCATCGTCTGGTTTTCCTTTTCCAGCAGCATCGCCGTCACGGCAAAGTCGTTATAGGCCAGCAGAAAGGAAAACAGCCCCGTGGTGATCACACCGGGCCACATGACCGGGATGATCACGTGGCGAAACGCCTGAAAGCGCGTGCAGCCGTCGACCATCGCACTTTCATCCAGATCTTTCGGGATATTGCGAAAGAACGAGGTCAGCATCCATAGCGAAAACGGCTGGTTGATGGCCACCAAAACAATCACGGTGGTGGAGATATGTCCCCATAGGTTCCATTCGAAAAACGGCAGAAGATAGCCGGAGACCAGCGTGATGGGGGGCATCGCGCGAAAGATCAGTGCCGCGATCAGCAGCCAGAAGGCATAGTTGTAGGTCGAACGCGACAGCGCATAGCCCGCCAGCGTGGAGCAGAACAGCGACACGAGCACCACGCTGAAGCAGACGACAAAGGTGTTCAGCGCCGCGCGCCAGAATTCCTCTTGCACCCATGCGCCGTAATAGCCCTGCCCGGTGAAGGCCTCGCCGGTTTCGGTCAGCGTCATTTCCCCGGTCAGTGCCTGTGACCAGTCCGCCTTGGAAAAGAAATCCCCCTCGACCTTGAAAGACCCCCACATCGTCCAGAGGAAAGGAAAGGCCGCAAGGATCAGCCAGACGATCAGGAAGCCGATCAGCAGGATGCGAAGGCCGGGCGGGGTGCGTTGTGCTTTTGCGCTCATGAGGTCAGGCCCGTTTGTGATCACGCCAGGTGCGGAACAGCACCGGGGTCAGGAGGATGGCGATGCCGATGATGGTCAGCACAGACGTGGCGGCGGCGGAGTTCAGCAAGCGCGTCTCACCACCCAGATCCTGATAGATGTAATAGCTCAGAGAATTGGCATGCGCCGCCGCGTTGAAGCTGACCAGCGGTTCGAACACGCGGAAATTGTCCATCAACTGGATCAGCGCGACAAAGGTTACCAGCGGCATCAGATGCGGAATGGTGACATAGCGGACGCGCTGCCAGCGGTTGGCCCCGTCGATCATCGAGGCCTCCAGCGTGTCCTGATTGACGGTCTGCAAGCCGGCGTAAAACACCACAAAGGCAAAGGGCGCCGAATGCCAGACCCCGTAGACCATTAGCATGATCCACATCAGCGGCGTCGATGCCTTGACCGACAGATCGGGATTTCCTGCCAGCCATTGAAAGCTGTGGCCGAGGATACCGCGCGCGTCGATCATCCAGAACAGCACCAGAGACCCGACCAGCGGTGTGATGATGAAGGGCAGGAGCGAGACAAAGATGAGCGGGCCGCGCAGGATGCGCGTGGTGGCGTTCACGGCAACGGCGATGGCAAAACCCAGCGCGATGGTCAGCGGCGTCACCAGCGCGGTATAGGTGATTGTAAAGGCGATCGCCCGGTAGAAGGGCAGGTTCATCAATTCGCCCAAAAAGGCCCGCAGCCCGTCAGAGGTGCGCCATGCCTCGGCAACTTCGCCAGTGGCGAGATGGCCGCGATTGAAATAGTTCTCAAGGCCGACAAACTTGCCAAGGGGTTGCTCGCGGCGCAGGGCCTCGGTTGCCTGCTGGTCGATGGCGGTCGTCGCGGTGCAGCCGAAGGGGCCGCAATTCTCGACCTCGACGATCACCTGATCGTGCTGGGCATGCACCGATTGCAGCAGGACCGATCCGACGGGCAGCGCGATGAACAGCAGCATCGCAAGGACCGAGGGCAGAACGAAGGCGAAAAAAGTGCCATGCTTCACGGTTTGATGACCTGTGCTTGCTGTGGCGAAAACCTTGGCAGGGTGCCGAGGCGGCCGGTGATCGGGGCGGTGCCCAAGGTCCTGGCCGGAAAGGCCATGGTGGGACCATGGACATGGCATGATGGGGGCCGGATCGTCCCGGCCCCCGCCGAACAATGGCTTATTCCGTCAGAAAGCCTTTTTCGATCGCGGCCGAGGTATAAGCGGCCTCCACATCGGCAAGGGCCTTCTCCGCGCTTTCGCTGCCGCTCATGAAGTCCGACAGTTCATTGCCAAGGGCGGTGTGCAGCAAGCCCATGTAGGGCAGCATCGGGTAGGGCTTTGCCCCCGCCTCGACAGAGGCCAGCACACCGCGGTTGACCGGCTGCGGTTCGAAACCGTCGATCAGCCAGACCGCTTCGCCCATGGTCTCATCGTTCAGGATGGCGGGTGACGTCCCGTGGGCCATGGCCTGAAAGGTCGCCGCCGCATCCTCATCCGAGATATTGCGCGCCACGGTCCAGCCGTCCCACCACAGGGTCGTGGCCGGAACACCGCTGTCGCCCACCATGAGCGGGCCGGTGATCATCGTGTTCTCGTAGACCTCTGGCTCGGACCCTTCGGCATCCATCAGAACCCCTGTGCGCGATCCCCACATGTTCATGAGGGCGACATTGCCCGCCTCCCATTCGGCGGAGGTGGCGTTGGAATCATGCGTCAGGTAGTCGGGGTTCATGTAGGCCGTCAGCGCCTTCATCATCTCCAGCGCCGCGACGCCTTGCGCGTTGTTGACCGACACCTTGGCGGTGCCCGGCTCAAAGAACGCGCCCCCGGTGCCAAGATACATGTTCACGAATTCCTGCGCGAGGTTCCAGCCCGCCGCATAGGCGCCGCCGACGGGGTATTCCATGATGCCTTCGGCGCGGATCTTTTCGGCGGCGGCCAGCACTTCCTCATAGGTCTGAGGCACGGGCAGGCCGACCTGCTCCAGCACGTCTTCGCGATAGACCAGCGTCTGGGCATTGGCCATGAAGGCGATCGCCATGATCTGGCCGTCGATCGTGATCTTCATGCGCTGCGGGATATCGGCGCCGTATTCCGCGACCAGATCGTCCATCGGGCGGATCACGTCCTCGTTGATCAGCGCCACGATGGAGGAGTTGGCGATGATCGCGGTGGTATATTCCGCCGGGTCGCCCGTCATCCCGGCAAGGTTGAGCGACTGGTGATCGGCTGTCAGGTTGGATTCAGCCTCGATCCCGCTGCAGGCGGTCGCGAATTCCGCAACGGTCTGGATCGCGGGAAACTCGTTGCCGATGATCGACAGGCGGCCGCCGTCGATGGAGCAGCCGTCATGGCCTCCGGCAAGGGCGGTGGTGGCGCTCGCCGCCACGAGCGCGGATGCGCCCAGAAGTCTGGTCATAATGGTCATGTGTCTGACTCTCCCTGTTGTCGCGCGGACACGACTGAATTGCTTCAAACCTGCGCCCCGGCCTCAGGGGTCGAATCGAACAAGGTTTGCACACGAGTGCAAGGATGGAGCAGGGTCATGGGGTCTGACAAGCCTGATTATGGGATCTCTGGATTCTTACCCTCTCGAAATAAAAGCTGTTGCACAGCTTTCCGAATCCCGTCTAGGCTTTTGCACACGTGTGCATCGAAGGGGCGAAGTCATGGCGGAAATCCAGTTGCGCAATATTTCCAAGCGCTGGGGCAGCTTCGTCGGAGTGGACAATTTCGACCTGACAATCGCGGATCGGGAGTTTCTTGTTCTGCTCGGCCCGTCGGGCTGCGGCAAGACCACGACAATGCGCATGATCGCCGGTCTGGAGGACGCCAGCGAGGGCGACATCCTCGTCGGTGGCAAGCGGATCAACGATCTGGAGCCGAAGGATCGCGATGTCGCGATGGTGTTTCAGAGCTATGCGCTCTACCCGAACATGAACGTCTACGAGAATATTCGATTCCCGCTAAAGGTGCGCAAGATCCCGGAGGCAGAGCATGATGCCCGGGTCAAACGGGCCTCCGCCATGGTGGAACTGGACGATTTCCTGCACCGCCGGCCGGCCGAACTCTCCGGCGGTCAGCGCCAGCGCGTCGCCCTTGCCCGCGCCATCGTGCGCGAACCGAACGTGTTCCTGATGGACGAACCGCTGTCGAATCTCGACGCCAAGCTGCGCGTGTCGACGCGGGCGCAGATCAAGAACCTCAGCCATGAATTGAAGGTCACGACGATCTACGTCACCCACGACCAGATCGAGGCGATGACACTCGCGGACCGTGTCGTGGTGATGAACAAGGGCGTCGTGCAGCAGGTGGGTAGCCCGACGGAAATCTACGATACCCCCGCCAATACCTTTGTGGCGGGCTTCATCGGCTCGCCCGCGATGAACCTGATGGACGGACGGATCGAGGGCGGCACCTTCCGTGCCGATCAGACCGAGATCACGGGTTTCGACGTGCCGGACGGCCCGGTCACTCTGGGCTTTCGTGCCGAGGATGCGGGGCTGGCCGACAGTGGCCAGATCACCGCACCGATCTATTCGCTGGAGCTTTTGGGCGACGCAACCATGGTTACGGTCCGGGCGGGGCAGGGTCTCGTCGCGGTGAAGGCCGCCAAGGACTACCGCGCCGAGATCGGCGACCCGGTGTGTTTCTCCATCCCGTCGGACATCTGCCATCTGTTCGAAGCGGGAACCGGCGCGCGGTTGTGAGAGGCGACGGGTCAGGTGAGGAATTTGGGCAGGTGAGGACAATGCAGGATCGCGGGCCGTTGCAAATCGTGCAGGACATGGAAGCCGCGCTGGGCCGCAGCGAAGCGGACATGACGCCGTGGTTCCACGACGATTTCGTCTGGGACGGCAACCGCGGATGCGGGGTCAAGCACGGGCTGGCGGACTTCATCGCCAACTGGCAACTGCCATGGCGTGCCTTCTTGTCGGATCGCGTCTATCAGACGGATCTTTGGATGCAGGACGGCGACTGGGCGGCGTGCTACGGCGCCTGCGTCGGCACGCATTCGGGCCGATTCATGGGAATTGCGCCCACCGGCAAGCGGCTGCGGGTGCCATATATCGACTTCTGGCGGATCCGCGACGGCAGGATCGCCTACAACAAGGTCAGCGTCGATTTCGCCGAAGCCCTGCATCAACTGGGCCGCGATCCCTTCGACGGCGAGGGATGGGAGGCCTTCGACCGTGGGGAGCGGCAGGCTCCGCGTCCCGCAACCGGCTAATCGGCGGCCCGGGGACATCCCGGAGACCAAATCGGCAAGGGTCCGGCCTCCGACCGGACAAGGAGTGACGGCAATGGCCATCGAACATCTCAAGCGCAGCAAATCCGAAGCCGGGGATGACGCGAGGATGCGCGCTCTTGAGGACGCGCCGCGCGCAGTATGGATGGATATCGAGGTTCCGGGGCAAGGGGAAATCGCCCGTGGTGTCGGTGGGCTGCCGAGTGCTGGGGAGATCGGCACAGATGGAGCGCGGCTGTGCGTGCCGGAAGGTGGCGGCGGCCATGCGGGGCAATGGCATGTCCATGTGCGCCGGTATGTCGGGCGCAAACTGCCCCGTGGGGCTGCGGCCGACTAGGTCGGATCGAGTATTTTCGGAGAGAAGAAGCAGAGGACGGCATGACGGACCGCTATGAAGCGTTGAAGGCGCGGCTGACGCCCCTGCGCGCGGCGCAATACGACTGGGACGAGGATGCGCTGGTCCGGGCGCTGGACGCGGTCGCCGCGCCGGATGCGGTGTTCCGTCTGAGCCATCCGTTCGGGGATCTGACGGGACCGCAGGCATTTCATGCCGCGGCCCTCGCGCCGCTCAAGGAGGCACTGCCTGATCTGGAGCGGCGCGACTGGATCGTCATGGCCGGTCGCACGCCGGCGGGTGCGGATTGGGTGGGATGCGGCGGGCATTTTGTCGGGACATTCGTCGGTCCGCTGCTGGAGATTCCGCCAACCGGGCATCTGGCGCATGTCCGTTTTCACGAGTTCTATCGCTTCGAGGGCGACCGCCTTGTGGAGATGCAGGCGATCTGGGATCTGCCGGAACTGATGATGCAGGCCGGCGCCTGGCCCATGGTGCCGTCGCTCGGTCGGGACATCTGCGTGCCGGGCCCCGCATCCGGCGACGGCCTCCTGCGGGAACCGCGCGATGCGGGCGAGAGCGCGGACAGTTTGGCGCTGGTTCTGGACATGCTGGAACACATGATCCGTCATCCGGCGGAGGGCGGGCCCGAAGTGATGCAGATGCCTCGGTTCTGGCACCCGAAGATGACATGGTACGGTCCGGCGGGCATCGGCGCGGCGCGGGGCATCGCGGGGTTTCGCAACTGGCACCAGATCCCTTTTCTGAGCGCAATGCCCGACCGGGGACGGCAGGCAGCGGCGCTGGAGGCGCATTTCCTGGCCGACAACGCCTATGTCGCGGTCACCGGTTGGCCGAACATGCGCCAGACCCTGACCCATGACGGCTGGCTGAGGCTGGCGCCCGCGGGTCAGCCGCTGGAACTGCGGAGCCTCGATTTCTGGCGTCTGGAAAACGGGCTGATCCGCGAGAACTGGGTGCTGGTGGATCTGCTGCATGTCTACGATCAACTTGGCGTGGATGTTCTGGCGCGGATGCGCAGCTTCAACCGGGCGCGTGTTCCGGGCCGGGTGCCGATGATGGTGGCAGACTGATGGAACGTCGGGTGACATCGACCGAGGTGGCGCGGCTGGCCGGTGTCAGCCGGTCTGCGGTGAGCCGTGTGTTCACGCCTGGCGCGTCGGCCAGCGCGGACACCGTGGCGAAGGTGCGCCGCGCCGCGCAGGAACTCGGGTATCGCCCGAACGTGCTGGCCCGGGCCATGGTGTCGGGCAAGAGCCGGATCATCGGGCTGTTGGTGGCCTATCTGGACAACCAGTTCTATCCGATGGCCATGGAACGGTTGTCCCGCGCGTTGCAGGAAAAGGGGTATCATATCCTTGTCTTCATGGTGGCCAATGCCACCGACGGCGTCGAACGCGTGGTTGATGAACTGATGGATTATCAGGTGGACGGAATCATCGCGGCCTCGGTCTCGATGAGTTCGGCGCTTGCCGGGCGCTGCGCGGCGGCGGGCATCCCGGTGGTTCTGTTCAATCGTGGGCAGGACGGATCCGGACTGTCGACGGTGACCTCCGACAATCTCGCGGGCGGGCTCAAGGTTGCGGAGTTCCTCGCGGCCGGAGGGCATGAGCGGATCGCGCATATCGCGGGCTGGCAGGGCTCCTCCACCGGGCGCGACCGGGCGCTGGGGTTTCGGCGCGGCTTGCAGGCCGCAGGGCGACCGCTGCTGGCCGAAGTCGACGGCATGTACAATCGCGACATCGCCGCTGCCGCCGCGCGGGCGCTGATGACGCGGGATGTTCCGCCCGATGCGATCTTTGTCGGCAACGATCACATGGCCTTTGCGGTGATGGATGCCTTGCGCGGCGACCTGGGCCTGCGCGTGCCTCAGGATGTGTCGATCGTCGGCTATGACGATGTGCCGCTGGCGGATTGGGGGGCCTATCAGTTGACCAGTCTGCGCCAGCCCGTGGCCAGGATGGTGGAGGCAACGGTTGAGACCCTTGTCGGCCAGATCGACGATCCGCTCCGCCCCGCGCAGAAAACCGAAATTGCCGGGCCGCTGATCCTGCGGGCCTCGGCCCGCATTCCGGAAGGATGGACCTCATGAAGGGATTTTCGAACCGCTGGAAGGATTTTCCTGACTATATCCTCG
>Ga0102938_10003687_pt1 | contig 11391 bp, 4 predicted proteins | sample SalPonR2_B_D2_MG_FD_84516 | JGI IMG/M metagenome (GOLD analysis project Ga0102938, IMG submission 84516) | Salt pond soil microbial communities from South San Francisco under conditions of wetland restoration - Salt Pond MetaG R2_B_D2_MG | ecosystem: Environmental > Aquatic > Marine > Intertidal... | reverse complement strand
CCGGCGGCGAGTCGTACTCGCTGGAGCAGGACATGTTGATCGAAGATCGTTTGACGACGCCCAACACGGTGATGTTGGTGATCAACCCGGTCAATGACCGCCCCGAATTCTCGTTGAGCGAAACAACGGTCATGGCGGAGGAGGACGCGAGCTTCCGAACGATCGGCAACTTTGCGTTCGACATCGCCGCCGGTTCGCCGCTGAGCGCGTTTGACGAGATCGATGCGACCATCGGCCAAAGCGTGTCGTTCGACTTGACGCCGACCAGTTTCTCGGCCGGTCAGATGTCAGACTTTTTTGCGTCCGCTCCGGCGATCAGTCCCGGCGGCGATCTGACCTTCCAGCCGGCTGCCGACGTGTTCGGGACTTTCGAATTTTCGGTCGTGCTGACCGACGATGGCGACAGCGATGCCGGTCGCGGCGACTTGAACGCCTCGATCCCGCTGACCTTGACGATCGACATCTTGCCGGTCAACGACCCGCCGATGATCCGTCCCGGCGCCGATCCCTTGCAGTACCAAGTCACCGAGGACGGTTCTTTGGACATTCCCATCGGCGGCGACGGAATGAACCTGGGACTCCTGGACCAGTTCGTTGTCGGCCCGGCCAATGAGGCCGCCGACATCGCTCCGCTGCCCGGTGGCAACCAAACGCTGATGCTGGCCGATCCGATTCCGGTGGCCACCTCGGCCGGCGGAACGCTGGTGCAAGTCACCGGCCCGGGCGGGGCGCCGCAACTGCGTTACATCCCGCGTGAAAACTTCACGGGAACGGATTCGTTCATCTACACCGTCGTCGACAACGGCGAAACCGTCATCGCCGATGGCAGCGCGGTTCCGGACCCTCGGATCGCCGCGACCACCGTGATCATCGAGGTCTCTCCGATCAACGATGCCCCGGTGTTCAGTTTGGGCGACGACGTCGTCCGTGACGAAGACCCCGGAACGGTAACCGTCACCGATTGGGCGACCAACGTCCAGGCCGGACCGACCAGCGCGACCGACGAGATCAACGGCGATCCCACGGCGAATCCGCCGATTCCGCCTCAGTCGTTGACGTTCATGATCACGCAAATCGACACGACGAATCCGAATCTGTTCGACGGTCCTGTCACGGCCGTCGTCAACGGAACCGCCGGCGAACTGACCTTTACCCCCGCCGACGACCAAAGCGGCTTGGCCACGTTCCAAGTCGTGCTGACCGACGACGGCGGTACCGCGATGCCCGGTGACGTCGATACTTCGGAAGTTCGTACGTTCACGATTCGGATCAATGCCGTCAACGACCCGCCACGCTACACGCCCGGCGGCGATGTGACGGTCGTCGAGGACAGCGGTGCGTTCAACGCGGCTTGGGCAAGCGACATCACCGCGGGTCCGGCCGACGAAACCGGTCAGACGGTTCGCTTCGAAGTCGACACGCCGGCCGAATCGCTGGACTTGTTTGCCACGCCGCCGACGATCACACCCGCCGGAGTGTTGCAGTTCACGCCCGCGGACAACGCCAACGGAACGGCCATCGTGATGGTCCGGGCGATCGATTCCGACGGTGCGGAAACCGATGCCGTCTCGCTCCGCATCGAGATCGAGCCCCGCAACGACGCCCCGATGGCCGTACCCGACTTCTTCGATCATAACGAGGACGAGACGCTGACGTTGACCGCCGGTGACTTGCTGGGCAACGACACGGACGTGGACGCGGGCGATACGATTTCGCTGGACTTGCCGGCTTCGCAGTTCACCGCACGCGGTGCCCTTTTGACTTACGACGCGGCGACAGGCGAATTGGTCTACGATCCGACGCAGGCCAGCTTGCTGCAACAGCTGCCCGAGGGACAGGTCCTGCCCGACACGTTCACCTATCGCGCGACCGATGCGGCCGGTGCAAGCAGCTTGCCCGCCACCGTGACGATCAATGTCGAAGGTCGCAATGACGCCCCGACCTTGGTTCCCGATTCGCCGACGTTGAACCTGACCGGCCCGACGACGATTCGACCGCTGGTCAACGACTTTGACATCGACGGGGTGATTGATCCGAGCTCGATTCAGATCAGCAGTCAACCCTCGTTCGGCTCGGTGGAAATTCGTCCCGACGGAACGATCATCTACACGCCCTTTGATCCGCAAAGCATCAACAGCGATCAGTTCTCCTACACGGTCGCCGACGAATCAGGTTTGCGGAGCGAATCGGCAACGATCATGATCGGCAGTGATTCGCCGCCGTCGGCCGGCAACGATGCCGCAACGACTTTCCGCAACGAATCGGTGATCATCGATGTGATCGCCAATGACGTCGATAACGACAACTTGTTGGACATCAGCAGCATGGCGGTCATGCGTCCGGCCGCCAACGGTCAGACGATTGTGCGTCCCGACGGATCGATTCAATACATCCCGGCGGACGGTTTCGTCGGCACCGATTCGTTCACCTACACGATCGCCGATGAGGCCGGGAACTTCAGCGACGAAGCGACCGTTACGGTTCGCGTGTTGGCCAGTCGTTTGCAGAACCCGATCGACAACGACGACGTCAACGACGACGGATTCGTGACCGCGATCGACGCCCTGCTGGTGATCAACCTGATCAACCGCTCGGGCAGCAACTCGATTCCGGTCGAACCCGGCGACGTCGGGCCGCCTTACTACGACGTCAGCGGCGATCGTGAGATCACGGCCTTCGACGCGCTGTTGGTCATCAACGCGCTGAACCGGCAGAGTTCCTTCGGCGTTGGAAGTGGCGAAGGCGAAGCGGCACCGGCAACCGGTCAGGTCACACCGCTCGACCGGTCCTCCGTCGAAGCCGCCGACGTGACAACGCCGGAGACTTTGCCGGCCGATGATTCGGTCGACGACAGCGAAGTCGATCGCGTCGTCGGAGCGGCCGCTTTCGAGGCCGTCGCCGATGACGTGCTGGACTTGATCGTCGGCGGACAAGACGACGACGAGGACGAAGTCGCCGGCCGGTCGTTCGAAGCGGTCGACGCGGCGATGGCAAGGATCATTTGATGCGAAGATAAAGTAGCAATCCGACCAACGTTTTCGCGTCTCGGATTTTGCCTTCCTCGATCATCGTGTGAAGATCGGCGACGCTGACGATGCGGTTTTCGATCTGTTCGACCGCTTCGCGTTCGGCGTCGCCGGCGGTCAAGCCGGTCGCCAAATAAAGATACATTTCTTCGTCGCAGATTCCCGGCGCGGAGAAAAACGACGTCATCGGTTCCAACTTTTCGGCGCGATAGCCGGTTTCTTCGATCAGTTCGCGGGCCGCCGTGGTTTCCGCCGTTTCGCCCGGTTCTCGGGTCCCGGCGGGCAATTCCAACAGCGTCTGGTCGATCGACGGACGGTAGTTTTCGATCATCACGATGCGTCCGTCTTCCAGCACCGGCAACAGCACGACCGCCCCGGGGTGACGAATCACTTCGCGGATGTAAACCTGTCCGTCGGATCCGGTCAGTTCCATCGCGTGGACATCGAAACGGCTTCCCGTTAACAATTGTTTCTCTTGCGGATTTTTTTTCATCGAAGGCGGTCACAGCGTTTTGAATTGGTTCGGCTTTTTGAATTGTCGAAAGCCCATCGGAATGACCTCGCGGGATTTGGTCAATATCGCGACCGGAGCGGTGCGTCATCAGTTCCGCTCGCATGACTCCGCGAAACCGGGTCGCGAAGACGTTTCGGTCAAGCGAAAGCCGCCCAAGGTCGGACACGCGGGCACGTTGGACCCGCTGGCCGAAGGCGTTCTGGTTCTGGGAATCGGCGGTGCCTCGCGATTGACTTCGTATCTGCAACAAACCGACAAATCCTACGAAGCCCGCTTTCGGCTCGGGTGCAGCAGCGTGTCCGGCGATTTGGAGGAAACCGTCGTCCCGCATCCCGAGATGCCCGTGCCGACCATCGACCAGCTCCGCCAAGCCGCACGCGGGATGACCGGACGCGTCCGCCAGACCCCGCCGGCGCATTCGGCGATCAAGATCGGCGGCCGGCGGGCTTACCAGATGGCTCGCGAGGGTGCCGACGTCACCGTGCCGAGTCGCGAAGTCTTGATTCACGAATTTCAGGTCACCCGATACGAGTATCCGGACGTGTGGCTTCGCATCACTTGCGGCAGCGGTACCTACATCCGCACGATGGGGATGGACTTGGCGAAACGTTGCCACACCGCGGCGGTCATGACCCACTTGGTTCGCACCCGCGTCGGTCGGTTCGAATTGGACTCCGCGATCGACGTGGAATCGTTGCGTCAGGGCGAATGGGTTCACCATCTTTGTCCCGCCGCGATCGGCGTCGCTCACCTTCCCAAGCTGTGTTTGACGACCGAACAATCCTGGCGAATCGACCACGGCCTGACGTTGACCGCCGGCGAAGTCGACTTCGCCGCACCCGAATCGCTGGCGTCACAGGCGGCAAACGTCACGGATAACGCGCACGTCGCCGCCCTGGATCCCGATGGTCGGCTCCGCGCGATCGTCACCCTCCGGTCCGACCAGTGGCGACCGATTCGCGTGTTTCACGACTAAGCGTTTCACGGATCAACGCCCACAGTTCTGATGATCGTGCCGATTATCAGCGGTATATCAGATGGCACCGTGTCGACGGTGCCGTCACTTGTGTCGATGCGGATCGGGAAATGCCGATGGAGAGACAAGGTTCGTTCGTTTTTCGATCACATCATCAGAAGGTTTCAACGCCATGGCCGACGCTGCGATCGAAGTCATCGATCCGAACAATTCGTTCGAACGTCAGCCGGATTTGCGTCGCGACATCGCCGCCATCGCGTTGGTCGCTGTGACTTTGTTCTTGACCGTGTCGATCGTGACACGCGATCCTGCCGATCCGGTTTCGGCACCGGTCTGGCCGATCGATCGGTTGTATGCGCCCGACACGTTGGTGTATCCGGCCAACGAAGTCATCACGAACGCTTGTGGGTACTGGGGTGCCTTCGCGTCCTCGATGCTGTTCGACGCGTTGGGGATTGCGGCTTGCTTGGTCGTGGCGGCGAGCGGCGGTATCGCGACGGCGTTGCTGGTGCGCGGCCGCTTGAACGCGCCGGTGCTGCGTTCGCTGGGCGGATGTGTCGTGGTGATCGCCGCGGCGACGGCCGCGGCGCTCTCGGGCAGCCAGTTCTACGGGATGCCCGTCGTCGGCGCAGGCGGACACCTGGGCGCGATGACGTCGGCCTGTTTGTCGGACCACTTTGCCCCGGCGGGCGCCTGGATCTTGACGTTGACGACGCTGGCGACCGGTCTGCTTTTGACGACGGACTACGCCCTGCTGTACGCCGGGCGTAAAGTCGTTTCGGGCGTCACGCGGGTGCCGAAGCAAAAGTTCCGACAAGTCGCCGCGGCACTGCCGCTGCGCCCCCGACGTGTGCATGAACCGTTCGCCGATCCCGCCGACGCGATGCGTCTGGCCGGAGAGACGTCGGCCCAGAAGGCCACGCCGATCACCGACGTCGACGATGGCTTGAAAGTCGATGCGGACGACGACGACGTCGCGGAGCCACGAATCAAGCTCCGCAAACCGAAACGCCCCGCCGACGACGAGACCACGTCCGCCGGTGAGAACGATCCAGATGTCGGCGAAACGGGATCGGATGGCATTGGGGATAGCGGTCGCGAATCGGACGAGTCGTACGTCGATGATTACGACGAGGGTGATTGGGAAGACGACGAAGCCGGGGAGGACGATGCGACCGATGAGCCGGTGATTCGCGAACTGGAGGTCGACGGCGAAACGCTCGAAATCCGCCGAGACGAATCGCACGATCCCGTTCCCGCGCCACGCCAGGGACCCAAAATCAAATTGCCCAAGCGACCCGGCACGGATCAGCAGCAGATCGACGCGGCGATGAAAGAGGCCGCACCGGCGGGAAGCGAAGACTACGTGTTGCCGCCGATCGAACTGTTGGAAGCCGGCGACGACATCTGTTACGACGATCAACTGATCGAAGTCCGCCGCAAGGCTCAGCTTTTGGAGGAAGCGTTCAAGAATTTCAACCTGAACGTTCGCGTCGTTGAAATCGAAACCGGCCCGGTGATCGCGCAGTACGAAATCGAATTGGAAGCCGGGCTGCGTTTGAGCAAGATCACCGGCTTGGCCGAGGACGTCGCGATCGCCCTTCGTGTCCCCAGCGTTCGCATCGTCGCGCCGATCCCCGGCAAAAACACCGTCGGCATCGAAGTGCCCAACGAAACGCGGCAAGTCGTCCGACTGCGCGACGTGATCGAGGAATCCGGAAACCAAGCGGCCAAGATGAACATCCCGGTGTTCTTGGGCCAAGACGTCAGCGGAAATCCGATGGTCGTCGACCTGGCCAAAATGCCTCACTTGTTGATCGCGGGCCGCACGGGGACGGGCAAGAGTGTTTGCTTGAACGCCATCATCAGTAGCGTCTTGATGTGCTGCCGGCCGGACGAAGTGCGGATGTTGATGATCGACCCCAAGATGGTCGAACTGAGCGGATACGGCCGGCTTCCCCACTTGATGCACCCGGTCATCACGGACATGAAAAAGGCCGAAGCGATTCTGGCGTGGGCCGTGGAGAAGATGGAGGAACGCTATTCGCTACTGGCCAAAGTCGGTGTGCGTCACATCAACAGCTTCAACGACCTCGGTCGCGAGGAAGTGTTACGACGTTTGGAAGTCGACGAAGAAGACCAAGCCACCGGCGTGCCCGACAAATTACCCTTCATCGTGATCGTCGCCGACGAAATGGCCGACTTGATGATGACCGCGGGCAAGGACGTCGAACAGCACATCATCCGCTTGGCGCAAAAGAGTCGGGCGGTCGGCATTCACTTGATCTTGGCGACGCAAAAGCCCACCGTCGACGTGATCACGGGATTGATCAAGAGTAACTTGCCGGCACGATTGAGTTTTCAAGTCGCCAGCAAGACCGACAGTCGCGTCGTGTTGGACGAAAACGGCGCCGACAAGCTGCTGGGCAACGGGGACATGCTGTTCTTGTGGCCGGGGACCAGCACCCTGATTCGAGGACAAGGGACCTACCTGTCCGACGAAGAAATCGATGCCGTTTGCGACCATTGCAGCATGGTCGAACAGAACTTCGTCGGCGAGTTGATGAACTTGAAGGTGGCCGAGGAAGGTGACGAAACCGGCGATCTGGACGTCAACAACCTGCGCAAGAAAGACGAGCTTTACGAAAGCGCGATCGAAGTCGTCGTGCGGGAGCAGCGTGGATCGATCAGCCTGATCCAACGTTGTTTGGGCATCGGTTACGGCCGCGCCGCCCGGCTGATCGACTACATGGAAGAAGACGGGATCGTCAGCGCCTACAACGGACAAAAGTCACGCGAGGTCGTCATGACGATGCCGCAGTGGCAGCAAATGCAAGGGTTCGAAGTCGACGAAGGCGAAACCGACGAGCACGAAGCCTTGTCGGATCCCCGCGGTCTGAGTGGCGAAGACGTGGCGGATGACGACGAATACGAATCCGCCGAAGAAGGCGAATACGTCGACTACGACGATTGAAATCCGCGTCGACTACGCGAACAACCCCGTCACGGCGCCGGCCTTGACCAGTTCGCGGGGCTGGTTCAGGTGGTTGTAGACGATCGTTTCCGGCGGGATGCCGAAATTGTGATAGATCGACGCGAGGATTTCGGCCGGATGCACCGGAGATTCCAGCGGAGCCGACGCCGTCTTGTCACTCTTGCCGTGAACGTAGCCGCGTTTGATTCCCGCGCCGGCCAGGACCGCGGTGTAACAGTACGGCCAGTGGTCGCGACCGTCGTCGCTGTTGTTGTTGCCGCTGGTGCTGACGCCTCGTTGAGGGCTGCGTCCGAATTCGCCGATCGCGACGACCAAGGTTTCTTCCAACAAACCTCGCTCGTCCAAATCCTCGATCAGACCGCTCAGCCCTTGATCCAACATCGGTGCGGACTGATCCTTCATGCGTTTGCTCAGACCGGTGTGGTGATCCCAGGAGTGATTGTCACTGTTGGCAACCTTGGGCCAAATGACTTCCACGACTCGCGTGCCGGCTTCGACCAATCGTCGTGCCAGCAAGCAGCTTTGGCCGAACGTGTTGCGTCCGTAACGGTCTCGGGTCGCGTCGGATTCGCGGGCCAGTTCGAACGCTTCGCGAGCCTTTCCGCTGACGATCAACGACAGGGCTTGGTCGTAGCGGCTGTCCAGTTCGTAATCCGCGACGGCCTGGTTGATCGCCGGCATTTGTTTATTCAAGAGTTCTCGCAAGCTCGCGCGACGCTCCAGTCGCACGTCAAACACATCGTCACGGAGTCGTAGGTCGTCGATCTTGATGCGATCCATCTTGTTCATGTCCAAGTCGTCGCCGTCGGGATACAGCGTGTACGGATCGAACGACTTGCCCAGAAAACCGGCCGTGCCGCCTTTGCCGACGACGTTGGATTCCTGCAACGGACGCGGCAACATGACGAACGGTAACATCGGTTCGTCCAGCGGCCGCATCTTGATGATGTTGCTGCCGAAGTTCGGAAAGTCCTTCGGCGACGGCGGTTCCAGTTGCCCGGACGGACTGACCTTGTCGGTCGTGTAACCGGTCATCATCTGATAGATCGCGGCGGTGTGATTGAACAAACCGTTGGGCGTGTAAGACATGGACCGAATCATCGTGAAGCGGTCGTTGATCTGCGACAGCTTGGGCAGATTCTCGGTAAACTTGACGCCGGGGATTTTGGTGCTGATCGGCGCGAAAATACTCTTGACGTTGTCGGGCACGTTTTCCTTCGGGTCCCACAAGTCCAGATGACTCGGGCCGCCTTGCAAGTACACCATGATGATGTTCTTGGCCTTCCCCCAACCGGGACCGCCGGTCTTGACTTCCGACGCGGCAGCCGATCCCGACGGGTTTTGCAGTTGCAACAAGTTCGGCAAAGTCAATCCGAGCATCCCGACGCTGCCGACGCGTAAAAACGTCCGCCGCGAACGACCGAGATGCGCGTCACACAAGTCTTTGGCCGGATAACCTTTGAACGAAAGCATGGGACGAGCCGGGGGTTTCGGGGGGTGAGAAAATTGGACGTTGAATTCAGTGGTTGAACAGGAACGCCGGGCTGTTGACGATGGCCCAGACGAGGTCTTCGGCAGCGGTCAAGCGTGGCGACTTGGCCTGAGATTGGCTTTGCACGACGTCTTTGCGAAGCTGGACGAGCGACGGATCATCTGGGGTCGGCTGTTCCCAGCGTTTTTTCAGGTCGGCCAATCGCGTCAGTTCCGCATCGGGAGGGACGGGCGTTTTGGCGTCGGCCAACGCCTTCTTGGCCGCCGACAGGTCGTCGTCGGTCGCGCCGACGTGAGCGGCCAGTTCGGCGGTCTGTTTCTCGGATCGTTGATCGGCCGGTGTTGCCAGGATCGCCGCCAAGGATTCGGATAAGCCGAGCGGCAATTCCTTCGACGCGTCGGTCGTCACGCTGATGCGGAATCGACCCAAGCGATGATCGGCCGCGTTGTGGAACTGAGAAATCTTAAAAGTCAGCTCGATCGGCCGTCCGGCCGACTCAGGCATTTCCAGCGGTCGCAAAAACTTAAACGTCGCCCAGTGCGTCTGGCCGGTCGCGCCGGACACCGCCCAGCCGGTTTGGTTGCGGGGAACACCGTCGAACGTCTGTGCGATTTGAAAACTCGCTTGCTCATAATCGGCCACCGCCGAAGCGATGCCGATCGGAGTGGCTTGTTTCGGTCTGCCCACCGGAGCGGCCGAGACTTCGATTTCGGTGATGACAAAGTTTCCGTTGCCGCCGCGACCGGGGCCGCCGGCAGGCAAATCCGGATCGGCCAGGGCTTCCAAACGAAAGCCGGTGATCCCTGACAACGATGTCCGCATCGTCACGGTGTAAACACCCTTGTCCGTTTTGCCGCTGGCGAGGATCGAACGGTCCGGTTGCGGTGTCAGCTGCGTCGCCCCGGTTGCCACGGCTTTGGCGGCCGCCAGCGGATGCCAGATCGTGGACGACGACTCCGCAGCGGCGTGTTGTTTCTTGACAAAGGCCGCGACCTTTTCGGTCATGTCGGCTTCGGCCTTTCGCAGTTGCTCCTCCGCCCGGGCGATCTTCTCGGCCCGTTGATCTTGCAAGCGTTTCAGCTCCGGCGCGTAGGCGGCCTCGCGTGCCCGGATCGCCGCGATCGTTTCGGCCAATCGATCGGTTCGTCGCTTTTCTAACTCGGGACGGCGGGCTTTCCAGGACGCTTCCGCTTCGGCCAGTCGGGCACGCATGACGTCGTCGTCCGCGGCGATCTGGTCGACCAAATCATTGAAAGCTTCGATTTCCACCTCGCTGGCATGTCGGGCGAGCGTCCGCAAGAAGATCTCGTCGACCAGCGTTCTGTTTTCCCGCAAGACGCCGACCAGCGAATCCAGGTCGTTGGCGTCGCCGGAGATCGCGCCGGAGATCGTCGGACCGCTGATCAACGCCATCACCGGACCGAGCTCCAATCCGGAGGACCGTTCGCATTCACAGGCGCTCTCGCGGGCCGGCCGGCCGAGATTTTGCAGGAACCCGTCGGCCAGTTTGACGCCGGAATCCGACAGCTCCGCGGCGCGGACGCCGGGCTTGGCGCCGGGGATCGACGACGCGGCGCCGGTGACCGCGTGAACGGCGTCGAAGATGACCTCGGCAGGCAATCGCCGAGCCGTCGCGTGCGAATAGTTGGATTTGTCGTCGACGTTCAGGGGATTCGTTTCGACTGACAACTGGTACGTCCGACTGCTGACGATCATTCGCATGAGGCTGCGGACGTCAAAGCCGGACCGGATGAACGAATCGGTCAAATGATCGAGCAGTTCGGGGTTGGTCGGCGGATTGCCGGCACGAATGTCGTCGATCGGTTCGATCAGCCCGACGCCAGTGAGGTAGCCCCAAACGCGATTGACGTAGCTGCGGGCGAAGTACGGATTGTCGGGGCTGGTCATCCAGTCCGAAAGTTCTTCACGACGCGTCCGCCGCTTCGCCGCTTTGACGTCGGCGGACCTGTTCGCGACCAGCGTTTGGCCGTCGTCGCCGGGCAAGTCGTAAGGAAACGCCGGCGCGACGACGTCACCGGTTCGTCCGTGAAGGACTTCGCCGTCGCTGCCGTCATCGACGATTTCATAAAGCGGCGTCGCACCCTCGACGGCCGTGCCGGCGACTTTCTTGTCGCCCGACGCCGGGTCTTTCTTGCGTTCGACGCGGGCGAAGAACGCGGACATCTGGTAGTACTGGTCTTGCGTCCAACGTTCGAACGGGTGGTCGTGGCACTTGTTGCAGTTGAACCGGATGCCCAGGAACAGGTGGGTCGTGTTTTCCATCGCGTCTTCCGCGGTGCGCAAGACTTTGTAGTACGACGCCGGCGGATTGTCTTTGTTGGAACCGCTCGCGGTCAGAATTTCTGCCGCGAATTCGTCGTACGGTTT
>Ga0102938_10003686_pt1 | contig 11395 bp, 8 predicted proteins | sample SalPonR2_B_D2_MG_FD_84516 | JGI IMG/M metagenome (GOLD analysis project Ga0102938, IMG submission 84516) | Salt pond soil microbial communities from South San Francisco under conditions of wetland restoration - Salt Pond MetaG R2_B_D2_MG | ecosystem: Environmental > Aquatic > Marine > Intertidal... | reverse complement strand
CATCCCCGCCGTTTCAGAGGGCCGAGTGGCGGTTCGATCGGGCGGCGGGTCGTCTGTCCCGCAGCGTCTGGCCGGTGACCACCCCTGCACGGGCGGGCCAGCGCAGCCCCGAACGGGTCCTTTTCACCGGCGTCCGGTCGATGCGGCTGCGCAGCTACTGGTCCGGCACCGGCTGGGTCGAGGGGGTTGGCGGCGACCTCGCGCAGCGAACCGACCCCGCGCCCGGCGGCGCGGATTCGGACCGTGCGTTTTCGCGCGTTCAGAGCGCCTATTCCGACACCTTGCCCATGGCGGTCGAGATCACCTTGACCCTCGACGCCTTGGGCGAGATCCGCCTGCTGGAGACGTTGCAATGAGGGCGCAGCGCGGATTTGTCCTGGTCAATGCATTGGTGCTGGTCGGGGCCTTGGCTGCGGCAGCCATGGTGCTTCTGGTGCGGGCGGAAATGAGCGTGCAGCGTCAGTCTGTCTGGCAGAGCGCGGCACAGATCGAGGCCTATCTGGACGCCGTCGACACGCTTGCCATCTCCTTGCTGGAGGCAGACGCGCCGGGTGGCGCGGATCACATGCAGGAGGTCTGGGCGGAGCCGATCCGAACCGTCGAACTTGACCGCGGGGACGTGACGGGCCGGATTGAGGATCTGCAAGGACGGTTCAACGTCAATTGGCTCTCGGTGCCCGAGGATCTGGCGTCACAGGAAGCCTTTGACCGGCTCCTTGTGGCGCGCGGCCTGCCGTTGGCCAGCGGCGCGGCGATCCGGGCCTTTCTGACCCCCGGCCAACCGGCCAACCTGGCTGCCTATGCCGGGGCCTCTCCCGCCACGCTGCCCCGGGGCGGCCCGATCCGGAATGCGCGGCAACTGCTTACAATTCCGCAACTCTCGCCAGAGCTTTTTGCACGGCTCGCGCCCGTGATTGCTGCCCTTCCCAGCGATACCCGCCTGAATGTGAACACCGCCCCCTCAGAGGTTCTGGACGCATGGCTGCCCGGTGTTGACGGCGCGCTGGCGCGGCAATTGGTCGATCGGCGCAGGCGTGAGCCCTATACGTCGGTTGAGGACTTCGTGCTAGACCTGCCGGCGGATGTTGCGGCGGCGCTGGATGAAGCGCGTCTTGTGACCTCTTCGGACTGGTTTGTCGTTCAGGCAACCGCCCGGCTCGACGGGCGCAGCATGTCACGGCAAACGGTGCTGGTGCGTCAGCCGCTTCCCGTTGGCGTGTCGGTCGACTATCGTCTGCCCGATGGCTGAACGAGCAGACCCCATAGCGGCGACCGCGCCCCCGCAAACCGACTTGCCCACTGTCCCGATTGACGCCGCGGATGGCGCTGTGGCGCGTTCCCGTCATGTCCTGCTGGTCCCGGGCGAGGCCGCGCCATTGATGAGGCTCGATCTGCCTGCGAAATTGCGCGGGGCCGCGCGGGAGGCCGTTGCGCAAAGGCAACTGATCGACATGTTGGGACCCGAGGCGGAAATGCTTCAGATGCGGCCGTTCACGCTGGGCGGGGCCGGGGATGGTTGGGGCCGCGTGCTGGTCGCGGACCGGGCGCAGCTTGCGGCTTGGCGCGGGATGGCCGGCCGTCATTGTGTCGCGCTGCTGCCGGATTACCTTGCCTTGCCGATCGCGGAGGGTCTTTGGACCGTTGCGGGCGAAGGGGGACATGTGCGCGCCCGTTTCGGTCCCGAGGATGGCACGACCACGACCGAATCCGTCCTGTGCCTGCAAGCCGCGCGCTACCTGTCGGAGGACGTTCGGCCGGACCGCGTGTTGCGGTTCGGCCCTCCGTTGCCCGCCTTCGAGGCGCAGATGGCCGAGGCCGGCATCACCGTCGTCACGGATCCGAAGGAGGCGGGCACCCCGCCTCCGCGAACTTTTGCGCTGGGCGAATTGGCGCTGGACCTGCGTGCCGATCCGCAGGCTGCCCGCACCCGCATGGTGCGCCAGATCCGTGCGTGGCGCTGGCCCGTTCTGACGGGTGCGCTTGCGGCCGGATTGTGGGCTGCGGCGCAACTCACCGTGATCCGCGCGACCGAGGCGGAGATCGCGGCGCTGACCGCCGAAACCCTGCAAACCACGCGGCAGACCTTTGTGCCCAATGGTCCGATCCTCGACATTCGCGTGCAGATTGCGCGCGTTCTGAACGATGCGCGCGAGGCATTGCGCGCGGAGTCGAACGACGTATCGCCCCTGAGTCTGTTCGCCCGCGCCGCGCCGGTGATCTCGAGCGCGCAGGCGGCGCCGCAATCCGTCGCCTGGGAGGCCGGCGGGGGGCTGCGTCTTGTGCTGCGCCTTGATGATTTCGCCGCCGCGGATGCCTTGGTCGATGCGCTTGCGGCACTGGACCTGAGGGTCGAGATGCAGGATGCCCGTCTGTCCGAAGACAATGACCGCGTAATGGTGGATATTGAACTGATGATGCCGGAGAACGGTGGATGATCCGTGGGCTGGTAGAGCACCTGTTGCGCCTGTCCGGGCGGGATCGCGCCTTGCTGCTGGCGCTTGGGCTGGTGGGGCTGGGCGGTCTGGCGGCCGGAATCCTGCTGCCGCTGGCGGAGCGGCGGACAGCGGCAGAGACAGCCTTGGTCGAGGCGCGCGCCTTGCAGGCCTGGGTGTCCGCCCGCGCGGCAGAGGCTGACGTGTTGCGCGCCGCCGCGGGCCCGGGGCAGGTCGCGCCCATCGGCCTTGCCGCGGTTCAGCGCAGTCTGGAACAGGCCGGCTTGATCGACGCGGTTGCAACGCTGTCGGCCAGCCGGGGGAACGGAATCGAGATGCGGTTCGAAGAGGTTTCCTTTGACCGTCTGATCGGCTGGGTCACGCAGGTCGAACCTGTCTGGGGCTATCGTTTTGCGGCTTTTCGCATCGAGGCTAGTCCCGAGCCGGGTCTTGTCAGTGCCCGGTTCGATGTCCTGCCGGCGCAGTAGGTCCCTTCTTGCGTTGGACCGGCTGTGGCCTATGTCTGCGACAGTTTCGGGGGGGAGGGCTTTCCCAAAGGGAACGGGATACGGGTCAGGATGCGGTGCAGCCATCGACGGCGGGATGGAAAAGCCTCTGTCGCGCCGATACGCCCACGGTGACAGGGATCTCCTTGGGGCGTCCATTGCGGCGCGATCGGAAAGGGACCGCTATCCGGGGCACCTGTCACAGTGTCTGTAGCCTGACCTCGATACTTGCGCGTCGTCCGGCAAGCGCGCCCAGAGGATCCAGTTCCGGATGGGTCGCCAGAACCTGGTTCATCGCCGTCTGCGCCTTTTGAAGATGCGCGCGCCCGGCGCCTGTCTGACCCTCGGCGAGGGCCGCGAGGCCCAATTCGTGGCGGGCCGTCGCCGCCACGGCCAAAGCAGCCGCGCTGCCCACGCCGCTTTCGCGTGACGCCATCTGCTCCCCGGCGCGCGCCGCGCCGTTGTAATCGCCAGCCCTCAGCAGGCTGTGGGCATATTCAAGCTGGATCCGTGGCAGAAAAGGGCCGGCGCTGGCCATCAGTTGTTGATACTGTCGGCTTGCCTGCGAATACCGCCCCTCTTCGAGCGCGCTACGGGCCGTGAAATAATTCTTGCGAAAGCCGTTCACGTTGCCGGGCGCGGTGTCGCAAGCCGCCAGAGGCAACGTCAATCCAAGCGCCAACAGCGCCAGAGTGATCCGTTTCGGTCCCATACTGCTCTATTCCTCATCGTCGCCAAGGTTTGCCTTGATCGTGGCGCATGTTACCACTTCAAGGGGTCAAGCGTCCACGAAAACCGACCGACCTCTTGGCAATGGAGATATCGACATGCGCTGGCTGGCCTGGCTATTGACGCCACTGACCCTTGCCGCGGCCGTCTGGTCGGGCGGGATGCTTTGGCGCGCGGTGCAGGATCCACTGCCCGAAGCGGGACAGATCGCTAAGGATCCCGCTGCGGACGCGCTTGCGCTGAACTTGCCCGAGCCGCAGCCGCCCACGCGCTGGCCGTCCTTGTTCGGCACATTCACGCCGCCGGAGCCACAGCCGCCGCGTCCCCCCGAACCTGTCGAGGCGCAGCCACCGCAGCCCCCGGCTCCGCCGCTCGAGTCCCTTGGCTATGCGCTGAAGGGTGTCGTCAGCAATGGCGGCAATCGCTGGGCGATCGTTTCGCATCCGACCGGGGACAGGCTGCTGCGCGTCGGAGACACCTTGGCGGAGGGGGTCACCGTCCTGGCCATCGAACCGGAGGGCCTGAGGATCGACAACCAGGGGCAGAACGCGCTTTTGGCCTTTCAGGAGTGACCGTGCGGCCATACTCGGCCCCGCCATTCAACGCTGGGGGAGACAAAGCAACCGGTTCGCGCTATGGTTTCGCAAAACAACCGTGATAACGCACGGATCGAAAAATCGAGAGGGCACGAGAGTGCGGGCAGGACTATCGGCAGACATGCGCGGGCCATGCGTGGTCCGAATCTGGCTTTTGGCACTCGTCATGGCCTTTTGCACCTTGTTTCCGGGTGTCGCGCGCGCGCAGGGTGAGCTGGATCTGCGGGACGCGGACCTGCGCAGCTTTGTCGAGATCGTGTCAGAGGCCACGGGACGAAACTTCGTCATCGATCCCGGTGTGCGGGGCACGGTCACCGTGTTGGCCCCCGGCACCGTGTCGCCCGCCGCGCTTTACGAAATCTTCCTCAACGTGCTGGAGGTCAACCGCCTGACCATCGTCGAGGGCGTCGACGCGGACCGGATCGTGCCGCTCAACACGGCGCGCGAGCTGTCGCCCGGGGCGGCGGGGTCCGGCCTTTATGAAACCCGCGTAATCCGCTTGCGACATATCCCCGTCGCCGAGGTGGTGGATGTGATCCGGCCGCTTTTGCCGGCCGAGGCGGTTATTTCGACGGTGCCGGAGGCGCGGATGATCATCCTGTCGGATCGGGTGGGCAACTTCCGTCGCATTCAGAACCTGATCTCCGAACTCGACCAGCCGCGCGCGGATCCAATCGAGATGATCCGCCTGCGCAATGGCGACGCACGCGAGGTTTTGCAGATCGTGCAGTCGATGGGCATTATTCCTGACGGGGCCAGCGTCAGCGTCGATGCCCGTTCCAACGCGCTTCTGGTGCTGGGGCCGCAGGGGCTGCGTGACCAGATCCGGGCCTTGGCCGGACGGCTGGATGCGCAGCAGAACAGTCAGCAAAGCCGGGTGGTCCAGATCAACTATGCCGATGCGGCGCAACTGTCGGATGTGGTCCTGCGCAGCTTTCAGGGCGCCGACACGACCGGTGGTGAAATCCGCATCGTGTCGGAACCGGGGACCAATTCGCTGCTGATTTCCGCGCCTGCCGACCGGATGCCGGAGATTGTCGCCATGATTCAGCATCTGGACCGCCGCCCGACGCAGGTGCTTGTAGAGGCGGTGATCTTCGAGATGTCGGTGGACGGGTTTTCGGATCTGTCCGTGCAGTTCGGTGCCGTGCTGAACGATGCGATCGTCGGTGGCGTGCAATTCGCGCTGGAGGGACGGCCCAGCCTCACCAGCCTGGTATCGACCGTGTTGAACGGCGATGTCGCCAATCCGGGCAACGGCGGCGTGATCGGCGGGCGGCGTGGCGACTCGACCACCGGAATTGCCGGACTGTTGACTGCCATCGCGCAGACGCGCAGCACGCGGTTGCTGTCGACCCCGTCGATCATGACGTTGAACGGGCAGGAGGCAGAGATCGTCGTGGCGCAGAATGTGCCCTTCGTGACCGGACAGTTCACGCAGGTGGGGCAGGGCGCGGTCGAGGAACCGTTTCAGACGATCGAGCGGCAGGATGTCGGCCTGACGCTGAACGTGGTTCCGCAGATCAATGCCGATGGCACCGTGCGCATGGTGATCAAGCAGGAAGTGTCAAACCTGACCAATTCGACCTCTTCGGCAGGCGGTGAGATCACGGCGAAGCGGGCGCTGTCCACGACCGTTCTGGTGCGCGACGGCAATGTGATCATGCTGGGCGGCCTGCTGGAGAACGGGTTCGGCTCTGACGCGCAGCGTGTTCCCGGCCTGTCAGAGCTTCCGCTTGTCGGCGGTCTGTTTCGCGGCAAGTCAGGGTCGCGCAACCAGCGTGTCCTGCTGGTCCTGTTGCGCCCGCGTATCGTGAATTCGGATCAGGAAGCCACCCGGCTGACCCGCGAACTGGCCCGCGAGGCGCGCAGCGCCAGCCTTGCCATCCAGCCCGAGGACAGCACGCGTTTCCCTCAGACGCCGCTTGGGTCGCTGCCCTTTGACGGGGCCGATCTGAACCAGCCCTTTGATGCAGGGTTCATCGACCGGGCGGCGGAAACCCGCAACTACCCGCCGCTTCCCAGCCGTCTGCGTTTCAGCGGAAACTGATCGCGCGGCTGCGGGCTTGCAGTGTTGCCTGTGGCGCGGCAATGTCGAGTGCATGGGCCGGGTGGCATCGGGGAGAGTAACACTCCGCCAACCGGTCCCATCGCCCAACCCGTGCACAGCCGACCCGCCGAGGAACCCGACACCCGATGGCCCAGCCACAAGATCCGTCGCCATCTAAAGCTGCCGAACCGGGCAGGATGCTGGGATATGCGTTTGCCCGCGATCATGGCGTGGCGGTGGATGGCGGCGTTCTGGTCACAGGTCCGGAGGCCACGCTGACCGGCCTGCGTGAGGCGCAGCGCCGCATCGGGCTGCGGGCGCCCTTGCGGCAGATGGATATGGCCGGGTTCGAAGCGGTTCTGGCGCGACTTTATCACAATGGCAGCCGGGAGGGCGGAGAGGAACCCGTGACCTTTGAAATTCAGGAGGATGTCGGTTCCCAGCGCGGTCGCGACCTTCTGGAAGACGCGACCGAAGCGCCGGTGATCCAACTGGTGAACCAGCTATTGCGGCAGGCGGTGCTGGAGGGCGCGTCGGATCTGCATGTGGAACCGCATGAGGGCGGCCTGCGCGTCAGAATGCGCATCGACGGCTTTCTGCAAACCGTTCTCGACCGGCCGGATGTGCCGGTCAAGCGGGTCGTCTCGCGCCTCAAGGTCATGGCCGGGCTGGACATTGCCGAGACGCGCCTGCCACAGGATGGCCGCATCCCGCTCCGGCTGGGCGGGCGGATGATCGACACGCGGGTCAGTTCGCTGCCCGGCAATTATGGCGAACGCATCGTGCTGCGGATCCTTGACCGCGCCGCGGGACTGGTGCCGCTGGATGCGCTGGGCCTCGACCCGGCGCAGATCGCGCTGCTGGAACGGCTGGCCACGATCCCGAATGGCGTCATTCTTGCAACCGGTCCCACCGGCGCTGGTAAGACCACCACATTGTATTCCCTGCTGAAGCTGGCCGACCGCGAGGAACGCAACATCGTGACGGTCGAGGACCCGATCGAATACGACCTTACCGGCATTTCCCAAACCCAGATCAATGCCGAGATCGGTATGACATTCGCCGCCGGACTTCGGGCGACCCTGCGGCAGGATCCCGACGTGATCCTCGTGGGGGAAATCCGCGATGGCGAGACGGCAAGCACCGCCGCACAGGCGGCCCTGACCGGGCATCTGGTGTTTTCCTCGCTGCATGCCAACAACTCTGTCAGTGCGGTGGTGCGGCTGCGCGATCTGGGATTGGAAAACTTTCTGATCGCGGCCACGTTGCGCGGGGTGATCGCACAGCGCCTCTTGCGCCGGCTGTGTCCCGACTGCCGCCGCGGCCGGCCACCGGATGCATCAGACGCGGCGCAGTTCGACCGCGCCGGCGTGGCGATGCCGACTGTGCTGCATGACCCGGTCGGCTGCGCGGCCTGTAATGCCAGCGGATATTCCGGACGCATCGGGATCTTCGAAATCCTCGAGATTGACGAGACCCTGCGCGAGGCCATCACCGACGGCGCGGGGGAGGGCAGGCTGTGGCAAGGCGCGCTTGCGCCCCGCGACCGGTTGCTGGGACAGGCGCTGCGCGTGGTCGCCGAAGGCCGCAGCAGCCTGTCAGAGGCACTGCGCGTTGTCGGGGACGGCGCGTGAAACCCTATGGCTACGTTGCCTATACCGCCGAGGGCCGCCGCAAGGCCGGGACAATGGTGGCAGAGACAGAGGCACATGCCTCCGAACTGCTCAGGGCGCAGGGCCTGTATGTGTCGGAACTCACTGCGCGCGGCAGCCGCACGCGGGGCGCGGGCCGGGTGCCGCGGCTGGGCCGGGCTCGTCTGTCGCGCGACTTGCAGGCGGTGTTCACGCGGCAGATGGCGGTTCTGCTTGGCGCGGAAATGGCCGTGGACACCGCCCTCGGCACGCTGCGCAGTGCGGGCAGCACAGCCGCGCTGGATCTGGTGGTGGCGCGCGCGCAATCGGCCCTGCTTGAGGGCGAGCCGCTTGCCGACGCCTTGGAAAACAGCGGCGCGGGCTTTCCGCGTTACTACCTCGCCGCCATTCAGGCCGGGGAGCGCGCCGGGGAGCTTTCCAGTGTTTTCAACAGTCTAGCCGACCACCTTGAGACGGCGCGCAGCGACCGCGCGCAATTGGGTTCTGCGCTGGTCTATCCGGCCTTCGTTGCGGTCGTCTCTGTCCTTGTGGCGGGGGTTCTATTTGTCACCGTGGCGCCGGAAATCGTCGCCCTGTTCGAAACTTCGGGACGCCCCTTGCCGCAGTTGACGCAGGTCATGATGGCGATGTCACGCTGGATCGAAGGGCATCTGATCCTGATCGGCGCAGGGGGACTGGCCGTGATCGCGCTTGGGGTGGCCAGTGCGCGGGTGTCCGCCCTGCGCGACAGGCGGGACGGCCTGCTCCTGCGCCTGCCCGTGGTGGGCGGGTTGATCCGGTCCGCCGCGGCGGTGCAGTACCTGCGCACGCTCGCGCTGGTGCTGGACGCGCGGCACACGGTGCCGATTGCCGTCGACAGCGCCGCGACCGTGCTGACGATCACCCGTTTCCGGACCGAGGCCGAGGCCGTCGCCGTATCGCTGCGTGAGGGCGAAACGCTGTCGCGCGCGCTGTCAGCACTGAGTTTCGTGCCCCCTGTGGCGCGGCAACTGATCGGCGCGGGCGAAGTTTCGGCGCGTCTGGCGCGGATGACCGGGCGCGCCGCCGCGCTGGTGGAAAACGGCCTGTCGACACAACGCAAGCGGCTGGCCGCGCTGCTGGAACCGGCGCTGATGATGCTGGTGGGCGGCATGGTTCTGGTGATCGTGCTGTCAGTTCTTCTGCCGATCTTCGATCTGCAGACTCTGGTCACGCCCTGATCCGGTCAAGCACGATCCCGCAACGCGGGAAATATGCGCTGTCGCCGGAATGTCGCAATTGGGTATCAACTGCAGGTTTATAGGCTCGCCCCCTGCCTTCAAGCTTCCATTGGGCGCGTCTCGCAGGTTACCAAAATTGTAAAGGCTGTGCACGATATCGTGACAGTGAAAGAGACGTTCGACGTCAGGCGCTCCGCGAAGGGGCCGGCGTTCGAAAGGGAGAGACTGAAATGGCTGTTATCCAACGTGTGCTTTGTTTTCTCGTTGTCGGCCTCATGTCTCTGGCCGCACCGGCGGTGGCGCAGGGTCTGACATTCGATAAAGTGTTCTCGCCGAACAATATCGGCGCGGGTAGCAGCGCGACACTGACCTTTACGATCAGCAGCGCCGAAAGCACGCCGACCACCGATCTTGCCTTTACCGACAATCTGCCCGCAGGGCTGGTCATCGCGGACAATGCCGCCTCGACCACCTGCGTGGGTGCCGACCTCAGCGCGCCAGATGGCGGCAGTTCCATCACTTTCTCGAACGGGCTGCTTGGCGTGGGCGAGACATGTACCGTCACCGCCACCGTGACGGCGGCCTCTGCCGGGACCTACACCAATGTCTCTGGCGATCTGACCTCGTCGGCGGGCAACAGCGGGTCTGCGACCGACGATCTGACGGTCTTGACCACCCGGCCCGGGTTTTCGAAATCGCTCAGCCCGGCGTCGGTGAACTTTAACCAGATCACGACGGTGACCTATACCATCGACAATTCCGCGAACGCGGCGGGCATCGGCAACCTGGACTTCAGCGAAACCTTTCCCAGCGGAGTGACGATCGCCTCGCCCTCCAACGCCGCCACGACCTGCGGCAATACAGCTTTGCCGACGGTTGTCACCGCGCCTGTGGGCGGCAGCACGATCACCCTGGACTCGGACGGGTTTGCGCCCACATTTCCGGCCATTGCGGCCGGGGCCACCTGCACCGTCACTGTCGATATCGTGGCCGCCGTTACAGGATCCATCCCGCTGGTCTCCGACGCGCTGCTAGCGGATTTCACAAGCGTCGGGATCTCTGCCGCGACGCTGGATGTGACGGCCGAAGCGCTCAACATCGCAAAGGACTTTCTGACAAATCCGGCGAACGCGGGCACTTCCACAACGCTGCGCTTCACGATCCGGAACCGCGACCGGTTCGGGGCTGCATCCTCGGTTGCCTTTACAGACGATCTGACGTTCCTGCCGGGCCTGACCTTCGACAGTGTCGTGTCGAACTCCTGCGGCGGCACGCTCACCGGGGTCGGCACCTCGAACATCGGCTTTTCCGGCGGCAGCATCGCCAGCGGCGCGCAGTGCCAGATCGACGTGTCCCTGGGCGTGCCAGCCGGCGCGGCGGGCGGCACCTATAGCAACGTGACCTCGACCGTGACGGGCGTTATCGGGGGTGACACGGTCGTCGGCAACAGCGCGTCCCGCGATCTGGTCGTGCCCTCGGGCGGCGGCGCGCCCATCCTCAGCCTCGACATTCTCGAAGCGGGCACCCTGGCCGCCAACCCCACCCCCAGCCCGGGCGAGGATATTGTCTTCCGCTTCACCATCGAAAACGGGTCGAGCAGCAGCACGGCCACCGATGTCGCAGCGCGTCTGCAGCTGGCCCCGCCGCTTGGTTTGCCGCTTTCGATCGCCTTTCCCGCCACGCCCTGCGGCGGCGCCTCGACAGTCACTTTGTCCGGCCCCTTCGATGGCCCGCAATTCGTGCAACTCTCAAGCGGAGAACTTGCCCCGGGCGGCAACTGCACCTTCGACGTCACAGTGACATTGGCGAATGACATTTCCGGCGGCACCTATGATTTTAATCCCGATGACCCGACCGCCACAGTCAACGCCGCAACCGTGACCGGCACCGCCACGGGCGATTCCGTGACTGTCGGGGGTGGGGTGAACCTGAGCTTTTCGCAGTTCTTTTCCGGTGCTGTTGCCCCCGGCGACACGGTCGACCTGACATTCGAGATCATCAACACCGTGGAATCGGGCGCCGTCACGGATGTCGGCTTCACCAATGATCTTGGCGCGGCATTGACGGGGCTTACCGCTGGTGCCCCGACGGTGAATGAATGCGGGGGCACACTTGTCAGATCTGCCGGGGATACGGTCCTGACCTATTCTGGCGGCGCCTTGGCCACCGACCAGACCTGCCTGATCACGGTCCCCGTGACCGTTTCTGCCGGGGCGGCCAGCGGGACGTAT
>Ga0102938_10003685_pt1 | contig 11395 bp, 12 predicted proteins | sample SalPonR2_B_D2_MG_FD_84516 | JGI IMG/M metagenome (GOLD analysis project Ga0102938, IMG submission 84516) | Salt pond soil microbial communities from South San Francisco under conditions of wetland restoration - Salt Pond MetaG R2_B_D2_MG | ecosystem: Environmental > Aquatic > Marine >... | reverse complement strand
GACGGCAATGTCTACGTTGCGAGTGTCGGCGGGAGCGAGATCACGGTCCATGATCCCGAGACCGGTGAGATCATCGAGCGGCTCGGCCCCGACCAGGGTGTCAATGGACCCGATGACGTGTTCGTCGCCGATGACGGCACGATCTACTGGACCGATCTGCTGCTCGGCAATGTGGGCATGATCGCACCGGGTGGTGAAGCGACGACCCAGTCGGTCGGCGCGGGTGCGAACCCGATCACGATCTCTGATGATGGTCGGCTCTTCGTGGGGCGGATCTTCCTCGGTGACGGCCTCTACGAGCTTGATCCGATGCTCGAGGCTGATCCGGTCCCGGTCGGCGAGATCGCCGGGCTCAACGCGTTCGACTTCGGTCCCGATGGGCTGTTGTATGCACCGTCGTTCTTCACCGGGGAGGTCGTTCGCATCGACGTCGACGCTGCCGTGCCGGTACCTGAGGTCGTGGCCACCGGCCTCGGCGTGCCCTCGTCGGTGAAGTTCAACTCGGCGGGCGAGGCGCACGCCGTCGATCTCTCCAGCGGTCAGGTGTTCAAGTTGGATCTCGTCGGTGGTGACCACGAGATGCTGCTCGACATCGACGGCACGATCGACAACATCGCCTTCGATGCCGATGACCGACTCTTCGTGATTGCCGGCAATGACAACCAGATCATCCGCATCGACGACGACGGCACCACCGAGTTGGGCGAAGCCGGTTTCGGGTTGCCGGGCGGTGTGGCCGTCTCGCCTGACGGCACCGTCTGGGTGGCCGACTTCTTTGCGATGCGCGGTTTCGATCCCACCGACCTGTCGACCTGGTCGACGTCGTTCGTCGATCGGTTCTCACCCCCGGGTGAGGCGTTCGCCGGTGCGGGCAGCGTGTCGGCCGACGGCGACAACCTGATCGTGTCGAACGCGTTCTCGGGATCGGTACAGGTGCTCGACCCCGAGACCGGTGACCTCCTGCAGGACGTTCGCGACACCGTGCTTCCCCTCAATGCGATCCGCCACGGCGAACTGCTCGTCGCCGCGCAGGCCGGTGGGGCCAACGTCGTCGACGTCAACGATCCTGCGACCGTGGTGCTCGCAGATCTCGGTCTCCCGCTCGGGCTGGCATCGGATGGCACCACGCTCTATGTCGGCGACTGGGGGACAGGAAACATCTGGGCAGTCGACGAGGTCGGTGCTCGCGTCCTGGCGTCGGGATTGGCCCAACCGGAAGGTCTCGCGCTCGACGGCGGCCGGCTCCTCGTGGTCGAGACCGGGGCCCGGCAGGTCACCGCGATCGATGTGGCGAGCGGCGAGACGTCGGCGGTCATCACCGGGCTCGACTTCTCCGCAGTCGGACCCCAGGGATTCCTTCCCTTCGGGGCAATGGCCGGCGTTGCGGTCGGACCCGACGACGCGATCTACGTCAGCGACGACGGCGTGAACAGCGTCTACCGATTCGAGCGCTGAGCCTGGCGACGGCCGCAGCGGTGAATGTTCGAGGACTCGCCGCTGCGGCCGTTCGGTCGTGCGCTCGGCCGAGCGATCTCCGGCGTGATCGGTCACCGCCCATCCGGGAAAGTGCATCGTCACGCTTGGGCTTCACAGCGTGTCGGTGGGTGCTCATGCGTCGATGTCGGCGGCGACACCGCGAGCGAGCGCGGTGAGGCGTCGCCGGTAGTCCGCCACGGCGGGCGAGTCGAACTTGAATCCCTTGGGTGAGAGCTCGAGCACCTCCGCCCATTCTGCTCGTCGAGCACTCGCTGCCTGGCTGCGGCCGGGGTATGCCTTGGAGAGGAACGCTGCGAGTCCGCTGCGCAGTCGTGCGACCACGTGTTGGATCTCCTCGGCGGTGTCGGCGGTCTTGGCGCTCATGATCTCCTCGGAGTGCTCGGAGGCCGCCATCTGCTCCCACAGGTCACCCTCGAAACGTTGGAGGAAGCCGTCCAGACGTTGAGCGGTCGTGCCGTCATCGTCCAGTGCCTGCAGAGCGCGGTCGACGTGATCGTCGAAGAGCGCCACGAAGGCCGACGCGAAGATGTCGCCCTTGTTTCGGAAGTACTGGTAGAGGGCGGGGCGCGACATGCCGGCTGTGTCGGCGATGTTGGCCATCGACGTTGCCGAGAAGCCGCGTTCGGAGAACTGGGCGATCGCTGCGGCGTGGATGGCCCGTCGTTGGAGGTCGCCGCGTTGGCCGGTTTGGGCATCGGGCGATTCGCGTGCCGTCATCCGACTAGCTTGACACATTCTGCTGAATATGTCAGCCTACCGGCCCTGACGGTTCCGAACGAAATTGTCAGACCCGTCCGCCACGCACACGCAGGAGCAACGACATGACTCGACTCGGCTATCAGATCCCGAACTTCACCTACCCCGACATCTCTGGCGCCGAGATCTTCGAGAACGTCGTTGCGCAGGCCCGGGCAGCCGAGGCCGCCGGCTTCGATCGTGTCTTCGTGATGGACCACTTCTACCAACTGCCAGGGATCGGCGCCCCTGACGAGCCGATGTTCGAGTGCTACACGATGCTGTCCGCACTGGCGCAACACACGGAGACGGTCCGGCTCTCCGCGCTCGTGACCGGCAACACCTACCGGAACCCTGCGCTCCTGGCGAAGACGATCACTGCGCTCGATCACGTCTCTGGTGGGCGGGCGACGCTGGGCATCGGCGCCGGCTGGTTCGAACTCGAGCACCAGTCGCTCGGCTTCGAGTTCGGCACCTACACCGACCGCTTCGAGAAGCTCGAAGAGGCACTGCAGATCATCATCCCGCTCCTCGATGGCGAACGCATCACCCTCGACGGCAAGCACTATCAGGTCACCGACGCGTTCAACGTCCCGGCCCCGGTGTCGAAGATCCCGGTGATGATCGGCGGATCCGGAGAGAAGAAGACACTCCGCATGGTCGCCCAGTACGCCGACGAGTCGAACCTGGTCGGGACGCCGGCGCACGAGATCCCCCGCAAGCTCGATGCGTTGGCCGCCCACTGCGAACGCCTCGGGCGTGACCGCAGCGAGATCACGGTCACCGCGATGCAGATGGTCTGCGTCGCCCCGACGATGGAGGAGGCCGAAGCCGACCTCGCCGAGCTTGCCGCCGTCAAGGGTTGGCCGACCGAGATCGTCGAGATGGCCAAGGGGATCCTCGTGTTCGGCGACCCGGACACTGTCGGCGAACGGCTGCAGGCCTGTATGGACGCCGGCATCGACGGGCTGACGCTCAACCTGCCCGTCAACGGCCACAAGACCGACCGCATCGCCTTGCTGGGTGACATCGGGTTCGCGGTCACGGCGAAGTGATCGGGCCGACGACCATGCGCATTCTCATCACCGGGAGCAACAGCGGGTTCGGCAAGCTCGCCTCGCTCACACTCGCTCGTCAGGGACACCACGTCATCGCGACCATGCGGTCGCTCGACAAGCGTGCAGCGCTGCTGGACGAGGCGGCAGCCGAAGGGCTCGACATCGAGGCTCGTCAACTCGACGTGTGCGATCCCGGCTCGATTGCTGCGGCATTGGCCGATGCCGCGGACATCGATGTGCTCGTCAACAACGCCGGCTTCGAGGTGCAGGGTGCGCTCGAGATGATCGACGACGAACTGATGCACCGCCAACTCGACACCAACGTGCTCGGCCCGCTTCGCCTGATCCGGTCGGTGATGCCGGCGTGGCGTGAGCGCGGCCACGGCGTGGTCGTCAACGTGAGCAGCGTGGTCGGGCGTGCGACGTCGCCGTTCGGTGGCGCGTACGCCGCATCGAAGCACGCACTCGAGGCGATGTCGGAAGCGCTGCACTGGGAGGCGTCACCAGCCGGCATCCGTGTCCGCGTGATCGAGCCCGGTCGGTTCCCGACCACCGACTTCGGGTCCAACATCGTGCGGCCCGATGGATGGGAAGGGTCAGCGTTCGAAGCCAAGGCGCTGTCACTGCGCGAAGCGCTGATGAGTCTCGACTCGGGTGAACCCTCCGACCCCCAGGCGGTGGCCGATGCCATCGCGTTCGCAGCAACCGATCCCGAGGCACCGTTCCGCATCGTGGTGGGAGACGATGCGAACCTGATCCTCGCTGCGAAGACCTCGATGTCGTTCGGGGACTTCGAGCAGGCCATGCGCTCCACCATCAACTGGTACGAGTGAACGGCTCGGCGAGCGAGCCCTGCGGTGACGCAACACTTTCGCCAACCCAAGTTCCTCGTTGCCCAGCCGCTCGCAGTTGGAAGGCGGCCGTCTCCACGGCGGGCGGGCTCCGCGTCTTCGTCTTCGTCTTCGTTCTCGTGGGGTCGTCGTCGGGCTCGAGTACTGGCTCAGCCCTTGCGCCAGACGCGCTGCGAAGAAGCTGCGCCGGACATCGTCCCTCGCGATCACAACGGGTCGCGGCGCCTCGCGGCCAGGAGCGAATCGATGCTCAGCGACATGCCGGACGCAGTCAGGTGCGGAACGGCGGATCGAGGACGTCACCGACGCGGTGATTCAGCGCCCGGATCACCCGGTCTTCGCGGTGCTGGCCCAACAGACTGACGGTTGCGGTCGCCAGCGCGAAACGGCGACCCTCGACCGCAGGGAGCCCGCACCATCTGGCGATGAGGATCGCGAGGAAGTGGCCATGCGCGAACACGACACCGTTGCCGTCGGCAACGTCCCGATCGAACCGCTCCAGGAAGTGGTCGGCGCGTCGACCGACTGCGTCGACCGATTCGCCACCGAGGATCGGATGGGTCCACACCGACCAGTCCGGCACGCGCTCGCGCGTCTGCGGGGTCGATTCGCCCTCGTAGTCGCCGTAGTCCCACTCCACCAGATCGTCGTCGATCGTCACGCCGCAGGCAGGTTCGACGAGCTCCGCCGTCTCGCGGGCGCGCCGCAGGGGGCTCGTGTACGCGCGCTCGAGACGCCATCCGTACAGGGTTCGTGCGGCTGCTCGTGCCTCGTCGCGCCCGGCGTCAGTGAGTGCGATGTCGGTCCGGCCCGTGTGCAGCCCGGTGCGCGACCACTCCGTCTGGCCGTGTCGGATCACCAGGAGTTGACGTGTCCCCACCCCACCATCCTCGCAGGCTGCCGGCCCGGCCGTCGTGGACAACCAACCGACTGCGTCAGATCGCCGCCACTTCAGCACCATCGCCGACAGCCGACGAGGGAGCCGGGTGGAGGAAACATCGTCCGGCCCAAGCCGCACACTGCATGATCCCAGGGACCAAAGCGCCGAGCCGGCGACGGTCGGTCGGGTGCCTGGGCGGTCCACATCGCGGGCGTGTATTCGGAGGGGACCGGCCTGAACGTCGTGGTCACATCGACGGTCGCTGGGCCGATGGGCGAGATGAGCTGGCTCGTCCGACACGAGAATTCCGCCAGTGCCGCGTGGGCGTTCCGGCCCGTTCGGCGTCCACCTCATGCACGAGGTCGATGAGCTGTGCCACGGTGTCGAGGCGTTCGGGACCGGTCACCTTTGCTTGCAGCGTCGTGATGCCGGCGTCGCTGTAGAGGCGGATGCGTTCGCGGATCACCTCGGGCGGGCCGAGCAGGTTCGTCTTGAACCCGATGTTGAATGGCACGCGGGCCGCGGCCTTCTCGCGTTTGCCGGCCTGCCAGAGTTCGTACACCGCGGCCACGTCGTCGCCGTATCCCTGTGCTGAGAATGCCCGGTTGTAGAAGTTCTTCCCGGGTGCTCCCATCGCGCCGATGGTGAACGCGTAGCCGTCGGCGTGGCGGCGACCCGCCTCCTCGGGATCGTCGGTGAACTCGACGGCGACCGGCATGACCAGGTCGAGCTGATCGATCGTCCGGCCTGCCCGCGCGCAGCCGGTGCGGATCGGGTCGAGGAACACCTCGGCGTGTTCGGGAATGAACGCATTGCCGAGCCACCCGTCGGCGATCTCGCCGGTGAGTTCGAGGTTCCTCGGGCCGAGCGCCGCGATCACCATCGGGATCGGTTCGACCGGCGGCACCATCGAACGGATCCCGCGACCCGAACCGCTCGGTGGGACGTCGTACACCTCGCCGTGATGGTCGAGGCGGTCACCGCGTGCGATCTGGCGCACGATCTCGATCGTCTCGCGCATCGTCGCAACCGGCTTGCGGAACGGCACACCGTGCCATGTCTCCATGATGCGCGGACCGCTCGACCCCAACCCGAGCACCAGACGACCGCCCGACAGCTGCTGCACCGACATCGCCTGCATCGCGAGCATGGCCGGCGAGCGGGCACCCACCTGAACGATGCCCGTCGCGAGCCGCAACGTCGACGTGACCGCCGCGAGGTAGGCGAGCGGAGTCAGCGCGTCGTACCCCCACGCCTCCGGGACCCAGACCGACGTCGCGCCGACCCGCTCACACCCGCGGACGAACTCGACATCCTCGGCCGACGACACGACCGCGCTGACCCCCACCTGCATACGATCGACAGTAGGCGGCGGTTCCAATCGCCGGATGAGCGAACCGGACCACCCGGAGGCAAGGGAGCGATGACCGAACGACTGCGCTACGCAGACGGACCCACGACGGAGGTGTCGCGAGTGATCGCAGCGTCGCCGGGCGAGCTGTGGGTGTACGTGGCCGACATCAACCTGCCGGCCAGGTTCTCCTCGGAATTCCAAGGTGCCGAGTGGCTCGACGGTGCGACCGAGCCGGCGCTCGGTGCCCGTTTCCGCGGGACGAACGAGCATCCCGTCGTGGGCAGCTGGCAGGTGGAGTGCACGATCGTCGAGTACGAGCCCGAGCAGGTCATCGGTTGGGTCGTCGAGGATCCCGCCGACCCGGCGGCGCGCTGGAGATTTTCCCTCGAACCGGTCGACGGCGGCACGCGTCTCACCCAGTGGTGCCAGATCGGTCCGGGCCGCAGCGGGCTCAGCCCAGCGATCGAACGAATGCCCGACCGCGAACACGACATCGTCGAGCGCCGCCTCCACGAGCACGCCGCCAACATGCAGAACAACCTCGACGGACTCGCCAACCTCATCGAACCATTCTGACGGAGCGGTCGGTCACGGACGCCAGCCACCTGCATCCACCCGCCCAAGTCCCAGCAACGTTGTTGAAGCCACATGACGGCGCTCGATAGCCCAGCATCACCGTCGAACCGACCACTCGCGAACGAAGCCCAAGTGCGGCGCCCGGTGATCCCAGCCGGGGACACCCGCAAGAACTGGAGATCTGTAAGTCAGGAACTACCGCAAACCAGGGTGAGAACACGCGGCTCGTTCCAGATCCACGAATCGCTGACCAGGTGCTTCGCGTGGGCGCCGTTGCACGCCGAGTTGGAAGCTCGGTGATCGTGCCTCACCGGTAGGGCACGCCGCCGATCGCCGGCCGAGTCGGGAAAATGGCCATCTCAGGCATTTTCCAGAGCGGATGACGGGAATCGAACCCGCGTTCTCAGCTTGGGAAGCTGATGTTCTACCATTGAACTACATCCGCAGAGGCGCCCAGACTAGCGGGCGCGCTCGGAGCCGGTTCAGGCGCCGCGGTTGCTGATTGCTTCCTGATCGTAGGGCTCGATCATGATGCACTCCCCGGGACATTCCTCGGCTGCGTCGACGGCGAGGTCGATCAACGAGTCGGGGATGCGTGCAACCCCTCGGCCCATGTCGGGACCGTGGCCGGCCCCATCGGCGCCGTCGAACACAATCGTCTCACCGAAGTGAGAAGCCTCCTCCTTCACCACCCAGAGTCCGTCGTCACGCCCGACGAACACGTCGGGACAGATCTCCGAACAGATGCCGTCACCGGTGCAGAGGTCTTGGTCGATCCACACCATCAGTGCTGTCGCAGCCATGTCATCACGCCTTTCGGGGGTTCGAACGTGTCATTCCGTTCTATCTCATCTCGCAAGTGAACTCACCCTCTCCAACCGGGAAACTCTTCGGAGGTCACCGCCCCACGGCATTCGTCGTCTGGACCCTTTCACGTTTGCGTCGCACCTCCGGTGGTCCATCCCGCCGCGAAACCCCCGCAAACGGGGTGGGAGAGGGGGATCGGTAACGTGGGCGCTCGTGATCCTGTCCGACCGCACCATCCGTGAACAGCTCACCGCCGGTCGGATCGTGATCGACCCGCTCGACGAATCGCTGATCCAACCGTCGTCGATCGACGTGCGCATCTCGAATCTGTTCCGAGTGTTCCGCAACCACACCCGCGGCGTCATCGACGTCAAGCAGGACATGGTCGATCTCACCGAACTGGTCGAGCTGCCCCAGGACTCCGACGAACCGTTCATCCTGCATCCGGGTGAGTTCGTGCTCGGCTCCACCCACGAGCGCATCGCCGTCCCAGACGACCTGGTCGGCCGAGTCGAGGGCAAGTCGTCGCTCGGCCGCCTCGGCCTCCTGATCCACTCGACCGCTGGGTTCATCGACGCCGGCTTCGACGGCCACATCACCCTCGAACTCGCCAATGTGGCCAGCCTGCCCATCACGCTGTATCCGGGTATGAAGATCGGTCAGGTCAGCTTCATGCAGATGACCAGCGCAGCGGAGAACCCGTACGGCAGCGGCGCCAAGGGTTCGAAATACCAGGGCCAACGCGGCCCCACCCCGAGCCGTTACTTCGAGAACTTCGACGGCTGACGGTCTCGCCGCGAGGTCTCGGCGGAAAATTGCGCTGAAACTGGGTTGGGCCGGGCGCGACCGGGTACTGCGCTGCCCATGACCAACGACGCATCCCTCAGCGACACCGACATGAGCAGCGGCCCGAACGAGGACGACGAAAACCTCGACGCCCCGGGCGAGCACTCGAAGGACACCGGCGATGAGCCAACCGAGGACGACGAAAACCTCGATGCTCCCGGCGAACACAGCCGCGACACCGGCGACGAAGCCTGATCGCTCGTCGCCCATGAACGCGCCGGTCGTGGAGGCTCCTCCCGATCCTCATCGATCGACGCCCCATGGACCACCGCTGCCTTCGGCCCCGAGCGCCCCGGGTGGGATCCGTCCCGTCCCCTCCCAGGGCCCGGACCCCGAACGCAGCGGTGGTCCTGCAATCGCCCCGCAGACCCAAGTCCGACAACCGCCACGAGACGCTCCCAGCCCCCTCTCCCGTTGCGTTGGCGACGTCGACCTGTTCGCCAGTCACCACTGGGGACGTCAGCCGCTCGTCACGACGCCGCACGAGCGAGGAGACGTCGACCTGTTCGACGACGTGTTGTCGCTCGATGCGGTCGACCAACTCGTCGCCAACGGCGCACGGCGCCCGTCCGTGCGCATGGTCGCCGACGGTGTTCCGCTGCCGGCGCCGTCGTTCTGCTCCCCGACCCGCATCGGCGGCCGAGAACTCGACGACGTGGTCGACCCCGCAAAGGTGGCCTCGCGCCTCGCCGACGGAGCCACACTCGTGTTGCAGTCACTCCACCGCACCTCGTCGACGGTCGGCGACTTCGTGCGTCGTCTCCAGGACGAGGTCTCGCATCCGGTGCAGGCAAATGCCTACCTCACACCGCCGGCCGCGGCCGGGCTCGGGGAACACGCCGATCTTCACGACGTGCTCGCAATTCAGCTGCACGGCTCGAAGCGATGGTGGATCGATGGGCTCGGCGAGGTCACCATGCGCCCCGGCGATGTGATGTACGTGCCACGCGGGGTCCGCCACCATGCGGAGACATCGGGCGACACCTCGCTGCACCTCACCATCGGCATCATCCGTGTGACCCGACGCCACGTGATCGAGCGGATGCTGCGGGCGGGTTCCGACGCACTCGACGACCCGCTGCCGATCGGCTACCGGCACCGCTCCGGGCGCGACGATCTCGAACGGACGCTCGACGAGACGCTCGACGCCGCCCTCGACCTCATCGGCTCCGCCGACCTCTCCGACCTGGTCGGTCGCGAGCAGGCGCGGCGCCTGGCGCGCCCGCCCCGCTCCGGGCGGATCACCTCGATCGCCCACGTGGACGCCATCGATCTCGACACCGTGATCTGCTGGATTGCCCCCGAACCCCTGGCCCAGGCTGTCGACGACGTCGACGGTCAGCTCGACCATTGGGACGGGTTGCGCGGTCACGACCACTGGTCGCCACGACCTGAGCGGATCACGGTCGACCTCGGCGATCGGACGCTCACGCTGCCGACGACCACACTCCGCGCGCTCCGTACGCTCAGCGAGGGAGGCCCTGTTCGAGTCGGCGACCTTCCCGGGCTCGACGAGCCGAGCCGGATCGTGCTCGCGCAGCGGCTCGTTCGCGAAGCCGCGTGTGTCGTCGAGCGTTTGGTCGGCCGGCGTCCGCGGTAGGCCCGACGAACGGGCGGGTCACGTCAACCGATGCGGATCCCACCACACAACACCTCCCCACTATCCAAGGAGCATCACATGAGCGGAGAATCAGATCAGGCCACCGGACGAGTCAAGCAGGCCGCTGGCGACCTCACCGACGACGAGGAACTCAGGAACGAGGGAAAGAAGGACGAAGCCGCCGGCAAGGTCAAAGAGGCCGCTAACGACGTCAAGGACAAGTTCAACGACGCCGTCGACAAGATGAAGGACGATTCGAAGTGAGTACCAACGACCACCAACACTCGATCGACGTGAACGCGCCCGTTCGTGTCGCGTACAACCAGTGGACCCAGTTCGAGGACTTCCCGAAGTTCATGGGTGGTGTGAAGGAGGTCCGTCAGATCACCGACGACACCGTCCACTGGAAAGTGGACATCGGCGGCGTGACACGTGAGTTCGACACCGTCATCACCGAGCAGAGCCCGGATCAGCGCGTGGCCTGGAAAACTGTCGACGGACCCGACCACGCCGGTGTGGTCACGTTCCACAAGCTCGACGACGACACCACCCGCGTGACGTTGCAGATGGACTACGACCCACAGGGCTTCCTCGAGAACGTTGCCGACAAGGTTGGCTTCGTATCCGGTCAGCTCGAGAGCGACATGGAGCGGTTCAAGGAATTCATCGAGGACCGTTCGGTTTCGACCGGCGCCTGGCGGGGCACCATCGACAACAACTGACACCGTCCCACCCCGCACCGGATCACCTTTACCGGTGCGACGACGAGCCCGCCTCCCCAACGACGTGGAGGCGGGTTCGTCGCGTGCGGGACCTGGTTCGCCGGCGGGCAGTGCCCTGGTGCGCGGTTCGATCAGTCGGCGGCCCGCCCGAGCAGCCTGTCGAGTGTGCCCTCTGCTCGCGATCGGTGTCGTGATGCACGTGACGCCGCCCAGCAGTCGGCCAACGAGCCATGCTCGTGTGCCTCGGCAACCACCGGTGCAACGTACGAGTTCCTGGCGACGGCGCGGGTGTTGCCGAGTGCCTCGGCAACGCGGTCGTACGCCCCGGTCAGCTGGTTTGCCCTCGACCCACCGTCGGCGGCGGGCGCCACGCAGAGGGCGTCCACCATCGTGCGGGAGGCTCCCCACGTGCGTAAGTCCTTGGCGCTCACCTCGACGCGGGAGGCTGAGCACAGCAGGTCGCTGATGT
>Ga0102938_10003681_pt1 | contig 11400 bp, 9 predicted proteins | sample SalPonR2_B_D2_MG_FD_84516 | JGI IMG/M metagenome (GOLD analysis project Ga0102938, IMG submission 84516) | Salt pond soil microbial communities from South San Francisco under conditions of wetland restoration - Salt Pond MetaG R2_B_D2_MG | ecosystem: Environmental > Aquatic > Marine > Intertidal... | reverse complement strand
GCGCCACGGATCGCGACCGCTTCGGCGATATCGCCTTGCGGGGTGGAGGTCGCGTGCGCATTCACGTGCACGATGTCGGCTGGGCTTAGATCGGAATCAGCGAGTGCTTCGGTGATAGCGCGGGCTGCACCGCGACCTTCAGGATCGGGCTGGGCGATGTGGTGGCCATCGGAGGTCAATCCGGCGCCGCCGTAGACGCCGTAGATGGTCGCGCCGCGGGCCTGGGCATGCTCGCGCGATTCGAGAACGACGACCCCCGCACCCTCACCCATCACGAAGCCATCACGATCCGTGTCATAGGGACGCGATGCCGCACCGGGATCGTCGTTGCGGGTGGACAGCGCGCGCATCGCGGAAAAGCCGGCCATGGTGATGCCGCAGATGACCGCCTCGGTGCCGCCGGCCACGACAACATCGGCCCGACCGCTTTGGATCATTCGTGCGGCGTAGGAGATCGCCTCTGCCCCGGACGCGCAGGCGCTGACCGGGGTGTGAACCCCAGCGCGGGCTCCGAGTTCGAGACCGACGATCGCGGCCGGTCCGTTCGGCATGATCATCGTGACCATGTGCGGGGAAACGCGCGACCAACCGCGCTCGTTCAAGGTGTCGTAAGCATCGAGCAAACTCGTGATGCCACCGATCCCGGTGGCGATCACGGTGCCGAGCCGATCTGGATCGATCTCGGGTGCACCTGCGTCGGTCCACGCTTCCCGCGAAGCGATAAGCGCGGCCTGCTGCGCGCGATCCATCCGACGGGTCTCCACTTTTGCGAGAACCTCCGAAGGGTCAACAGCTAGTTGTCCGGCAATGCGCGAGGGCTGTTCGGCGATCCAGTCCGTCTCGATGGGAGTAATGCCGGGCGTGCCGGCGAGAATCGCCGACCAACTGCTTGGCACATCACCACCAACCGGAGTGGTCATACCCAAACCGGTGACGACGACCTCAGGTGCGCTCATGACGAACCTCCTTTTGGAACAGGAGCGTGAACAAGGTGGTGCGGGGTGTCACAACGTCAACACCCCGCACGCGCAAATCAGGAATTCGCTTGGATGTAAGCGACGGCGTCGCCGACAGTGCGCAGGTTCTTGACCTCTTCGTCGGGGATCTTCACACCCCACTTGTCTTCCGCCGCCATGACAACCTCGACCATCGAGAGCGAATCGATATCCAGGTCATCGACGAAAGCCTTGTCGGGCTGAACATCTTCGACCGGCACACCTGCTACCTCGTTGACGATGCCGGCGAGGCCTTCGAGAACTTCATTCTGGCTCATTCCTTGCTTTCCTTCCGTTGGCGACTTCGTAGTCGTCGTTGTTTGTCGGTTATGAAGTTGTAGCCGATCAAGCGATCGGAGTCTGAGGGTGCCGGAGGTTACGGCAAAGTCACCACCTGCGAAGCGAAGACCAAACCGGCACCGAAGCCGACGAGCAAAGCGGTGCCACCGTGCGGAGCCTCACCACTAGCCAGCATCCGGTCCATCGCGAGCGGGACGGACGCTGCTGAGGTATTGCCGGTGGTGATGATGTCGCGAGCGATGGCAACATGCGGCGGTAACTCCAGCGCACGCACGAGTGCATCGGTGATGCGGTTGTTCGCCTGGTGCGGGATGAACGCATCGAGATCACCTGCCGTGATTCCGGCCTGCTCGAGAGATTCTCGGCACACCCGCGCCATCTCTGAGACGGCCCAGCGAAAGACCTGCTGGCCGTTCATCGAGATCGCCGGGAAGGTGTCGAAGCTGTTGTCGCGGAACTCCAGCCAGTTTTGCGTCATGTTGATCGCTTGGAGTTGCTCGCCGTCGCCACCCCACACAACAGGGCTGATGGCGGGTTCGTTCGACGGACCGACCACTACCGCGCCGGCGCCATCGGCGAAGATGAACGCGGTACCGCGGTCGTACTTATCGGTCCAAGCGCTGAGCTTCTCGGCACCGATCAGCAGAACGTGCTCGGCGCTGCCGCCGCGCACCATGTCCTGCGCGAGTGCCAACCCGTAGGCGAAACCTGCGCACGCGGCGCTGACATCCATCGCTGCCGCGGTGGGAGCGCCGATCATCGCAGCGACCTCGGATGCGGCCGAGGGCGTTTGGTAGGGGTGCGTGCAGGTCGCGATGAGGATGACGTCGATCTGATCGGCGGTGACGCCTGCGGCGGCGAGGGCCTTCTCGGCGGCAGCGGCGGACATAGTGGCGACGGTTTCATCCGCGCCCGCCCAGCGTCGCTCGGTGATGCCTGAGCGCTCGCGGATCCACTCATCGGAGGAATCGATGTTCTCGCAGATTTCGTCGTTGCTGACCACCCGCGCCGGCCGGAAACTTCCGGTGGCCAGGATCTTGGCGAAGGGAGCACCAACGGGTGCCTTTATCGGTGCGCTCACGCGTAGACCTCGTAGGAGTGATCGGCTACCGGGTGCAAACGCATGATGGGTTGCCCCGGGGAGACCGGATCACCGTCTTCCACCAACCACTCGACCACCACGCCACCGTGCGGGGCGTTGACGGGGGTGGCTCCGCGCAGCGTCTCGACGTTGCCAACGATCGCAGATGCTTGCACTTCCTCGCCGGGGACGACCTCGATCGCCCGGCGGAAGGTGCCCTTCCCGGGTGCGACGAGCATCCGCCAGGTGGGGTTGGAGTCCAGGTGCGAGATCGTGCCGTGCTCCTTGATCAGCGCCCAGGCTGCGTCCAGATCATTCGGGGTCTTCACCGCCAGCGTTTCGACACCGGGCAGCGCCCGCTTGGCCAGACCGGTCAGCGTGCCCGCAGGCGGGATCTCGATCAGGGCGGTGACGCCGAGGTCGGCCATCGTCTCCATGCATAGGTCCCAGCGCACCGGGTTGCTCACCTGATTCACGAGCCGACGTAGGACATCGCGACCGTCGTGCACCACTTTGCCGTCGGCATTGGAGATCAACCGCAACCGTGGATCGTGGGTGGTGATGGCGTTGCCTAGGCGGCCAAGGTGTCCGACGGCGGGCGCCATGTGCTCGGTGTGGAAGGCGCCGGCAACCGCCAGCGGGCGCACGCGACAACCGGCGGGCGGGTCCTCGGCGAAGGCCGCCAGCTGGGGCGCGGTGCCGGCGACCACGATCTGCCCGGCGCCGTTCATGTTCGCGGGGGTGAGGCCGAGTTCGGTGCAGCGCGCCACGATCTCCTCGGGTTCTCCACCGAGGACGGCGGTCATCCCGGTCTCGGTGCGCGCGGCCGCATCGGCCATGGCCTTGCCGCGCTCGCGGACGAAGATCATGGCCTGCTCGGCGGTCAAGACACCGGCTCCAACGGCAGCGGTGATTTCACCGACCGAGTGCCCGGCCCCGGCGCCGATCGCGGAATACGCGCTCGAGGGGTGCGGGAACAAGCTCAGCAAGGTGACCAGGCCGGCGCCGACGATCAGCGGTTGGGCGATCGCGGTATCGGTGATGGTTTCGGCATCGGAGACGGTGCCGTGCTCGATGAGGTCGACCCCACTGACCACGGAGAGCCATTCGAGGCGCTCGCGGACTCCGGGGACGTCGAGCCAGGGGGTCAGGAAGCCGGGGGACTGGGCGCCCTGTCCGGGCGCAACGACGACGAGCACGGGCATAGCCTTCCGTGGATGGCTACAAGGCCTCGTCGGGCATGTGGCCAAAGTATCGGGCCGGTCTTTGTAGTTATCCTACAAATCCCCAACTGACGCCTCGGTGCGCCCCAGGATCAACGCTAGGCGCAGGGCCAGCGCCCCCCGTGGATCTGTGGGGGTGAAACCGGTCAGATCAGCAATCCGACCCAGGCGGTAGCGCACGGTGTTGGGGTGCACGAACAGCGCCCGAGCGGTGCCCTCCAGCGACGGAGTGCGCTCGAGGTAGGCCTCGGCGGTGGCCAGCAAGTGTGGTTCGGAGACCAGTGGCAGGTAGCAGGCCTCGATGAGTTCGCCCCGGGCTCGAGACTCGCCGGCGAGTGCGCGTTCGGGCAGGAGGTCACCGACGAGGACCGGTCGCGGGGCATCGGGCCATCCGCTAGCGGCTCGGACAGCCGTTGCGGCCGTGCGGACGAGGGCGCCCACATCCTCGAAGTCCAACGCTCGTTCGCCGATCACCACCGGCCCGGGGCCGAAGTGCGGAGCCATCAGGCGACCGGCGCGTACCGCGTGTTCGTCACTGTCCGAACGCCCGACCAAGGCAATGAGGAATTCCCCGTGCATACCGCTGAGCATCAACAACTCGTGATTACGTGCGGCCCGACGCAGTACGTCCAGGGAACCTTCGACATCCGATACCGGCGCGAATCCCGCCACGACGGCTACGGGTGTGGCATCGGACCACCCGAGTGCGGAAATCCGCGAAGCCACCGATGGGTCGAGTTCCTCGCGCAGGATGGAATCGACGATCAGCGATTCCAGGCGGGCGTCCCACGCGCCGCGGGCTTCGGCGGCACGCGCATAGACCTCGGCGGCGGAGAAAGCTACTTCGCGCGAGTAGCGCAACGTCGCTTCGCGAGCTGCGGAACGATCCGGCTCATCGAGGAGTGCGTCGATTGCCGACTCCACCACTTCGATGGTGGTTCGCACCAAGGCAACCGTCTGCTCCAGGGAGATCACCCGCGCCAACTCCCGAGGGGCCGAACCGAAGATGTCGGCGGTCAGCCGCGGAGCCTCGTGCGGATCGGCTACCCATTCCAAGAATGCGGAGATGCCGGCCTGGGCCACCAGCCCGACCCAGGCCCGTTCGTCGGCCGACAGTTGCCGGTACCAGGGGTACGCGGACTCCATCCGGATCGTCGCGTCAGTGGCCAGTTCGCCACTGGCCGCGGTCAGTCGCTGGGCGAAGCGCAGATTCGGTGCCGGGTCGGTCGCCCGATCAGCCGACATTCACGCCCACGAGGCTGCCGACGACGTACGTGACGGCAGCAGCCCCGGCACCCCACAGGACCTGCCGGGCGGCGCTGAACACGATGCCGCGTCCGGACAATGAGCCGACAACCCCGCCGACCACGATCATGCCGATGAGTGACAGCGCAATCGCCAGCGATAGCGCGGCAACACCGCTGAGCAAGGCGTAGGGAATGACGACGACGGATGCGCCGATAGCGAAGGCGATGAAACTCGAGATCGCGGCCTTCCAGGCCGAGCCGAGTTCATCGGGATCAAGTCCGAGTTCCTCGCGCGCCAAGGTGTCCAAGGCGGTATCGGGGTTGGCCATGATGCGCTCAGCGATGGCCGCCGCTTGCTCGCGCGGCAGTCCCTTGGCGCGGTAGATGAGTTCGAGTTCGCGCTTTTCCTCTTCGGGCTTTTCGATGAGTTCTTGGCGTTCAAGGTCGATCTCTCGCTTGAACAGGTCGCGCTGGCTGGCCATGGACACGTATTCGCCTGCGGCCATCGAGAATGCACCCGCCAGCAGACCGGCGAGCCCAGCGAACAGCACTGTGGAGTTCGTGATCGCTCCGGTGAGCGACGCACCAGCGAAGCCCATGACGAGGGCGGTGTTGGAGACCAGTCCGTCGCTGACTCCGAAGACCGCAGCACGGACGGATCCGGACTTGTCGAGTTTGTGCCATGGCTCGCCGGCCTCCGGAGCCATCGCCTTGTGCGGGAATTTCTCCGGTGAATCGCCCTTCAATGCGCGAAACACTTCGGCGTGCTCGCGTTCATCGGAAGGCATGGTGGGCAGCGCTTCGGGTTCGTCGTCGTACATTCCCGCATCGGCACCCTCGTTCTCTTCCAGGGTGTCCAAGACGGAGACAAGTCCCAGCGAACGCGCGCGGGTGACGAGTTGGGCATCGCCTGGCTCCAACTCCGCCGGTGGCGGTGGGATCTCCACGCCGTAGTGATCTAGCTTCTCCACCCAGTGTTCGGCGTGTTTGTCTTCGATGTCGGCCAGTTCGAGCAGTGCCTCGCGGCGCTCACCATCTGTCGTTTCGGCCAGCGCCCGGTACAGCATGGAGGCGTTGCGCTCCGCGGATAGGTAGCGCAGGAACCTCTTGGGATCGTTGGACAACAGGACCTCCTGGGGCCGTCGGCTCAGCCGGAGCCTTCAGTATTGCCCGCTTCGGCTGCCGCGGGATCGTGTAATTGGTACGTGTCGATCGCCTTGGCGACCGTTTGGGTGTCCACCTCACCGGATCGTGCGAGCATCGAGAGCGCCTGCACGGTGATCGACTCGGCGTCGACGAGGAAGTGTCGGCGCAGCGCGCCACGGGTATCGGACAGCCCCCAGCCATCGGTGCCCAGTGAGACGAAGGGCTGGGGAACCCACTCGCGTACCTGGTCTTGCACCGCGCGCATCCAGTCCGATACCGCGACCACGGGTCCGTTGCGCCCCTCGAGACGCTTGGTGATGTACGGGATGACCGGATCGCTTTGCGGGTTCAACATGTTGTGGCGGTCCGCAGCCAAACCATCGCGCCGCAGTTGATTCCAGCTCGTCACCGACCACACATCAGCGACAACACCCCAGTCCTGAGACAGGATTTCCGCAGCGCGCAGCGCCCAGTTGACGCCCACACCGCTGGCGAGCAACTGCACCCGGGGACCCTCACCCGTGCCTTCGCTGACTAGGTGCATCCCCTTGATGATGCCTTCGACATCGCAGTCTTGCGGTTCTGCTGGTTGCGGGTAGGGCTCGTTGTACATCGTCAGGTAGTAATAGACGTTGGGTGAGTCCTTGCGGTGCTCGTCGTGGAGGTCGTACTCGCTGAACTCCGAATCGATCTTCTGCTCGCCGTACATCCGACGTAGACCGTCTTTCACGATGTGCCCGATTTCGTAGGCGTAGGCGGGATCGTAGGCAACCACCGCCGGGTTGGTGCTCGCCAGCAACTGGCTGTGACCGTCTTCGTGCTGCAGACCTTCGCCATTCAGGGTGGTTCGACCAGCCGTGGCGCCAATGACGAAACCCCGCGCCATCTGGTCACCGGCGGCCCAGAAGCCGTCGCCGGTGCGCTGGAACCCGAACATCGAGTAGAAGATGTAGATCGGGATCATCGGGACGTCGTGCGTCGAGTACGAACTCCCAACCGCGGTGAAACTGGCAACGGAGCCGGCTTCGTTGATGCCCTCGTGCAAGATCTGCCCAGTCTCGGACTCCTTGTAAGACAGCATCAGTTCACGATCCACCGAGGTGTACTGCTGACCGTGCGGGGAGTAGATCTTCAGTGTCGGGAACAGTGAATCCATGCCGAAGGTACGGGCTTCATCGGGGATGATCGGCACGAAGTGCGCGCCCATGCCCTCGTCCTTGATCAAGTCCTTCAACAGCCGAACGAAGGCCATGGTGGTAGCGACCGGCTGCTTGCCCGATCCGCGCATGACCGATTCGTAGGTCGAATCCGCAGGTTGGGGCAGCGGCTTGGCCTTTTGCCGGCGGCTGGGCAGGAAGCCACCGAGTTTGCGCCGGGTTTCGAACATGTACTGGATGGCTTCGTTCTCCATCCCCGGGTTGTAGTACGGCGGCAAGTACTCATCGAGTTGGGAGTCGGGAATCGGGATGTGCAGCCGATCGCGGAACTCCTTGAGGTCCTCCACCGTCAGCTTCTTCATCTGGTGCGTGGAGTTGCGTGCTTCGAAGTGCGAACCGAGGGTCCAGCCCTTGATCGTCTTGGCCAAGATGACGGTCGGCTGGCCCTTCACCTTCTGGGCGGCCTCGTACGCGGCGTACATCTTCCGGTAGTCGTGGCCACCGCGCTGCAAACCCCAGATCTCGTCGTCGGTCCACCCTTCGACGAGTTTTGCGGTGCGTGGATCGCGCCCGAAGAAGTGCTCGCGGATGAACGCACCGCTCTCGGCCTTGTAGGTCTGGAAGTCGCCGTCGTGGGTGTTGTTCATCAAGTTGACCAACGCGCCGTCGCGATCGGCGGCAAGGAGGTGATCCCACGCCCGGCCCCATACGACCTTGATGACGTTCCAACCCGCGCCGCGGAACAGCGATTCGAGTTCTTGGATGATCTTGCCGTTTCCGCGAACCGGGCCATCGAGCCGCTGCAGGTTGCAGTTGACGACGAACACCAGGTTGTCGAGCTCCTCGCGGGCGGCGAGGGAAAGGGCGCCGACGGCATCGACCTCGTCGGTCTCGCCATCGCCGAGGAAGGCGTACACCTTTTGCTGGGAGGTGTCCGCGAGCCCCCGGTGCTCGAGGTACTTGTTGAAGCGGGCTTGGTAGATCGCGTTGAGGGGGCCTAGGCCCATCGAAACCGTCGGGAATTGCCAGAACCACGGCATCAATCGCGGGTGCGGGTAGGACGGCAGTCCGCCACCCGGATGCGACAGTTCCTGTCGGAAACCGTCCATCTGTGATTCGGTGATGCGGCCTTCGATGAACGCCCGCGCGTACATCCCCGGAGAGGCGTGGCCCTGGAAGAACAACTGGTCGGCGCCTCCGGGGTGATCGGGGCCCTTGAAGAAGTGGTTGAAGCCGACCTCGTACAGCGTGGCGGAACTGGCGTAGGTGGAGATATGGCCGCCAACGGAGATACCCGGGCGCTGGGCACGGTGCACCATGATCGCCGCATTCCAGCGGATCATCCGGCGGATCTCGCGCTCGATCTTCTCATCGCCAGGGAACCACGGTTCGCGCTCGGGCGAGATCGAGTTGATGTAGTCGGTGCTACGCAGACTCGGAACGCCAACGTTGCGCTCGGCCGCGCGGCGCAACAGGGCCAACATCATGTAGCGAGCGCGGTAGTTGCCCGAGGAGTCGACGAGCGAATCGAGGGAATCGATCCACTCGGCGGTTTCGTCGGGATCGACGTCGACGTATTGGGTCGGTAAGCCGCCGGCTAGCGGGGCTCCTTGCTCGCTTCCAGGGGCCATGGTGTGCGTGCACCCTTCCGGTGAGGTCGGATCGCCGGGATCGCCGGGATCCGAATAATCGGGTTGTGTTCCTATCCTCGCGCATCGGGCAAGCCCAGCGCGCGCACCCCCGTGGTCATGGACATGAATGTCAGGTGTTGCCGTGAGTTGGCCCGAAGCGCTTGCCAAGGGGCCGGTTGTTCGGTGGACTAGGCACGTTGCACGGGCGGAACTACCGTCACGACAGACAAACGGGAGGAACCAGGTGAGCGTGGACGCCGGGTCCATCGATCCGGAAGAGGCAAGCCAGCGCGCTTCCGCCTTGCACCTGGATCCTGGAATGACTGTTCAAGAACTGGGCTGGGATGACGACGTCGATCCGGTCATCCGGGTCGGCATCGAGCAAGTTGTCGGCGGCGAACTAGTCGACGAGGACTTCGAGGATGTCGTCGACGTCGTTTTGATGTGGTGGCGCGATGAGGACGGCGATCTCGTCGACGGCCTGGTCGATGCGATCGCTCCGTTGGCCGACCACGGAGTGATCTGGTTGATGACCCCCAAGCCTGGTCGCGATGGCCACATCGAGGCCGAGGACATCGCCGATGCCGCGCCGACTGCCGGTCTTCAGCAGACCAGCACCATCAGCGCGGGCTCCAACTGGCAGGGCACTCGTTTGGTGGCACCGCGCGCGAAGCGCTAGTTTCTGGCCTTGCTCGCATCAGCGAAGGAAGGGACCACCATGACACTCGAGGTCGGCCAAGAAGCTCCGGATTTCACGTTGCGCAATCAGCACGGTGAGGACGTCACACTCTCTGATTTCCGTGGCAAGAAGGTCGTCGTGATGTTCTACCCATTCGCCTTCACCGGCATCTGTACCGGTGAGCTGTGCGAGATCCGAGATCGTCGGGCCGACTTCGTCAACGACGACACCGAACTGCTGAGCATCTCCTGCGATTCCACGGCAACGCTGAAAGCGTTCTCCGAGGCGGAGGGCCTGGACCATCAGTTGCTCAGCGACTTCTGGCCGCACGGCGAAGTCGCCCGCGCCTACGGGGCCTTTTGGGAGAACACAGGTTTCGCCACCCGAGCCACCTACGTGCTCGATCGCGATGGAGTCATCCGCTGGTCGGTGGTCAACGGCCCCGGGGAAGCCCGGGATGCCGACGACTATGCGGCCGCCCTCGCGGCACTGGAATAGGTCACATCCACTCCCCACAGGCAACTCGGGCATTTGGGGCGCCGCAATTCTCGAGATGCGCATTCGCCCAATCCGGTGTGGACTACGGCTAGCCGCGAGCGCGGGGGGCCCGAGACCCAAGCGCTCGCGGCCCTTTCATGCCCGAGGCGCGGTCTGGGCCTTTCGGCACTCAAGAATCGGAATGACGGATCGGAGCTTCGTCCGCGCGCGCCTGGTTGATCTGCTCCATATGCGACACGATGCCGCCGATCAACGCGATCTGGGCCGTTCGCTCCGCCTCCCGCACCGCTTGATGGGCGGCGGTCTTGCCGACAGTTCGGGTCGGATCGTCGGTCGCCATATTCGCTGCCGTCGCGGCAATGAGATCCGCGAGTGGGGACAACGCCGCGGGAGGTAGCGCGGTGCCACCGGCTGTTGTGGTCGACGCTCTGCGCAAGTCCGAGGCCAAGGACAGCGCGCGAGTGGACATCGTCTGGCAGGCATCGACTTCCGCCTGCACGGCCGCGAAATCGGCTTTCGTGACCCGGAAGTTCCAGCGACGGTTTCGTTTGAGATCTTCAACTGCCGCGGCCAGGCCGAGTACCTGGTTGCGCAACTCCACGGCCTCGTCGAACCAGCCGCGAACGGTTTCAGCGTCGGGGTTGTCGCGTAGTTCGACCGCGATGCGTTCGAGCAGGAGCCCTAACCTCTCCTGGATGTCATCGGCGTTGTCTTCGAGTGTGCGTGTCGCCTTTGTTGGTGAAGCCACGTAACTTGCGATGATCGCGAAGAGCGCTCCCACCACGATGCCGCCGAAACGCTCGACCGCCAATTCGGTGGTCAGATTGGTACCGACCACCAAGATGACGGTGACCGCCAGTGTCGAGGCGACGATGGGTGACTCCTCGGGGCTGGCTACGTGCAGTACCCGAGCGACGACGAAACAAAGGGCCACGAGCAGCAAGATGGATAACGCCCCGCTGCCGACAACGGACACGATGCCCAGCGCCACGGCCCCGCCTAGGAGCGCACCGAGGACCTGGATGAACGCGCCCTTGGTGGCTTGGTGGAAACTCACCTGGGTGGCGACCACTGCGGTGATAGCGGCGGGAACCGCAGAGGCGTACGGGAGGTACTGGCCAGCGATGTAGGCCAAGAACGCAGCGATGGTCGTAGCAGCAGCGATCCGGGTGTACGTCCGGTCGATGCGTGCCGCGCGCTTGCGTAGTCGTTCGGCTCTCACATCGAAAGTATGGACCCGCCGCCAACTCCACGTGTCATCGTCTGAGCCTCGAGGGGATCGTGGGTTACATGGATGGCCGGAATCTGCGCCCGGGCAATGACCGCAAGGACGTCCTGAGCCAAACGCGCCCGCAAGGGGGCATCCAGGGCACTGAAGGGTTCATCTAGGCACAACGCGTCAGGTTTCGCCGCCAGCGCCCGGGCCAGGGAAACGCGCTGGGC
>Ga0102938_10003675_pt1 | contig 11410 bp, 10 predicted proteins | sample SalPonR2_B_D2_MG_FD_84516 | JGI IMG/M metagenome (GOLD analysis project Ga0102938, IMG submission 84516) | Salt pond soil microbial communities from South San Francisco under conditions of wetland restoration - Salt Pond MetaG R2_B_D2_MG | ecosystem: Environmental > Aquatic > Marine >... | reverse complement strand
TACTCCACCGCTCCGCGTTCGCGCAGACGCCGTTCGTTGCGTCTCGACCACACGAGTTCGCCGACCCGTTGCACGGCCACCGCCGCGACCATGCCGGCCGCGACGTTCCGGGACCTGCTCGACGAACCGAGACTCACCACCGCAACACCACGTGCTCGGCGGCGAAACCCGGCCCCATCGCCGACACCAGTGCGAGATCACCGGCAACCGGCGCACCGGCAACGGACGTGCCACTCGTACCGGCTGCGGCAGCGTCCATCGCGCGGCGCAACACGAACAGTGCGGTCGGCGCCGACATGTTGCCGTGTCGTCGCAACACCTCGCGCGACCAACACAGCTGTCGGGGCTCGATCGGCAGCACCTGCTCGAAGGCGTCGAGGACTTTCGCGCCACCGGGGTGCAGCACGAAGTGGTCGAGGTCGGACACGGTGACTCCGGCGCGCTCGCACACCGCATCGACGCTGGCGGCGAAGTGGTCGCGAACCATCTTCGGGACGCTGCGCGACAGCACCACCTCGAGCCCGCGGTCGGTGAACTCGAAGCCCATCACGTCCTCGGTGTGGGGCCACAGCACCGAACGCTCCGCGACGATCGTCGGCCCTGGTCGGCTCGGACCGCCCGCGGTGTCGGTGTCGGCGTCGGCGCGCACGACCACGGCGGCTGCACCGTCGGCGAACAGGCTGGTCGACACGAAGTTGGCCTTCGACCAGTCGTCTCCCTGGAACGTGAGGCCGCACAGTTCGGTGGCGACCAGCAGGACGCAGCGGCCGGTGTCGGAGCGGGCGTGCGCACCGGCTCGGGCCAGACCTCCGACCCCGCCGGCGCAGCCATGGCCGAAGGTGGCGTCGCGACGCACATCGGCCGGGCATCCGAGTGCCAGCGCGATCCGCGCGTCGAGCGACGGTGTGGCCATGCCGGTCGTCGACACGAACAACACCGTCCCGACGTCCGCGGCCTCCACCGCGGCGTCGGCGAGCGCACTGCGGGCGGCGGCGAGCGACAGCGCCAGGGCATGCTCGACGTAGAGGTCGTTGCGTTCACCGAAGCTGTGCGACTCGTCGAACCAGTCGGCCCGCACACAGAAGTTGCGTTGCTCGACGCCGGCGTGGTCGAACACCGGCAGCAGCCGTTCGATGTCGGCGTGATGGCGTCCGAACATCCGGCGGGCGAACTCGCGGGCCTCCGCCTGTGTCACCACGTGCTCGGGTACCGCAGTGCCGACACCGAGGACCCTCGCCTGGCCGGTCACTGATCGGCCTCCGGGGTGGCGCACGAGTTGCGGAACACGTAGTCGGAGCGGCGCTTGCGATGGCGGCTCGACCAGTCGATGGGCGGTCGCTCGGCCTGGTCGTCGACGTATCCGACCCGGTAGAGCGCCATCAGTTCGAGATCGTCGGGCACCTCCAGGAACTCCACGAGGCGGGCCCATTGATCCGGCACCTCCATCGGGAACGAGATGAACTGGATCCCCATGTCCAACTCGGTGGTGGTCAGCCAGAGGTTCTCGATGGCCGCGCCGAGTCCGAACACCGAATAGAAGCCCGAGAGCTCGCCGGGGCGGTACTCCTCCTTGTCGAGCAGTGCGGCGATCACCAGCGGGGCACCACCGACGAGGTCGCGGTTCGCGTCGGCGAGCGTGTCGGGCACCCCCAGACGGTTCATCAGTTTGGTGGCGGTGTCGGTGAACACGAAGCGTCGGAACGGTCGCAGCGCCCGTGGGAGCTGGTCGAACAGGATGCCGTCGCGACGTTCGTCCATCTCGGTGTCGGAGAACCGGAAGAACTTGCGGTAGCGGGTGAAGAACTCTCCGGCCCGGAAGACGTGGCGCATGCTCTCGGCGCTGACGTCCGAGATGAACTCGATGCGCTCGGGATCGTCGATCAGCACGAACCGCCACGGCTGGCTGTTGAAGTGCGACGGGGCCATCCCGGCAGCTTCGACGAGGCGATGCTGGTGTTCCATCGATACGGGTCGGTCCGAGACCGGACCATTGGTGGTCCTGCGCCCAGCCACCACGTCGAAGAACTCCATGCCCCCGCAACGTACCCGCCGATCTGCGGGCGGAACCTCCCGTGGTCGGCATTGCCCGATTGCCGCCCGATTGCCGTGCGGGCCGATCGGGGTACCGTCGCAGCGTGATCTCGCGGCCGCATCTCCTGTTGGGCGTGGCACTGACCGCATCGTCGGCGCTCGGCGCGAGCGTGCGCAGCGGACACCTCGACCTCGGCCGGAGGCGCTGGCTGCACCATGCCCTGTATGCGGCGTCGCTGATGAGTGCGGTCGGGGCGTCCACGATCGATGCAGCTCGCGGGCGACCTACGTGCCCGGTCTCTGCCGGCACGCTGGCCGTACTGGCCGTGCTGCCGAGCACCCGTGGCGGCTCGCAGCGCCATGTCGTGGTGGCAGCGGTGGCGTCATCGGTCTACGTGATCGGCACCGTTGTCGTCATCCGTCGCCAGCGGGCGACGGTGCACGCGACAACGGTCAACCGGTGAGCGACTCGGTGCGCCGAAGGGCATCGCGCCAACGCAGCCGGCTGCCCCGGTGGAGCAGCGTGCGCGCGTAGATCGACCCGGCGAGGCGGATCATGCCGACCACACTGAGGACGAGCAACACCGCAGCCACCGCGACGTCCACCACGGCGGCCGCACCGGTGACCATCCGCAGCGGCATGAGCAGTGGAGCGAACGGCGGCAGCACGGACAACACCCGTGCCACGGTGCTGGTCGGGTCGGAGCCGAACGTGAACACGAGGATGTAGCCGATCATGAAGGCCGCGGTGATCGGCGCCGCGGCTCCCTGGGCGTCCTCCATCCGCGACACGAACGAACCGGCGAGCGCGAACAGCGTGCTGTAGAGCAGGAACCCCCCGATGAACCAGCCGATCGTCGCCGGCAGCCCCACCCAGATCTCGGTCGGCACCTCGATCCCCGAGATCCGCAGCGACACCAGCGCGGCGGCAACGGTGGCAGCGAACTGCACGAGCGCCACCGCTCCGATGCCGACCACCTTGCCGGCCATCAGCTGGTGTGCCCGCACGTGTGACAACAGCACCTCGATGACACCCGTGGTCTTCTCCTCGACCACGCCGGTGAGCACATAGCTGCCGAACGTGGTGATCGAGAAGAACAACAAGATCGCGCTGGCGAAGCCGACGAGCACGCCGACGGTGTCGTCGTCGTCGGGGTCGATCACCGTGGCCGCCAAGGGTTCCGGTGAGAGGATGTCGCTGATCTGGGCGTCGTTGAGACCGGCGGCACGCGCCGCGTCGGCCGACGCGGATGCCTGCCAGGCGATGTCGACCAGCGATCCCAAGGAATCGTCGATCGAGCCCTGCCAGGTCTCGGTGCGTGCCCCGACATCGACGACCACGTCGATGCGGCCGGCGGCGAGCGCCCCTTCGGCGTCGGAGCGCGAGGCGAAACCGGTCGTGACGACATCGGTGTCGTCGGCCGCAGCCAGATTCGTGAGCGCGGAGACGAATCCGAGGTCCTCGAGATCGGTGGAGCCGGGCTCGCCGGACGTGACGATCCCCACGTCATGGCTCGGCGACGAATCGTCGTCGACGACTGCGGCGATCACGCCACCGGCGAGCACGAGCACGACGAGCAGACCCGTGATCACCAGGAACGACGGACGACGGACCCGCTGAATCACCTCGCGCCGGGCGACGAGCAGCGACGGATCGGTCACGATCGACCGACCTCGCCGACCGACTCGATGAACACCTCGGACAGCGCGGGAGCGGAGAAGGCGAACTCGACGACCGGCCCGATCGCCGCGACCGCGGCAAACGCCTCTTCGGCGTCACAGTCAGACGGGATACGCAGGCGGACTTCGTGCTCAGCTCGACCGACCACTTCCCACGAAGGGTCCGGCACACCGAAGGCGGCAACATCGCCGGATGCGACGGTCGCCACGACGTGGCGGGTCGGAGCACGCCGTCGGATGCCGTCGACAGCGCCATCGAGGACGACGCGGCCCCGGTTCACGATCACCACGTCGCGACAGACGTCGCTGACCAGGTCGAGTTGATGGCTGCTCAACAGCACGGTCACACCGCGTTCGACCTCCTCGACCAGCAGCGCCTTCATCGTCTCGACGGCGACCGGGTCGAGACCGGAGAACGGTTCGTCGAGCACCAGCAGATCCGGTTCGTGGACCAGCGAGATCGCGAGCTGCAGGCGTTGCTGATTGCCGCTCGACAACGCCTGCACCTCGTCGTCGGCTCGCTCGGTGAGACCCATTCGGGCGAGCCAGTGGTCGGCAGCGTTCTCGGCGTCGACACGTCCGCTCCCAGCGAGGCGCGAAAAATAGACGAGCTGCTCACGCACCCGCATCTTCGGGTACATGCCACGCTCGGCGGGCATGTACCCGAACCGATGACGCATCTCGTCGGTGATCGGCTCGCCGTGCCAGGTGATCGATCCCTGGTCGGTGGCGACCAGGCCCATGATCGCCCGCATGGTGGTGGTCTTGCCCGAGCCGTTCGGGCCGAGGAACCCGACGATCCGACCGCTGGGCACCGCCAACGAGACCTCGTCGAGCGCCTGTGTCGCTCCGAAACGCTTCGAGACTCCGTCGACGCGCAGCACGGTGTGCAACCTACCCATGGCGCATCGAGGGAAACGGCGGGCGGTGACGGAACTACCGGGGTGACTCGGAGGGTACGTCCTCGTCGAAGTCGACGTACCAGTGCGTGCCGCTGCAGAACGGTTTGTTCTTGCTCGCACCGCACCGGCAGAGCGCGAGGTGATCGGTGGTGGCGCCTTCGGGCATCTCGACGTCGACGAGTTCGCATCCGCCGGACACGACGTACGGCCCGCCGGGGGCGAAGCCGACTGTCGCCTCCCCTCCCCGCTCGCGATGCTCGACTCCGTCGATCGAGTAGCTGAGCGCTCCCGAGGGACACATCCCGATCACCGCGATGATCTCCTCGGTGGTGGCACCCGCGGGGTCGATGAACGGTTCGGTGCCGAGACGGAACACCGAGGCCAGGTTGTCGGTGCATCGCCCGGCGTGGGCGCACAGGCCACGGTTGTCGTGGATGGTCAGCGAGCCGTTGACGTAGTCGTCGCGACGGTCGGGTTGGCGGTCCGGGTCCTTGTTGCTGCTGAAGCCATTGCGGGCGTGGGTTCCGTCGCAGAACGGCTTGTTGCTCGATCCGCCACAGCGACACAATGCCGCTCGCGACGGTGCCTCGACCTCGCCACCGTCGCGGAGTCGAGTCACCGACGACAGTCCCTCGACCCGGTACGGGCCGTTGGCCGTCGGGGTGATCCGTACCTGCTGCTCGTGCATCGTGTGCTCCAGACGAGTTCCGGCAACTTCTGTTGCTATCGCAAGTATTGCAGGGCGCGGCCATGCGCACAAGGGCCGATACCGATGGTGGTGCTCGCAGACCTCAGTCCGTCGACGACGGCGACTCGCCTGCTGCGAGACGGCGGAGATCGAGCGCCACGTCGAGCACCTCGTCGGCCACACCGTGCTCGCGTGCCACGTCCCGCAACGGTCGTCCGCTCGCGGCAGCATCACGCACGATCTCGGTGGCGGCGTCGTAGCCGATCACCGGGTTCAGTGCGGTGGCGGTGGCCAACGTCAGCTCGGCCAAACCGAGGCAGCGCTCCTCGTTCGCTTCGATGCCGCCGACACAGCGCTCGGCGAGCAGCCGGGAGCCGGCCGCCAGCAGCTCGGTCGATTGCAGCAGGTTGCGGGCCATCACCGGGATCATCACATTGAGTTCGAAGTTGCCCTGCATGGCGGCCACGGTGATCGTGGTGTCGTTGCCGATCACCTGCGCACACACCTGCAACGTCGCCTCCGGGATCACCGGGTTGACCTTTCCCGGCATGATCGACGAGCCCTTCTGCAGCTCCGGCAGCCGGATCTCGCCCAGGCCGGCTCGCGGCCCGCTCGCCATCCATCGCAGGTCGTTGCAGATCTTGGTGAGCGCCACTGCGACCACCTTCAACGAGCCGGACGTGGCGACGAGTGCGTCGCGCGACGCCTGCGCGGCGAAGTGGTCGTCCGGCGGCTGGACGAGGGGGCCGACCGCGACCGGCAAGCGCACGGCCAGCCGCTCACGGACCCGGGCGGCGAAGTCGAGATGGGTGTTCAGCCCGTTGCCGACCGCCGTGCCACCGAGCGGGAGCTGGCCGAGCGCAGGCAGGGTGTTGCTGACCGCCTCGGCGGCGGCTCGCACCTGTGACGCGTAGCCGGCGAACTCCTGTCCGAGCGTGATCGGCACGGCATCCATCAGGTGGGTGCGGCCCGCCTTGACCACGTCGGCGAAGGCGGCCGCCCGATCTCCGAGCGATTCGGTGAGCTGCTCGAGCGCCGGCAGCAGCTCGGCTGTCGTCGCGTCGAGGGCGGCGAGATGCACCGCCGACGGGAACACGTCGTTGGAACTCTGTCCGAGGTTGACGTGATCGTTCGGATGCGCCCGCCCACCGGTGAGCGCACTGATCACCTCGTTGGCGTTCATGTTCGACGACGTGCCCGAGCCGGTCTGGAACACATCGACCGGGAACTGATCGTCGTGCTCGCCGGCGGCGACGGCGTCTGCGGCTCGGACGATGTCCGATGCGAGGTCGCCATCGAGCACGTCGAGCTCGGAGTTGGCCGATGCGGCAGCCGACTTGATGTGACCGAGCCAGTGCACCACGCGATTCGGGATCGCCTCACCGGAGATCGGGAAGTTGGCGACGGCCTTGTCGGTCTCGGCACCCCACAGCGAACGTTGGTCGGTCATGTCGATGAGCTTCCCATCGACCCAGCAGGCAAACGTCACCACCCGTCGTCGTCGGGCGTTCGGGGAGCGCAGCGATCATCCCTCGGACCGGCCCGACACCCGAGCGATGAGCGAAACCCCAGCATGTGGGGGTTTCGCTCACCGCCCGCCGCGACGCCAGGGGAGCCAGTTGCTCGAGGTCCGCTGCGGCGAGCGTTCGCGACCGTGCGGCACGGCAGCATGCGGTGTGAACACCTCGCCCGTGCCGAGGTCGCCGAGAGTCCCGCCATAGGGAGCGGTGTCGGCGTCGGCACCGGGCCACACCACCACCTGGGGGAAGGCGATCGTGATGCCGTCGACGGCGAACGCCTGGTGGATCGCCAGCATGACGTCGTGGCGAGCGGCGAGCTCGGCGGGCACGTCGCTGGGGTGCCAGTAGTACACGTCGAGATCGATGCTGGAGCTGCCGAACTGCTTCAACACCACCAGCGGCGGCGGGTCGTCGCAGATCCGCGTCACCCGATCGAGTCCGCGGCGGATGCTCTCGACCGCGTTGGACAGATTGGTGTCGTAGGCCACGCCGACGGTGAGCCGACTGCGACGCGTCCCCTCGGTCGTGAGCGTCACGATCGGGTCCTTCAGGACCTCCGCGTTGGGTATCCGCACCCATGTGCCGTCGAGTGAGCGCATCACCACCGTGCGCGAGTCGATGTCCTTCACCACGCCGATGTGGTCACCCAACTCGACGGTGTCGCCGATCGTGAACGGCCGACGCGACTGCAGGATCAGTGCACCGAAGAAGTTCTCGGCGACTCCCTGCAGCGCCAGCGCCAACACGAGCCCACCGATGCCGAGGGCGCCGAGCAGCGGACCGATCCGGACACCCAGTCCGCCGAGGGCGTAGATGAACCCGACGAGCACGATGATGTAGCCGAGGGAGCGGGCGATCAGCAAGGATGCGAACCCGGGACCGATCGTGCGCTCGCCGATCGAGCGGGCCACACGGTTGACGATCATCGCGATCACGATCGCCGCGACCACCACCACGCCGGCTTGGATCCAATCGGCGCCGTCGAGCGACTCGTCGACCAGATCGTCGAAGTCGACGGGAATCGGATCGACCTGCCCGACCAGACTGGCGAGCACGCTGCTACTCATCGTGCCCGACACCACGAGTACCAGCACGAGTACCAGACTTCACGCCGCCACCAGGGGTGATCTCGCCGTCGTCCTGCAAGGCCGCTCGGAAGCTGGGGGTCGCCTGCAGGGCGATGATCTCGGCGGGCATCTCGATGTCGGCACGGTCGAGTGCGGCCTTCACCTCACGGATCGCAGCGTCTTTCGTCGTCAGCGAATGCAGCCGGTAGGCGTCGCTCCAGAAGTAGACCGTGATGTCGACGGTCGACACACCCAGTTCGGACACGATCACCATCGGCGCAGGTTCGGCGAGGACGTTCTCCACGCGCCCGAGCGCCTCGAGGATCACCTCGATTGCCTCGGCCGGGTCGTTCTCGTAGGCGATGCCCACGACGAACTCGAGGCGGTGGTGCTCGTGGTGGGTGTGGACGTTGATGACGTTCTTGTAGACGTCGCGATTCGGGATCACGACGAGTTCGCCCTCGTAGGTCGTGATCTTCGTCTCACGGATGGTGATGCCCTGCACCGTCCCCGATCGTTCCATCACGGTGATCTGATCACCGGAGCGGAAGGGCTGGCGGAACAGCAACAGGATCCCCGACAGCGTGTTCTCCAAGATGTCCTGGAAGGCGAACCCCACCGCCACGGAGAAGAAGCCGAGTCCGGCGAGCAGATCGACCGGCTTCACCGACGGGAAGGTGATCGCAATGGCGACGAGGACCACGAGGAACACGAAGATCCACGAGGCGATCTTGCTCATCACGACGGCGAAGCTGGCGGTCTTCGTTCTCGTGAACCGACGGTGCAGGAGCCAGCGCAGCCCGCGCCCCACCACCCAGCCACCGAAGATGATCGCCACGGCGACACCGACCCGGGGCGCAGCATCGGTCGTCTGCTCCCACAGCGACTGCGCCGATTCGGAGATCTCCTCCTCGGGTGGCTGCGGGGCGGCGACAACGGCGGCGATCACCGCAGCGACCGTCCCGAACATCGGTATCACCTCGGGGGTCGATGGTCACCGCCGAGGCGATCGGGATCCATGGTTTCGGCATCGGGCCCGGCGGGCCGGTCGGCGGTCTCGTAGAGGCGCTCGGAGGTGGTGATGGTGTCGGGTTCGGTGTGACTCGCCGCCCGTTCAGGGTTCTGACGCTGGAAGATGAACCACGCCACGACCCCCACGGTCGCAGCGATGGCCAGGATGATCACGAGTGTCGTCATGAGGCGGCACTACCCGCTCGGCGAGCGGGACAACCGTGCCGATGGCGAGGGACGCCCGTTTCGCCTGGGCCTCCATCGGGCAGACTGGACTTCGTGCAACAAACGGGACGCAGTGGCAAAAGGACGTGGGTGGGCAACCCCTACCCGTTGGGAGCGAACTACGACGGCTCGGGAACCAACTTCTCGCTGTTCTCGAGTGTCGCCGACGGCGTCGAGTTGTGCCTGCTCGGCGATGAAGACGGTTCGCACAGCGGCGCGGGCAACACCCGCGAGCACGGACCGATCGACGAACAGCGCATCGAGCTCACCGAGGTCGACGGGCACTGTTGGCACGTCTACCTCCCCGACGTGCGCCCCGGCCAGCGTTACGGCTACCGGGTGCACGGCCCGTGGGAACCGGCCAAGGGGCTCTGGTGCAACCCCTCCAAGCTGCTGCTCGACCCGTATGCGAAGGCGATCGCCGGCGACATCGACTGGTCCGAGGCGTGCTTCGGCTACGACTTCGACGACAATGACAAGCCGAACACCGCCGACTCGGCGCCGCACGTGCCGAAAGCGGTCGTCGGTGACCGATTCTTCGAATGGGGCAACGACCGCCCGCCCGACGTTCCGCTGCACGAGACGATCATCTACGAGACCCACGTCCGCGGCCTCACGATGCAGCATCCCGACGTTCCGCCGCCCTTGCGCGGCACCTACTCCGGTCTCGCCCACCCGGCGATCATCGAGCACCTCAAGCGGCTCGGGGTGACCGCCATCGAGCTGATGCCGGTGCACCAGTTCGTTCACGACCACCACCTCGTCGAGCGGGGCCTGCGCAACTACTGGGGTTACAACTCGATTGCGTACCTCGCGCCGCACAACGGCTACACGTCGTCGATCGCGCTCGGCCAGGTGCAGGAGTTCAAGACGATGGTCAAGTCGCTGCACGCGGCCGGCATCGAGGTGATCATCGACGTCGTCTACAACCACACCGCCGAGGGCAACCACCTCGGGCCGATGCTGTCGATGCGCGGCATCGACAACCATGCCTACTACCGAACCATGGAAGACGACCCGCGGTACTACCTCGACTTCACCGGCACCGGCAACAGCCTCAACATGCGCCACCCGCACGTGCTGCAGCTGATCATGGACAGCCTGCGGTACTGGGTGACCGAGATGCACGTCGACGGCTTCCGCTTCGACCTGGCGTCCACGCTCGCCCGCGAGTTGTACGACGTCGACCGGTTGTCCGCATTCTTCGATCTGGTCCAGCAGGACCCCGTGTTGTCGCAGGTGGAGTTGATCGCCGAGCCATGGGACATCGGTGAGGGCGGCTACCAGGTCGGGAACTTCCCGCCCCAGTGGTCCGAGTGGAACGGCCGGTACCGCGACACGATCCGCGACTTCTGGCGCGGCGAACCGTCGACGCTGGCCGAGTTCGGCTACCGGTTCACCGGCAGCTCCGACCTCTACGAGGCCGACACGCGGCGTCCGACGGCGTCGATCAACTTCGTCACGGCCCACGACGGCTTCACGCTGTCCGATCTGGTGTCGTACAACGACAAGCACAACGATGCCAACGGCGAGGGCGGCAACGACGGCGAGTCGCACAACCGCTCCTGGAACCACGGCACCGAAGGCCCCACCGACGACGCCGACATCAACGCGCTCCGAACTCGGCAGCGGCGCAATCTGGTCACCACGCTGCTGTTGAGTCAGGGCGTGCCGATGCTCCTCGGCGGCGACGAACTCGGGCGCAGCCAGGGAGGCAACAACAACGCCTACTGCCAGGACAACGAGATCTCGTGGTTCGACTGGGACCACGTCGACACCGACTTCGCCAAGTGGTGCCAGCGGGTCATCGCATTCCGCCACGCCCACCCGGTGTTCCGCCGGCGCCGATGGTTCCAGGGCCGACGCATCCGCGGCATCGAAGATCTCGCCTGGATGCGACCCGACGGCGAGGAGATGACCGACGACGACTGGGAGGCCGGCTACGCCCGCGCCGTCGCCGTGTTCATGAACGGCGGGTCGATCCCGACGACCGACGCCTACGGCGAGCGCATCGTCGACGACACGTTCCTGGTGATCTTCAACGCGTCCGACCAGCCCATCGAGTGGTGCCTGCCCGGCCCCGAATGGAGCCGGCGCTGGACGATCGACCTCGACACGGCCGACCCCAAGCGGGGTCTTTCGCGCACCGTCAACAAGCGCCCCGGCGACACGCTCGACGTGCCTTCCCGGTCGATGGTGGTGCTGCGTTCGGTGAAGCCCCCCAGCCGCCATCCCGTCCACCAGCGAACCGCCGAGGAGGCGACCTGATCCGATGACCGCTCCCAC
>Ga0102938_10003674_pt1 | contig 11410 bp, 9 predicted proteins | sample SalPonR2_B_D2_MG_FD_84516 | JGI IMG/M metagenome (GOLD analysis project Ga0102938, IMG submission 84516) | Salt pond soil microbial communities from South San Francisco under conditions of wetland restoration - Salt Pond MetaG R2_B_D2_MG | ecosystem: Environmental > Aquatic > Marine > Intertidal... | reverse complement strand
CGGCGCGATGATCGCGTCGTAATCGGCATTGGCGAAATGCGGCAGCGACATGCGGTCCTTGGCCTTTCGGTTCACCACCCGGTGCAGGTTCGAGATGTAACGTCCGTTGGTCCAGTTCATCATGACGTCGCCGATATTCACCACGAAGGTGCCTTCGATCGGCGTGGCCTGCACCCAGCCCTTTTCGCGGTGCTTGACCTCCAGCCCGCCAACCTGGTCCTGCATCAGGATCGTGAAGGCGCCGGTGTCGGAATGCTCGCCCGCGCCGATCTTGAGGTCCTTGGGGTCGATGCTGGGCGGCGCGGGATAGTAGAGCAGGCTCTGCTGGATGAGGGGACGCTTGTAGAAGGGTTCGAAGAAATCCTCGGGCAGGTCGAGGCCGATGGCGAACATCTGCCGGATATGGACCGAAAGCTCGAGCATCGCGTCCTGATAGGCCGTCACGACCTCGCGGAAGCCGGGCAGATGGTCGGGCCAGCGGTTGGGGTGGTGCATCGGCTTGCCGCGCAACACGTCCGGGTCGTCGGCGGGCAGTTCCAACATCGTGCGGAACGTGCCCATGCCGCCCGACTTGGTGGGCACGTAGCCCCGGAACCATTCGGGCGTGGCCAGTGTGCGGCGGCGATCCTCCTCGGACTGGGCGAAGAAGCGTTCGGTCTGCGCGAAGGTGTCGTCCACCAGCGCAGGGCTGAGCCCATGACCGGCCATGTAGAGAAAGCCCACCGTGCTGCAGGCCTCCGCAACCTCGGCCGCGATGGCGCGGCGCTTGGCGTCGCTGCCGCCGACGAAGCCCGTCATGTCGATGACCGGGATTTCATTGGTGTTGATCGCCGGGGCCTGTTCGTAAACGTGTTCAGCGAGATCGGACATCGCGACACCTCCTGTTCTGCCGGGCAGGGAATGCTCAGTTTTGCATCACCGGCCCATGAAATATGATCCACGTGCAACTTCATCAGACACAATCTGAAAATAGTAGAAAAAATGCGCGATTTGCTGGACAGCACGTTCCGTCTGATTAACGCTTAGGCAATTGATGCCGATCTGCCCGGGAGACACCCGCTTGCCGAACCAGTTCAGTCTTGAAGGCATGGCCGTTTTCGTCACGGGCGCCGCCAACGGCATGGGCGCTGCCGTCAGCCGCGTCCTGCACGAGGCAGGCGCGAGCGTGGTGCTGGCCGGTCGCGACCTTGCCGCGCTCGACAAGCTGGCCTCGCACCTTCACGGGTCGCGCGTGGTGCCCTGCGACGTGACCGAGGAAGCCAGCGTCGCGGGCGCCGTGGCCACGGCATTGGAGAGATTCCCGACACATCGCTGGGGGCTTGCGAACGTGGCCGGCGGCACCGGGCCGGGCGGCAAGACGGTTTGGGAGCACAGCCTGCTGGAGGTGGAGGACATCTTCGCCGTCAATGTCTACGGCCCGTTCCTGACGATGAAACATTTCCTGCCCGTCATGATCGCGGCGCGCGCCGGCGCCGTGGTCAACGTGGGCGGCACCTTCGGCTTCAAGGGCGCGGCGCTCTCATCGGCCTATGGCGCGACGAAATGGGCGCTCAGGGGCTTCACCCACAGCGCCGCGCTCGAGGCCGGGCCCCATGGCGTGCGCGTCAACAGCGTCAATCCCGGTGGCGTGGACGGCCCGCGCCTGCGCCGGCAGCTGGCCGAGGCTGCGGAGCGCACCGGCGTGCCCTACCAGAAGCTCTACGACGATTTCGCCGCGCGCTCGGCGCTGGGGCGGATGAGTTCGGATATCGACGTGGCCAACGCGGTGCTCTTCCTTCTAAGCGACGCGGCGGGCAACATCACCGGGCAGGACCTTTTGGTCGATGGCGGCACGGTTGTCTGAAGAAGGGAAGACGCGATGACGGCGAAACCGGGATACCGCCCGTGAAGCTCGGACTGGACGGGCAGACCGTTCTCCTGACCGGCGCGACAAGCGGGATGGGGCCGGATATCGCGCGGGCCTTCGCGGAGGAGGGCGCGCGCCTTGGCCTCCTGACGCGCCAGCCCGAGGCTGTCGCCGATCTTGTCCAGGAGCTCTCCGCGCAGCGCGTCCGCATCGATGCCTTCGCCTGTGACATCACCGATGCCGACAGCTGCAGCGCCGCCGCTGAGGCCGCCGAGGCCGGGCTGGGGCAGCCCTTTGCGCTGATCAACCTCGCGGGCGGTTCGGGGCCCATCGGCAAGACCGGGGTGGAGACCACGCGCGAGGAGTTTCACGATATTCTCGACCTGAACACGACCGGCATCTTCAACATGATCCGCGCGGTCGCCCCTGCGATGATGCGCGCGGGCCGCGGGCGGATCGTCAACGTGGGCGGCACCTTCGGCCTGCGCGGCCGCGCCGGGCGGCTGGCCTATTCGGCCTCGAAATGGGGCCTCAGAGGCGTCACCAAGAGCTTCGCGCTGGAACTGGGCGCGTACGGAATCACAGTGAACACCGTTGCGCCGGGCATGGTCGACGGCCCGCGCTTCCGCGAAAAGGTCTGCGCCAACATGGCCGTCGCCGAGGGTATCACCCATGAAGAGGCCGCCGCGCGCCACGCCGCCGATTATGCGCTGGGACGCGTCTCGACTGCGCGCGACGTGGCCAATGCCTGCGTCTTCCTCGCCTCCGATGCCGCGCGCCAGATCACCGGCGTCGACCTGCCCGTCGATGGCGGCTGGGCGGCGCTCTGACCTCATGACCTGAAAGGACCATCAATGACCGCTCTCAAGATCACCGCAGGCGATTTCACCTTCGACGCCGTGCTGGAGGAGGAAAAGGCACCTCTGACCTGCGCCGCGTTTCGCAAGGTGATGCCGTTTTCAGGACAGATCGTGCATGTCCGCTGGTCGGGTGAAGGCGTGTGGATCCCGCTCGGCGACACCGATTTTGGCGTGGGCTACGAGAACCACACGAGCTACCCCTCGGCGGGCCAGATCATCCTCTATCCTGGCGGGATCAGCGAGACCGAGATCCTGCTGGCCTATGGCGGCATCTCCTTCGCCTCGAAGATGGGGCAGCTGGCGGGCAACCACTTCATCACGCTGACCGGCAACCTCGAGAGGCTGATGGAGCTCGGCGACAGCGTCCTGTGGAAGGGCGCCCATGACATCCGGTTCGAGTTCGCCTGAGCCGGCTCAGCCCAGCAATGTCTCGAGCCGGGGCCGAACGACGGCGATGGTCTGGTTCACATGGGCGGCAAGCACCGCCTCGGCCTCCGCGACGTTGCGATCGACGGCGCAATCGGCCAGCAGTCGGTGCTGTGCCGCAAGCCGCTGCTGCGCCGGTTCGTCGAAGCCGATGAGCCGCCGGTAACGGTCGAAATGGTCATAGAGGACGCCGCAGAAATGCAGCGTCATCGGCGAGCCGCAGGCGTCGATCAGCGCCTCGTGAAAGGCGCGGTGGCAGCGTTCCCAATCGTCATGCACCTCGCTGACCGTGTCCGTGGCATAGCGCCTTGCGGCCCGGTCGAGCCGGTGGGCGGCGATGACGACACGCTCCTCCCACGCGTCATCGCCGTTCTCGACGGAGACGCGGAAAGCCTCGGGCTCCAGCCGCAGCCGCATGGCGGCGATGTCGTCGAAATTGGAAAGGCTGATCTCGGGCGCGCGAAAGCCGCGATTGACCTCGCGGACCACCAGCCGGTCGGCTGCAAGCTGCGCCAGCGCCTCGCGCAGACGACTGACGCCGAGGCCATAGCGTTTCTGCATCTCCGCGAATCTGAGCGCGCTGCCGGGGGGATAGACGCCGGCGATGATGTCGGTGCGCAGCCGGTCATAGACCGGGGCCGTGTCGTCCGGCTCTGAGGTTATGATGTCGGTGCTGCTCACGCCTCGGTCGCCTCCGGAGAAATCGGTCTCGTTTGTTGTGCATCGGGCGACCGCGTCGACCCGTAGCGCTGCAGTCCCGTTGCGCGGCCATATTTGCTAGCCTAGGGTGATTTTTCAATCTCCGCAAACAATGGAATATCCGGATGAGTTTGGACCTTCTGCTGAAAAACGCCAGGGTCGTGACCGAAACCCGTGTCTTCGAGGGATGGGTGGAGGTACAGGACGGGCGGATCGCGCAAGTCGGCAGCGGGGCGGAGTATCCGGAGGCCGCGCAGGTCATCGACCTGGAGGGGCGGCACCTTCTGCCCGGTTGCATCGACGTGCATGTGCATTTCCGCGAGCCGGGCATGACCCGGAAGGAGGATTTCGGTACCGGGTCTGCGGCGGCTGCGGCGGGCGGGGTGACCTGCGTCTTCGACATGCCCAACACCGTGCCGCCCACCGACAGCGCCGCCCGCCTGCGCGAGAAACAGGCACTGGCCGAGGAAAAGGCGCTGGTCGATTTCGGGCTCTACGGCCTGCTGGGAGAGCACAACCTCGACCAGCTGCGGCCCATGGCCGAGGCGGGGATGATCGGCACGAAGCTGTTTCTGGGCAACACGACCGGCGACAACCCGTGCCCCTCGGACGGCGCGGTGCTGGAGGGGTTCGAGATCCTCGCCGAACTTGGCCTGCGCTGTTCGATCCATGCGGAGAACTCGCCGATCCTGTTCTGGCGGCAGAACAGGATGAAGGCGGCGGGGCGCACGGATCCCCTGGCCCATCTGGCCGCGCGCACCGATGTGGTGGCCGTCGAGGCGTTGAACCGGGCCGCGACGCTGGCCGACTGGACCGGCGCGCGCATCCATATCGTGCATGAAAGCTGCGCGGCCTCGATCCCGTTCATCGGCTTCTGGAAAAGCCGCGGTTGCGACATCACCGTCGAGACGCTGCCCCAGTACCTCTATCTCGACGCCGAGAGCTTCGCCGAACCCGGCGGCCACCTGATGCGGATGAACCCGCCGATTCGGCAGAAAAGCCACCAGGAGCCCCTGTGGCTCGCGCTGCTGGACGGCACGATCGACTTCGTGGCCACCGATCACGCCCCGCACGCGCCCGAGGAAAAGGAGGGCGAGACCATCTGGGACATGGCCTGCGGCTTTCCCGGGGTGCAGACCTCTCTGACGCTGATGCTTCAGGCGGTGCGCGCCGGGCGCATGACCCTTCCGGACATCGTGCGCGTGATGGCCGGCGCGCCGTCGCGCAGTTTCGGCCTGTCGGACCGCAAGGGCGCGATCTCGCCGGGGATGGACGCCGATCTGGTGGTCGTGGACATGGACCGCGAGGAAACGCTGGGCGCGGACCGTATGCTGTCGCGGGGCAAGGTCTCGCTCTATGAGGGCTGGCAGGTCACGGGCGTGCCGGTGATGACCTTCCTACGGGGGCATCTGGTGGCTGAAAACGGCGTGATCATGGATGAAACCCCACGTGGCCGGATGGTGCGCCCCCACATGCCGCCGCCCGCGCCGAGAAACACCGCCACGACGATGCAGGCCGTGCTGAGCCCCGGCAACGTGCCATGGGATACCTGCCCCCCCGGCTGATCGGCCAGGTTTCCGCCGTCGCGTTCCCGCCACAAATCCGTCCGCCGGAGCCCCCCGCGCGGGTGTTTCCGTGCCCGGACCCGTGCCTTGAAAGCCTTTGGTTTCAGACCGGAAACGACGCCACGCTTTCGTCACTTTCTGAGCGCGAAAATGGACCATTCGCGGGCCTAGTCTGGGACCTTGGTGCGGGCATGTCCGCACAGAGTGTGGGAATCCGATTGACGCTTTGATCATGGAAAAGACTGGATCATACGGCGACGAGCTGCCACCGGGCGCAGAACTGTGCGCTGGTCAGTACGTCATTGAGCGGTACCTGAATTCCGGCGGGTTCGGCGTCACCTATCTGGCGCGCGACAGCCTCGGCCGCAGCGTGGTCATCAAGGAATGCTTTCCGTCCGCCATGTGCCACCGCTCGGGCAAGACGGTGCGGCTGCGCTCGGCCAGCAGCGAGGATGAGTTCGGCGCCATCCTCGAGCTATTCGAGAAGGAGGCGCGCGCGCTCGCGGCGCTTCAGCATCCCTATATCGTCGGCGTTCACCAATTCTTCCGCGACAATGGAACCGCCTACATGGCGATGGATTTCGTCGACGGGAAGACGCTGCTCGACATCATCGAGAACGAGCCCGACCGGCTGGCCCCCGCCGACATCAAGCAGCTGTTGCAGCAGATTCTCGAGGCGCTGAGCTACATCCACGGCCACGACATCCTGCATCGTGACATCTCGCCCGACAATATATTGGTGGATGCCGACAACCTGCCGGTGCTCATCGATTTCGGCGCCGCACGCGAAAGCGCCACCCGCGTCAGCCGTGTGCTGTCGAAGGTGCTGACGGTGAAGGACGGCTACTCCCCGCAGGAGTTCTACCTCGCCGGCTCCGACCAGGCCTATTCGAGCGATCTCTACGCGCTGGCGGCCACCTTCTATCACGTGGTCAGCCGCAAGGCACCGCCGTCCTCGCACTCGCGTCTTGCGGCTACCGCGCGGCACAAGGTCGATCCGCTGGAACCCCTTGAGGCGATCGAGGGCTACGACGCGCATTTCATTGACGCGATAAATCAGTGTCTCAGCGTTTTTCCCAAAGATCGCCTTCAAAGTGCCGCGTCTTGGCGGGACATGATCGACCACGACCGGCGTCAGCAGATTCTCCTGCGCGAGGCCGAACAAGATGAGGAGCTAGAAGAAATGGTCGCCAGACTGGTGCGGGAATTCGAACGCGACATGGCCGAGCGGGAACGCAAGGCCCGCGAGGCGCGCGAGGCGGCGGCGCAGGTCACCGAGGAAGATCTTGCGCGGATGGAGGCGGAGGCAGAGGCCCAGGCCGAAGCCGAGGCGAGGGCGCGCGAAGAGGCCGCGGCCGCCGCTCAGGCCGAGGCCGAGGAGGTGCAGGCGCTGATTGCCGCAGAGCGCGCCGCGCAGGCCGCGCGCCAGGCTGCCATCGAGGCGGAAGAGGCGCGGCGTTTCCACGAGGCGCTGAAGAAGAAACCTGCCGAGATCGAGATCGACTCAGCCGACATGCCGGTGTCCGGCGTAATGGTTGCTCCGACCGCGCAGGCTGCGAACGGGCAAGTCACCGAGCCGCGCACGGAAACCATGACCGAACTTCTGGAAGCAATGGCCGATGGCGCCGGCCGCCCCGATCTGGCCGGTCCCGGAGGCGCCGAGCCGCGCACCGCCGTCGTTTTGCCGCGCCGCGTCACCGCAAGCGCACCCGCAGCCGGCGATGCCGGGTCCGCGCGGCCGGCGCGGCAGGCGGCCAATGGCACGCAGAAGCCCGTCGATGCCGAAGCAGCCCAACCCGGACCGGTCGAACGCGGATCGGCCGTGCGCCGGTCGCTCTTCGGTGGTCGCATCGCGCTTTCCGTGGGTGGAAGAGGAAGCAAGCCATGAAACGACTGCACGACGTCGCCGTTCGCATGCGTCCGCGGGTGCCGCGCGCGCCCGATGGCGCCCCGCGTGCGCCCGTTGATCGTGACGTGGAACTGGGCGTGGATCGGGAAGTGGATCGCGAACAGGCGCCGCACAGGGAGCCGCCACTGGTGCTGGGGTCACCCGAAACAGGGTTCTCGAAGGCGGCCGACGGGGCGCGCATCCCGGCGCGCAGCCCTTTCGTTCCCACGTCGCGAGATCTGGCGCGTGAGGCGGCGAGCCAGGCCGCGCAGTCGTCAGACACGCACGATACCGGGGCCGGTGCCGACGCTCCGGTCGGCGGCGCAACGCAAAAAGCCAGCCGGGGTGGCGTTATGACAGACCCGAAGACCGGGGCCGAGCGCCGCGTTTCCGTCCCGCGCCGCCAGATCTGGGACCTTGAGCCCGACGAGGTCGAGCAGGTCGCATCGCACGCCGTCGTGACGGACCGGACCTATCTGCCCCAAGCGGGCGAGGACAATGGCCTGCGCGATGCGGGCGAAAACACCCCCCTTGCCGATGCATCACCCGCCAGCGGCGAGGACGGCGAAGAGGATATGGCAAGCCGCGCACTGCGCGCGCTGGAGGCCGCGGAGCGTCAGCTTGAGGCACGCGGTATACCGGCCTCGGCGCTCTATGAGGATGACGGCGCCAAGACCCGGGTCCTGGGCTTTCACGCCCGCGATCTCGAGACCGACGCGATCTCCGCCGTGGCGCGCAAATCCGTGGGTGACGTACGCTTTCCCGCCGGCTGGATCGTTGTCGTCGACGGCCCGGGCCGTGGTGCCTATTTCGCCGTGACCAACAGCGTCTCGAGCATCGGGCGCGGGCTCGAGCAGTCGATCTGCCTCAATTTCGGCGATGCCTCGATCTCGCGGAACAACCATGCCGCCATCGCCTATGACGCCGAGCAGAACCGCTTTTTCCTCGGCCATGGCAACAAGTCCAATATCGTCCGCCGCAACGGTCAGCCGGTCCTGTCGACCGAGGAGCTGATGAACGGTGACGAGATCCGCATCGGCAAGACGACGCTGCGCTTCGTGGCGCTCTGCGGCCCGGATTTCACATGGGGCACGGACCCGGAAGAGGAGGGCACGCATGACGGCTGAAGCCTTCGACCCCCGGTACGACGTCGCCACGGCCCAGTCGCAGGGCCGCCGCGAACGGCAGGAAGATGCCGTGGCCGTGTCCTGTCCGCAGGGCGCGGAATTCGGCTTTGCCGTGGTGTCCGACGGGATGGGCGGGCATGCAGCAGGCGATCTGGCCAGCCGCATCATCGTCGCCGAGATATTCGCCGAATTGACATTGCGCGGGCGTGCGGTACTTGCCGGGCCCGACGATCTGTCGGACCTGCTCAAGGCCTCGGTCGAAACCGCGAATGCCAGTCTTCAGGCCCAGATCGACGCCTATCCCGACCAGTCGGGCATGGGCGGCACGGTCGTGGCCACGAGCCTCGTCGACGGCGGGTTGCAATGGGTCTCGGTGGGGGACTCGCTGCTGTACCTGTTGCGCGACGGGATGCTGAAGCGTCTGAACGACGATCACTCCATGGGCCCGCAGATCGACCTGATGGCGAAAAACGGGATGATCGACGCGGAGACGGCGCGCACCCATCCGCAACGCAACTGCCTGACCTCGGCGCTGACCGGCAAGGATATCCCCGAGCTCGACTGCCCCGCGCGGCGTCTCGACCTCGAGGATGGCGACATCGTCGTGCTGGCCAGCGACGGGCTCCAGTCCGTGGCCGAGGAGGACATCGCCTCGATCCTCGACAAGGCCGCCCATCTCGAAAGCCGCGAGATCGCCACGGCGCTCATCGATGCCGTGACCGCCGCGGGCGATCCGGAACAGGACAACACCTCGGTGGTGGTGATCCGCGTCTACCAGCCCGAACCCCAGCCCGTGGAGGTGCCCGAGCCGATGGCGGCGCCCGCGCGGCGGCGCCGGTCGCTCTGGGCGGCGCTTGGCGGCATCTTCGGGCGTCCCGGTCTCCCGGCCACCGCAACGGCGAAACAGGAAGGCTGACGCATGACGACGGCAGGTCACGATATCCAGTCCATGCTCGGGCGGCTCGAGGCGCTTCTCGCCTCGGGTGTCCTGACGCAGGCTGAAGCCGTGAGCTGCTCGGGTCTTGCCGAGGCGCTGCGCCGTCCCGCGCGCGTCGCCATCCTGGGCCAGTCCGCGCGCGAGGTGACCGGCGTTCTGCGCGCCATGCTCGGCGAGGGGCTGGTGACGGTGCTGCCCGACGGTCCGGCCATCGAGCTGAGCTTCGGCGAGGCCGTGCAGCACATGGCGACTTTCGAGGATGGCAGTTCGCTCAGCCAGGAGGGCTACCCGACCGACAACCTGATGCGTCACGGGCCGCTGTTCCTGCAGATCGAGGCGCCGCTGCCGATGCTCGCGACGATGTCGTTTCTCGCGCTGGAGCTGGGTGAGGACGCGGACACCTACGTGCCGGCCCTGCGCTGGGCGGCGAAGCGGTCGGAAATCGCGATCCTGTGCGCCGAGGGTTTCGGGGATGCCGAGGCCGCGCTTTGGGCCGCCGCGCCCGACCGGCTCAAGAACCATTGCTATCTCGTGACCACCGGTGACAGGGACCCGGCCTCGGCGCGCGCGCGCGGGCTGTTCGATGCAGTCGTCCATGCGCCTGCACCCTCGGAATCCTCGCCGCCGCTCGCCGTACTCAAGCGCCGCCTGGCCTCCGATATCTCCGATGCGAGCCAGGAGGACATGGACGCCGCCGCGCTGTTCCTGCACCGGTTCCGCAAGGCGGAGCTGTCGCTGCCGCGCGACACTTTCGACGAAGAGATGGCCACGGATCGGACGGCTGCACCCGCGCCCGGATCGCGTGGCGATGACAGGACGCTGGAGGACAGTGTTCCGTCGGCCGAACCCGCGCCCGATACGGCCGCGCCCGTCGCGGCGCTGGACCGTTTCGCCCAGGACGCCACCGATGATGACGCCGTCCAAGACGCCGCCGATCACGACACTCGCAACGCCGCCGATCTGTCCCCGCCGAGCGAGTCCGACGCACTGGCCGCTGATCTGCAGGCCGCGATCCGCGCGCTGGTCTCGGGCCCGATCCTGCACCTCAAGCGGCGCAGCCGGGCGCTCGCCGAGATCTTGGAGTGGCGCGAGGAGCATGAGGAATGGTCCGAAGAGGTCCTGACCCATTGCGCCGAAACGGCCGAGGCATTGCGCGACCTTGTCGCCGCCTGGCCCGACGACGATCCGCTCGCCGACAGCCTGCGTGACGCGGTCGATCAGGCCTGCGACACGGTCGTTCTGCTGCAGGTCGAGGCCGGGCCGGATCAGGCCGAGGATGCCGCGCGCGTCCTCTATCAACTCAGAACCGATTTTGAGCAGGCAATGGCTGCATGAACGAGAACAGCCGCATCGAGGACCCTTCCATGAAGCAGGATCGCATTATCGCCCCGGTACAAGACGCGCCGCCGACGGACCGGCTGATGTCGCTGGCCTATCGCGGGATGGCGCCGCTGGTCCGGGAATTGCGTACCGTCGACGAGGCGCTGGAACAGCTTCTGAAGGTGGGCGACGCAGACGCAGAGCCCGCGATCCGTGACCTGCGCCGCCAGATCCGCGCCTTCGAGCCCAGTGTCACGATGATCGGGCAGGTCAAGGCGGGCAAGACGTCGCTTGTCAATGCGATGGTGGGCCGGCCTGGCCTGCTTCCGGCCGACATCAACCCGTGGACCTCGGTGATCACGTCGCTGCATGTCTCGCCGCGCATCCGCGAAAGCGCGCAGCACGCCAAGTTCCGTTTCTTCAGCGAAGAGGAATGGTCGAACCTCCTGAACCGGGGCGGCCGCGTGGGCGAACTGGCCCGCCGGGCGGGGGCCGACAAGGAACTGGAGACCGTGCGCGCGCAGCTCGAGGAGATGCGCGAGAAATCCCGCCAGCGTCTCGGCAAGAGCTTCGAGTTGCTGCTCGGGCAGGAACACGACTACGGCTATGTCGACCCCGAGCTGGTCGAACGCTACGTTTGCCTCGGCGACGACGTCGACCCGACCATGGAACCCGACAACGGTCAGGGCCGGTTCGCCGACATCACCAAGTCGGCCGAGCTTTATCTCAGCCAGCGCGGACT
>Ga0102938_10003672_pt1 | contig 11413 bp, 13 predicted proteins | sample SalPonR2_B_D2_MG_FD_84516 | JGI IMG/M metagenome (GOLD analysis project Ga0102938, IMG submission 84516) | Salt pond soil microbial communities from South San Francisco under conditions of wetland restoration - Salt Pond MetaG R2_B_D2_MG | ecosystem: Environmental > Aquatic > Marine >... | reverse complement strand
CTCGGGAGCATCGAGTACGTACCACGCCTCTGTCTTCCCATGCGCAAGTCCGAGGTGAGTACGCGAGAAGTCACGCGTGGGGTGCAGATGCACCGGGAGGCGCTGATCGAGATCGAGCAGTTTCACGAGCAACTCGGTGCTGGAGCCGTACCGATCGACATGATCGGGCCCTAGCCAGGCATTCGGATCCGCGCTGACCTCTTCGGCCAGGTACTTGCCATCGGGCAAGACCGTCAGACCCGCTGGGGCTTGTCCGAAGCGAGCGGTCGCCGATCCGATCCACTCCTCCGGTCTGCGCGGTCCGCCAGGACCGTGCCGCAACGCACCGATTCGATCGCCGCCCCGATAGAAATGGTCGAACTGGTTGACCGGAAGGACGATCGGATCGTTGTAGCCCATTAACGGCACCCACATTCTGCGAGGTTGCTGGCGAGTCGATCCATAGTGTCACGGGCTTGGGCTTGTGAGCGCACGCGATTGGCCAAGACGACGAAGACCAACGGTCGTCCCTCGGTGTCCATGACGGTGCCGGCAAGTGCACCCACCCCGGTGAGTGTGCCCGTCTTCGCACGCACTACTCCGCGTCCGGCAGAGGTGGCCTTCGTGGCGAAACGGTCGGCCAATGTGCCGGAGACGCCGGCTACCGCGAGCCCACCGGAGATAGCACTCCACCTCTCCTCGCGCACCACGTCACTGAGCACTTCGGCGATGGTGATGGGGGCGATTCGATTGCGACCGGACAGTCCGCTCGCGTCGACCAGCTGCATGCCGGAGATATCGATACCCGCGCTGCTCAGCACTTCGGTCATCCCGCGTGCCCCACCGGCGAAGGACCCTTCGCCGACCACAGCCGATCCAACGAGGTGGCCGAGTGATTCGGCAACGTCGTTGTCGGAACCGGTGAGCATCTGCTGGACGATCTCGGTGACGGTTGCCGACTCGACCTTGGCGAGTTCACGTGCCGAACTCGGCGCCGATCCGCGCTCGACGCTGCGCACCTGAACGCCCTGCTTCTCCAGGTAGCCCGCGAAGGCGCGCGCGGCCTTTCGCGCGGGATCTGGTACTCGGGCACGGGAATTGGCGGACTTGCGCCCTTGATCCATCATCAAGGCCGATACCGGCGCTGCCACCCCTGCCGCGGGGAAGCCCTTCGGCCACCCGGGACCTAGTTGCCGGCCGGTGAAAAGGGAATCGTCGAACACCACATCGACCCGGGTGGTGGTGCCAAGTGCGGTGGCGGTCTCGCGCGCGAGCCGTCGAATGGTGGCCGGGCCATCGGCCTGGGAGTCTCGCTCGTCCTTGCGCGCCAACGTCGCATCTCCGCCGCCGATGAGGTAGACGACGTCTCCCGCAGCAGTCGAGGTGGTGGCTAACCGGGTTCTGGGGCCCAGCGCCTCGAGGGCAGCAGCAGCGGTAAGGATCTTCAGACTCGATGCGGGGATCAACGCTCGCTCTGCCCGCTCGTCGTACAAGACCGCGTCGGTTCCTGGATCGACCACCACCACACCAGATCGACGAAGCGTCTTAGCGGTCGCGAGATCGTCGATCTGATCGATCACGCCCGCGGCGCTGGGACCGCTGCCGGAATCTGCGGTGGCGGCGGGCCACGGTGCATTCGGCGCGCTGGCGGAGGGACCGGATGCCGCGGGGGGCAGGCTGTCTGCGCCGTAGGCAGGAGGAGTGCTGCCCGTGGTGGGCAGGATCGTGGTGGAGAAGGCAAGGAAGCTGGCCGTGGCCAGCGCACCTACGCGCGCACGCAGTGCTGTTACTGCTGTCACTGCTGTCATTGCGCCTCCTTCCGGCCGTTACCCTACGCAGATCAGCAGCACTCGAAGGGGCACCGGTACCCACAGGCAGTACGGTGAAGGGGATGGACATGGAGCCGCTCGAATTCGACGTCACGATCGAGATACCGGCGGGTAGCCGCAATAAGTACGAGATGGACCACACCACCCACCGCATCAGGCTCGACCGGATGCTGTTCACCTCGACCCGCTACCCGCACGATTACGGATACATCGACCACACCCTCGGCCTGGACGGCGATCCCCTCGACGCCCTCGTGCTGGTGCAAGAACCCACGTTCCCTGGCGTTGTCATCGGCTGCCGAGCCGTTGGGATGTTCCGTATGACCGACGAGGCGGGCGGCGACGACAAAGTGCTGTGTGTGCCGTCGGGGGATCCTCGGATGGAACACCTGCGCGATATCCATCACGTTGCCGAGTTCGATCGGTTGGAAATCCAGCACTTCTTCGAGGTCTATAAGGACCTCGAGCCGGGAAAGTCCGTCGAGGGCGCGACCTGGGTCGGGCGCACCGAGGCGGAGAAGGAGATCCGGGAATCCTGGGATCGCCACCAACAGACCCTGAAGTGACCTGACCAAGGTCCCGAAGAGTCCGGCGCTTCGACCCTGTCGGCAGCGCTGTCATCGGACATACCGTCGGGGGTATGAGGAAATTACTGATTCTCGGCGGTGGCACCGCCGGCACGATGGCAGCCAACAAGTTGCGCAAGGAACTCGGTGCGCAGGACTGGCAGATCACCGTCCTCGACGCCGATGACGATCATCGCTACCAGCCCGGCTACCTGTTCATGCCGTTCGGGACCTACTCACCGGGGCAGGTAACCAAGTCCCGGCGAGCGACCTTGAACTCAGGTGTCGACCTGCAGTACGGCGAGATCGATGTGGTCCGCCCCGAAGAGCAGGTGGTCGCGCTCACCGACGGCCGTGAATTCGGCTACGACATACTCATCATCGCCACGGGGGTGAGCCCGCGCCCGGACCAAACCGAAGGAATGCTCGGCCCGCAGTGGCGCGAGTCGGTCCACGAGTTCTACTCCTACGAAGGCTCGGTGACCCTCGCCGAGAAGCTCAAGGACTGGCAAGGCGGGCGACTCGTCGTCAACATCGTCGAAATGCCGATCAAGTGCCCGGTGGCTCCGCTGGAGTTCGCGTTCTTGGCCGACGACTTCTTCAAGGACAAGGGCATCCGCGACAAGGTCGAGATGACGTACGTGACTCCACTGCCTGGGGCATTCACCAAGCCCATCGCCGCTGAGGCATTCGGCAATACGCTCGATGAGAAAGGCATCGCCGTCGAGTCCGACTTCATGTTGATGGAGGTCGACAACGACAAGCAGGCGTTGGTTTCCTACGACGAGCGCGAAGTCCCCTTCGACCTGCTGGTGACCGTGCCGCTGAACATGGGCCAGGACTACGTGTCCCGCTCCGGTCTCGGGGACGAACTCAACCTCGTACCGGTCGACAAGTTCACGCAACTCTCGACTCAGTTCGACACCATCTTCGCGCTCGGTGACGCCAACGACATCCCCGCGTCCAAGGCGGGGTCCGTCGCGCACTTCGAAATCGACATTTTCGTGGAGAACTTCCTGCAGCACATTGCAGGCAAGCAGATGTCGCACAAGTTCGATGGCCACGCCAACTGCTTCATCGAGACCGGTGGTGGCAAGGCGATGTTGATCGACTTCAACTACGACTACGAGCCACTGCCCGGCAAATTCCCTTACGCCGGCGTGGGTCCGATGAACCTGTTGAAGGAGAGCCGCATCAACCACCTCGGCAAGCTCGCGTTCCGGTGGATCTACTGGAACGTACTGATGCCAGGGCGCTCGATGCCCATGCCCGCGCTGATGTCCCTCAAGGGCAAGCGCACCGACCTACTGGAAACCGAAGAAAAGAAGGAACCGGCGCTTTCGGCCTAGGAAGCGCCAGCCAGGCACACGTGAGGAGTTGATCGCCATGGCAACGACAGTTATCAACGGCAAGGAGCTCGTCGTCGACGACGAAGGCTTCATGACCGAGTACGACCAATGGGACGAGACCATCGGCCAGGAGCTGGCGACCGCGATCGGGGTCGACATGACCGACGATCACTGGAAGGTCATCCGCTTCCTGCGCGAGGACTTCCAAGCCAAGGGTGAGACCCCGACCATTCGCCGGGTCTCCACCGCTGGCGGTGTCGATACCAAGACGCTGTTCCAGCTCTTCCCCAAGAAGCCGGCCAAGAAGATGTCCTACATCGCCGGTCTGCCCAAGCCGCACGGCTGCGTCTAGGAGGCTGAGATGACCGCAACGGCGGAAATGATCGTCCCCGCCTTCGACGACGACGTCGAGACCGACCGGACTCTTGCCATCATCTGCTCGAAGGGCAGTTTGGACATGGCTTACCCCGGACTCATCCTGGGCAACGCCGCCCTGGGTGAAGGAGTCGATGTGCACCTGTTCTTCACCTTCTGGGGATTCGACATGATCACCAAGGGTCGGATGGAGCACTTGAAGTTCTCACCGGTCGGTAACCCAGCGGCACACATGCCAGCTGCGTTGGCGCCGCTGCCGGGCATGACCTCGATGGCTACGCACATGATGAACAAGTCCCTGGAGGAACTCGACATCCCTCCGGTGCCGGAGTTCCTGGAACTGCTGAAGGCTTCGGGCGCGAAGTTGTGGGCCTGCCGGCTCAGTGCCGACATGAATCACGTCGACGAATCAGATCTCTTCGATGGTCTCGACGGCATCATCAATGCCAGCGACTTCATCGAGTTGACCGAAGGGGCGCAACTCCTCTTCATCTGAGTGGACGCTCAGGTGAGCGCTCCCTCGCGAAGGGACCGGATGGCGAAAGCCTCTGGTCCCTTCGGCTGTTACTGATCCGAGCGAATGTGGTCGCCGCCGTGGATCTGATCGAGCGCATGGGGCAGCACCGGACCGAGTGCGGCGATCCCATCCTTGCAGCCTCCCGGGGAACCGGGGAGGTTCACGATCAAAGTGTTCCCCGCGATCCCGGCGATGCCGCGGGACAAGATCGCGGTGGGTATGCCGTTCACCACCCCGTAGTTGCGCACCGCCTCCGCAAGACCCGGGGATTCGCGCTCGATGACGGTCCGAGTCATCTCGGGGGTGAGGTCTTGCGGCGTGTGTCCGGTGCCCCCTGTGGTGAGCACGAGGTCAAAGCCCGCCTGCACGGCAGCCGCGAGTGCGTCGGCCACGGGCTGCCCATCGGCAACCACCTGCGGTCCGTCCACTTCAAAGCCCAGCTCACTTAGGCCCGTGACCAAGATCGGTCCCGAGGTGTCCTGCCATTCGCCGCGGGCCGCCCGGTTCGAAGCGGTTACCACGAGCGCGCGGTAGGTCACAGATTCTCCGGGCGCACATAGTGTCCTGATCGGCCACCGGACTTCTCCAGCAAGACCACCTGATCGATCATGGCCGATCGATCCACGCCCTTCACCATGTCGATCATCGCCAGCGCACCGACACTCGCCCCGGTGAGTGCTTCCATCTCCACGCCGGTGCGATCGGCGGTCCGCACCGCGACGGTGATGCGCACGCCCTCGTCCTCGACCTGCACATCGACATCCACACCGTGGATCGCGATCGGATGGCATAAGGGAATGAGATCGGCGGTGCGCTTGGTACCACCGATGGCGGCTATTCGTGCGACAGCCAGGGCGTCCCCCTTCGGCACCCCTGCTCCTCGCAACAACGAGACAACCTCAGCGCTGACGCGCACGAATGCTTCGGCAACGGCCCGCCGATCGGTGATGTCCTTCGCCGCGACATCCACCATCCGAGCGTCGCCGGACTCATCGAGGTGGGTGAACTCGGTCACCGGATGTCCTCGCGAAGGTCGATAACGTCCACGGTGTCTCCCGCATCGACGTGCCCAACACCCTCAGGGATCACGATGAGGCAATCCGATTGAGCCAACCCGCCGATCACATGCGAGCCCTGACCGCCGCCCACCGGCTCTACCCGACCGTCGTTGAGGAAGCGGCCACGCGCGAATTGCCGCTTGGCTTCCTGGGAATCCATCGCTTTGGTGACCTGCGCGGCCTTCCGCGATCGCGGCACTGCCGGCAGCCCTCGAAGCTTGTGGATTGCGGGACGAACGAAGTTCTCGAATGAGATGTACGAACTCACGGGATTCCCGGGCAAGGTGATGACCGGAACGGGTTCTCGATCATCGTCCATCACGAATCCATGTCCTTGCGGCATACCCGGGTGCATGGCGACTTTCGTGAACTCAACAGTGCCCTTTTCGGTGAAGACTTCCTTGACGGTGTCGTAGGCGCCCATGCTCACCCCGCCGCTAGTAAGGATCAGATCCGCGCGGTGCAGTTGATCGGCGATTGCCTCGGCGAAGGCGGCAGCATCGTCGACCACCGGTGGTACGCGGTAGGCCTGCGCTCCGACCTCATTGGCGGCGGCCACAAGTAGGAAACTGTTGGAGTCACTGATCAAGCCTTTACTGAGCGGCGTGCCCGGTTCCACCAGTTCACTTCCGGTGGACAGCACGGCCACCCGTGGACGCGGGTGCACGAGCAGTGAACCCCGACCCACCGCGGCGATGACGGCGAGGTGACGAGCGGACAGCAGCGTGCCCGCCCGCACCACGGTGTCACCGACGATCACGTCTTCTCCCGCACGTCGGATGTAGGTGCCCGGTTCCACCGGCTCGCGGATCTGGACTGTCTCGATCCCTGCATCGGTCAGTTCCACCGGCACGATGCACTCGGTTCCCGCCGGAATCGGTGCTCCGGTCATGATGCGAACAGCGGTCCCCGGGGTGACATCGACATCGGCTCGGTAGCCCGCGGGGACATCATCGACAACTTTCAAGCTCACCGGCCATTGACCGGTCGCCTCGGCGATATCCGCAGCGCGAACGGCATACCCGTCCATCGATGAGTTATCGAAGGATGGCAGCGGCCAGGACGCGGTGACATCCTCGGCGAGCACGCAGCCGTGACTCTCCGCAAGGGAAAGCGTGATGGGCGCCAGCGGCGCCAAGCCAGCGAGGATCCCCTCGCGATACTCGTCTACCGAAACCAGCACAGCGTCAGCCTAGGAGGCGAGACGGGCGCGTGCCCGGGTAGTGCGCTCGACTCGGTCTCCCGCGTCGGAAATCGCATCCATGACTTCTTGCAGCGCGCGCAGACTGTGCCCGGACAAGAAAGTGTCGACATAGGGCAAGGCCGCCGCCATTCCTCCGGTCAACGGCTCGAATGACTCCGCCGCCTTACGCGGGTTCACCCAGATGATGTGGTGCGCTAGCCGGGAAAGCCGCTCCATCGTCTCGGCGAGCAACTCCGGGCGATCGCTCTCCCAACCGTCGCTGACAATCACGATGACGGCCCCCCGGGCCATGCCCCGGCGACCGAAGTCCTCGACGAAAGACCGCAATGCCACCCCGATTCGAGTGCCCCCGGACCAGTCATTCGCAGCAGCAGCGGCCTGCCGGTAGGCAACGTCGGTGTGGTTCGTGGACAACTGACGGGTCAGCCGGGTCAGGTGCGTAGCGAAGACGAAGGCTTCGGCCTTGATGGCGCGCACCGCACCGCGCAACAGATGAAGGTAGATGCGCGCATAGGGCTCCATCGATCCAGAGACATCCGCGATCAAGATGATGCGGCGCGGCTTGGTAGTGCGCTTGCGGTGGATGACCTGCACCGGATCACCGGCACTTCTGTGCGAGCGCCGCAATGTCGCCCTGATGTCGATCTCCCCGGAACTGCGATGGCGGCGGGTGCGCCGGCCTCGCCGCAACGGCGGCACAAGGGGCAACTGCTCGACCAAGCGCTGAATCAGGCGAAGTTCGTCGTCGGTGAGGGTGGAGAACTCCTTGTCATTGACCCGCTCACGGGCGCTGACAGCGGCCAGCGCACTGGCCTGGTCGGTGTCCGCCTCGCTGTCGATGGCACCTGGAGTGGCGCCGGTTCCCTGCCTGCCTGCTTGACCGCTACCCGGGTCGCCTGTGTCCGGTGGCGGGGCATCACCCGGCGGTGCCGGAGTCGGACTCCCACCGTCATCGGGACCTGTCATGTCACCGGCGATGTCCGCGATGTCGACGAGCCCGCGGAATACCTGGCGGAAGACGCGGTCGTAGGTTTCGTGTTGGTCATGTGCCGTGGTGAGAGTCACCCGACCGAGCCAGTACAACTCATGCAGCGACGCCGGCTCCGCGAGCACCACGCTGGTGGTAAACCGCGCACTACGCTCGGGAGTGACCGGCACGCCGGCTCGGTGCAGCAGGTCACCGAATGCCGCACAGATGGCCGGCAGGTCGGCGCTGTCAGCCACTAGCCACCCAGGACAGGCCCTCGGCGCGCGCCAGATCCTGGTCTTCGCGGTACTTCAGCACCGAACTGAGCGTGCGCTCCACTCCACCCTCGTCCAATTCGGTGACCCCGAGCAGTGCTGCGGCGTGCACCCAATCGATGGCTTCGGCGACACCGGGTGGCTTTTGCACGTCTAGTCCGCGCAGTCGCTCTACCGCACCGGCCACCTGCTGCGTGAGTTCGGTGGATGCCTCCGGCACCCGGGCACGCACGATGGCAGTGGCCTGGTCGAGTTCCGGGTAGTCGATCCAGTGATACAGGCAACGACGCTTCAGGGCGTCGTGTAGATCGCGCGTTCTGTTCGAAGTCAAGATGACTATGGGTGGCTGCCGCGCTTCGATCGTGCCGATTTCCGGGACGGTCACCGCCGCCTCAGCGAGCATCTCGAACAAGAACGCCTCGAATTCCTCATCCGCGCGATCGACTTCATCGATCAACAGCACCGCCGGGTAGGGACCATCGTGTTCGATCGCTTGCAGCAACGGCCGCTCGATCAGGTAATCGCGCTCGAAGAGGGATGCTTCATCGAGGGAAGTGCCTTGCGTCTCGGCCATCCTGATGCTGAGCAGTTGGCGGGGGTAGTTCCATTCGTAAAGGGCTTCCGATGCATCGATGCCCTCGAAGCACTGCAACCTGATGAGCGGGGTTTGCAGCATCTGGGCCAAGGACTTGGCCGCCTGCGTCTTACCAACGCCAGCTTCACCCTCGAGGAGCAGTGGCTGCGGTAACCGGACAGCGCAGAACAGCGCGGTTGCCAAACCCTCATCGGCCAGATAGCCGCAGGACTCGAGCCGATCGGCGAGTGCCTCCGGCGAGGGAACGAGTTCCGCGAGACTCATCGCTTCCGCGTGATCAGCCACACGATGGCTGCCACGGCCACGACACCGACCACCACCGGAACCACGCGCTTGAGTACCGGACCTGCGGCGACCGCACCGAGATCGAGTGCCTCCGCGTCGACCTGCGGAGCAGGCGCAGCAAAGGCGGTCGCTTGCGCATCGGCTGGCGCGGCTGATTCGCCTGCGCTTTCGGCACCGGCGGCGGTGCCTTCGCCACCGGAACCCATCCGTGCGGCGATTACGCCCTCGAGATTGGACGCAAATTGATCCACCAAACGGCCGGCGACGTCTTGCATCACGCCACGACCGAACTGGGCGGCCTTGCCGGTGATGGTGAGATTCGTCGTGACGTCCACCCGGGTCACCTCGGGAGATTCGGCGATCAAGGCGGTTGTCACCACGGCCTTTGCCGTTCCCGAGCCCCGAGTCTCTTTCCCGGTTCCCTCGATGATCGCGACGCGGTTCTCGGCGTCCTTCTCCAGGAACATCGCCTCGCCCCCGTAGGTGAGCGAGACCGGGCCCAACTTGACCTTCACGGTTCCGGTGAAATCGTCACCATCGACGCTGGTCAACTTCGCACCCGGCATGCACGGTGCGATCGCTTCGACATCGAGCAACGTGTTCCAAGCGGTGTCGATATCGGCAGGAACGGTGAACGAGTTCGTCAGGTCCATGGTGGTCGAGGTCCCCTTCTCGGATTCCAGTGCTCGGTGCTTGTGCAATTCAGTGGCCGGATACCGGGACACGGTACCCACGGTGTCCACCGCTCGCCACGAATTCGGGATTTGCCTGGCCCATTAACGTGGGGGCCATGCCTGTGACGGTCCGTCTATTCGCCGCGGCTCGCGCCGCCGCTGGGACGAATTCACTCACGGTGGACCCCGGTTCCTTGGCTCAAGCGATCGACGAACTCCTCGGGCATCACCCGGCCTTAGCGGACGTACTCCCCCGATGCTCGTTCCTGCTGAACGGAGTAGCCGTGCACGGGGACAAGACCGCCGTGACCCTGGAACCCGGGAGCGAACTCGATGTGCTGCCGCCGTTCGCCGGGGGCTAACCTCCGATTGCCGACATCGGCCGGGCCGGCTGGATGAAGGACGGATCGTTGATCCCGTGCCCTGGCAACTTCGCCCGGGTGACCTTGGTCAGCGTGTTCGCGATGCCCGCCCGGATTTCGTCCTCACTGAGCGACGGATCCCGCAAGGTCGCGCGCACGTCAGTCTCGTCTTGCGCGAACAGGCAGTTTCGGAACTGACCATCGGCGGTCAACCGAAGCCGGTCGCAGGCCGCGCAGAACGGACGCGAAACACTCGCGATGATGCCCACGGTCTCAGGGCCGCCGTTCACGTAGAACTCCTCCGCCGGCGCCGATCCACGGCCGGGAACGGGCGTGAGCTCGAACTCGGTCGAGAGCATTTCCATGATTTCGTCGGCGGTCACCATCTTCGGCCGCGCCCACAAACCTCCGGCATCCAGTGGCATCTGTTCGATGAAGCGCAATCGCCAGTCATGCTCCAGGGCATAACGAAGTAGCGGGATGGCTTCGTCGTCATTCACCCCTCGCATGAGCACGGCGTTCACCTTGACCGGCAGCAAGCCGGCTGATTTCGCTGCCTCGATCCCAGCGATCACGTCATGGAACCGATCGCGGTGTGTCATCTCCTTGAAGCGTTGCGGATCGAGGGTGTCCAAACTGACGTTCACCCGTTCAAGGCCGGCGTCGGCAAGTTCCTGGGCGAGCTTCGGCAACCGCAACCCATTGGAGGTCAACGAAATCTTCGGGGCGTGGGGCAACGCGTAGATGCGGCGCACCACATCCACAACATCCGGACGAAGAAGTGGTTCACCCCCGGTGAGCCGCACTTGGTCGATACCCATCTCCGTAGAAACATCGAGAACCAGCATCAACTCCTCGGTGGTCAGCAGGTGATCACCGGGGATCCAATCCGCGAAGTCCGCCGGCATGCAGTAATTGCACCGAAGCGAGCAACGATCGGTGAGCGAGACTCGCATATCGCGGTGCACGCGGCCGTACGTGTCGACAAGATTCGTTGACTGTTCGCTCATGCGCAGTTCACCCACTCATCGGTTCCGTCGTCGAAGACTTGATGCTTCCAGATCGGGATTCGCTTCTTGGTCTCTTCGACGAGTTCCACGCACGCCTCGAATGCCTGGCGGCGGTGCCGTGCACTGGCCGCGGCCACCAACGCGGACTCCCCGATGGGAATCAGGCCGTGGCGATGCGCCACCGCAACCGCCACAACGTCATGGCGTACTGCGACCTCAGCAGCCAGTTCGCGAAGTACCGACTCTGCGCCGGGATGGGCTTCGTAGGTGAGCGACACAACGGACCGACCGTGATCGTTGTCGCGAACGTCGCCGGTGAACAGCACGCTCGCGCCCGCCGCGGGGTCCGCGACGCTCAGCCGCAGCCG
>Ga0102938_10003671_pt1 | contig 11413 bp, 9 predicted proteins | sample SalPonR2_B_D2_MG_FD_84516 | JGI IMG/M metagenome (GOLD analysis project Ga0102938, IMG submission 84516) | Salt pond soil microbial communities from South San Francisco under conditions of wetland restoration - Salt Pond MetaG R2_B_D2_MG | ecosystem: Environmental > Aquatic > Marine > Intertidal... | reverse complement strand
GTCTGAGGGTAGTTGATTTATTAGAAAAACACAAAGATAAACAGGGGCTGAACTTAACATATGAAGTAAGAGATGGTATTTTAAACCACAGAGGCAATAAAAAGCCGGAAACATTAGAAGGAAGAATTGTAAAAATAGCCGACAGAATAGCTTATTTGAATCATGATATTGATGATGCTATTAGAGCAAAAGTGATAAAAAAAGATGATATACCTTCTGATGTAGTTAAAATTTTAGGTTCCGATCATGGAGAGCGTATTAATAATATGATTACAAATATAGTTGTAAATAGTACTGATAAAAATGATATTATGATGAGTGATAAAGTACAATTTGCAACAGATAAATTAAGAAACTTCATGTTTGAGAATATATACTTGAATAAAAAAGCAAAAAGTGAAAACTATAAGGCCGAAAAAATTTTAAAAGATTTATTTGCTTATTATTTAGAAAATACAAATAAAATACCAAAAGACACATTTTTAATAAAAGAAGATAAAGAAATTAGAGTTAAAGATTATATCGCCGGCATGACAGACAGATATGCAATAAAAAAGTTCAAAGATATTTTTGTGCCTTTGCCGTGGGATAAGTAATTTGACATAGATATTTTATTGATATATAATATAACATCAATGTTTGATAGAATGGTGGTAATATGCCATATGCAGTGAGTGATGAAAAATTAGAAGAAATAAAAGACCTTAATGATATTGTAGATGTATTAGGAGAGTTTATTGAACTTAAAAGAGCCGGGACTAATTACAAAGCTTTATGTCCTTTTCACAATGAAAAGACTCCATCTTTTGTAGTATCTCCAGATAAACAAATATATCATTGTTTTGGCTGCGGAGAAGGAGGAGATGTCTTTTCTTTTTTGATGAAATACAACAATTATACTTTTATGGAAGCTGTTGAATATTTAGCAGATAAAGTAGGTATAAAGCTTGAACAGGTTTCAGAAAAAAACTCAGAGAAGAAAGAATTACTATATAAAATAAATAGAGAGGCTGCTATATATTTCTATGGAAATTTAAAAAAAAGCAAAGAAAGTATTAACTACTTAAGAAGAAGAGGAATAGATAGCAAATCTATAAAAAAATTCGGTATAGGATATGCTTTAGATAGTTGGAATGGTTTACTTGATCATTTAAAATCAAAAAACTATAAAGATAAAGATATTGCTGATACCGGATTAGTAATCGAAAGAAATAAAAGTGAAGGATATTACGATAGGTTCAGAAATAGAATTATTTTTCCTATAATAAATACTAAAAAACAGGTTATTGGCTTTGGTGGTAGAGTCCTTGATGATTCTCTTCCAAAATACCTAAATTCCCCGGATTCAGAGATATTTTCAAAGGGAAAATATTTATATAATTTAAATAATTCAATAAAAAATAAAGAAACAAACTACATAATTTTGACAGAAGGTTATATGGATGTTATAAAACTCTCAATAAATGGGTATAATAATACTGTAGCATCTTTAGGGACAGCATTAACAAAACATCAAATCAGACTTTTAAAGAAATATTATGATGTATTTTATATAGCATATGATTCTGATGAATCTGGTAAAAAAGCTGCAATAAAAGCCTTGAATTTATTTAAAAATCAAAATTTAGAGGCAAAAGTAATTGTTTTTCCTAATAATATGGATCCTGATGATTATATTTCTAAATACGGAAAAAGCAAATTCAGAGAAAGGTTAAATGAGAATCTTGATTACTTTGAATTTTTACATAGTTACTACAGCAGTAAATATGATATCAATACAAATAAAGGTAAAGTAAAGTATATTGAAGAATTTTTTGGAAATATTAATAATGTTTCTAATTCAATAGAAAGAGAATTGATAATAGAAAAAATATCTGAAAAAACTCAAATATCAAAGGAAAATTTACTTAAAGAATTTAGCAAGAAATATTTAAACAAGAAAAAATTTAAAAGCGATTTCAAAAAGAAGAAAAAAGAGGTTAAAGGTATTAATATAGAAAATTACTTTACAACATTAGCTGAAAAAGTATCAAAAAATGAAGAACTATATGAATACACAGTAAACAAGTACAGTGAAACTTTCAAAAAAATATTCGGAAACAACTTTTTTGAGGATTATAATTTTAAACTAACCAAAGATTACAGTTTTGAAAACTCATTAAGTACGGATGAAATTGATTTTATGGTCAATAAAATTTTGATAAAATATCAAGAAAAACAATTGTCAGAGTTAAGACATAAATTAAATAACAACCCCAACAATGAAGAAATACTTACAGAAATAAGTAAAATATATAAGGAAATAAAAATATTAAGACAAGGGGGTATCAATTAGTTAATGGATAAAAAATTTGAAAAAGTAAAAAATAAGTTTATAAAAAAAGGAAAAAAAGAGGGTATAGTTCAATATAAAGCTATAGAAAAAGAGCTTGAAAAACTTGAAGATATTGACCCGGATGCAATTGATGATTTTTATAAAGAGTTAGATGAAAATGATATTGAAATTGGAGGATTACCTGATGATATAGATTTGACATCTGATGACGATGAAGATGATGTTGAAAAAGCAAAAAAAGAATCAGCTTCGGATGAAGCACTTTTAAAAGGTGTTAATGTTAACGACCCTGTAAGAATGTATTTAAAGGAAATAGGAAAAGTCCCACTATTAACTGCCGAAGAAGAAATAGAGTTAGCAAAAAGAATGGAACAAAATGACTTAGAAGCAAAGAGTAAATTAGCTGAAGCTAACTTAAGACTTGTAGTAAGTATAGCTAAAAGATACGTAGGTAGAGGGATGTTATTTTTAGACCTAATTCAAGAAGGAAATCTTGGTCTAATTAAAGCAGTTGAAAAATTTGATTACAGAAAAGGATATAAATTTAGTACATATGCTACATGGTGGATTAGACAGGCTATAACTAGAGCTATAGCTGACCAGGCAAGAACTATAAGAATACCTGTACACATGGTTGAAACAATAAATAAACTAATAAGAGTTAAAAGACAGCTTCTTCAAGAACTTGGAAGGGAAGCAACCCCTGAAGAAATTGCAGATGAAATGGATATAGAACCTGATAAGGTAAGAGAGATACTAAAAATAGCACAAGAGCCTGTTTCATTAGAAACACCTATTGGAGAGGAAGAAGACAGCCATCTTGGAGACTTTATACCTGATGAGGATGTTTTAGCACCATCAGATGCAGCAACTTTTATATTGCTTAAAGAGCAGCTTGTTGATGTTCTTGATACCTTAACAGAGAGAGAACAAAAAGTATTAAGATTAAGATTTGGACTTGATGATGGTAGAGCAAGAACCTTAGAAGAAGTAGGAAAAGAATTTGATGTGACTCGAGAAAGAATTCGTCAGATAGAAGCTAAGGCTCTTAGAAAATTAAGACATCCTAGTAGAAGCAAAAAATTAAAAGATTACTTAGAATAAAGATTCGGTTTCGAATCTTTTTCTTTTAGGAGATTTTTATGAATAGCGAAAGAATGGAAGGTATATTAAAACTTATACCTAAAAGCGAGATAGTTGTAGATATTGGTACTGATCATGCTTATATACCTGAAGCAATAATAAAAAGAAATATTGCTAAAAAAGTAATTGGCACAGAAATAAATCATCAACCCTATTTAAAAGCTAAGGATTACATAGAGAATAAATCATTAGATGAATCTATTGAAATTAGAAAAGGTGATGGATTAAATATAATAAATCCAGAGGAGTTAAAGGTAACTGTAATCGCTGGAATGGGAGGACTGTTAATAAATAAGATAATTAATGAAAATATTTTTAAATTTTCCGAGGGAGACATTTTAATTTTGCAACCGATGAATGCAGTTGACAAGACTAGAATGTTTTTAGATAAAAATAAATTTGAAATAATAGATGAAATTTTATGCAAAGAAGATTATCATTATTATACGGTTTTAAAATCAAGATTTAGCAGAAAACATACTTTTAAAAAAAATAATTTAGACTATATTACTAACGAAATATTATTCAAAAAAAGAGATAAGCATATTGAAGAATATATAAATATAAAAATTAAAAAAAATAATATAATCATAGATAATATAAAGAAAAATAGCTCAAACAAAAGCAAAATAAGAAAATTAGAAAATATTAATAAGAAATTTAAGGAGTTGTTAATAAAATATGAATTTAAGTTATATAGTTAAATTACTGGAAGAACTTTATCCAAAAAATTATTCCGACGACTGGGACAACTCTGGTGGACAGATTATAAATTTTGAAAAAGATATCAAAAATATAGTTGTTTCTTTAGATATAACCGATAAACTAATAGAATTTTCAATAAAAAACAATGCAGACCTAATAATAAGTCATCACCCTATGTTTTTTGGAGGATTGGATAGTATAGATGTAAACACATATAAGGGCAAAATGATAAAAAAAATAATAGATAATGAAATTAATATTTATTCAATGCATACGAATTTCGATATGGCTTCTCAAGGAATGACAAAACTTATAACAAAAAAACTTGGCTACGACTATTTTGATGTTTTGAAAGCCCAAGATGATAAAGGTATTGGATATGGTGGTGTTTTAGATTTAGGAAAAGATTTTGAGAAGAATGATTTAATAAATCTTATAAAAGAAAAATTTGAAATCAAAGACCTTAATTTTTTTTCAACAGGGAAAAAAAATTATAGAAAGCTTTCCTTTTGTGGAGGAAGCGGTGGAGATTTTATTAAAGAAGCGGCGAAGGTATCAGATATTTATGTCACAGGAGATATCAAACATCATGATTATCAAAAAGCCTATGAACTAGGATTGGATATCATAGATATAGGCCATTATAATTCTGAAAGATTTTTTATAGAATATGTCTCAGATATAATAAAAACGAAAAACATTAACATAAATATAGAAACATTTGACAGAAATATTTTTAAGAGTATAATTATATAGGTTAAAATGAGTAAGTTGGACAGTCGCATTTAAAATTAAATGAGGAAAGTCCGAGCTTTATAGAGCAGAGTGCTGGCTAACGGCCAGTGAGGGTGACCTCAAGGATAGTGCAACAGAGATATACCGCCTTTTATAAGGTAAGGGTGGAAAGGTGAGGTAAGAGCTCACCAGCAGTTAGGTGACTAACTGGCTATGTAAACCCCACTCAAAGCAAGACCAAGTAGGGACGTGGAATGGCTGCTCGTCATATCCCGTGGTAGGTCGCATGAACTTTTTGGCAACAAAAAGTCTAGATAGATGACTGTCAAAACAGAACTCGGCTTATAGACTTACTCATTTTATATTTAATAATATATAAAATTCGATATCTGATTTTTATAAATATAATAAATTGTAAATTTATAATTGGCTAAATTTAAACAATTTGTACACATTTACCAAAATTTTGGTCATATGACAACAACTTTTTGTTGAAATTGATAAGAATTATTGTTAAAATATTAATAATGGAGGTGTGTTATGAAAAAAGGAAAAAAAATATCAGATGCAGTTATTAGAAGATTACCAAAATACTATAGGTATTTAGGTGATTTAATAAGTAGTGAAATTAACAGAATTTCTTCTAGCGAATTAAGTAAATTGACCGGCTTTACGGCTTCACAGATAAGACAAGACCTTAATAATTTTGGTGGTTTTGGACAGCAGGGATACGGGTATGATACTAAAAGATTACATCAAGAGATAGGAAAAATATTAGGATTAAATAAAAAATATAAGGTTGTAATAGTAGGAGCTGGAAACATAGGACAAGCAATAGCAAACTATGCAGGATTTTATGAAGAAGGCTTTGAAGTTTTAGCATTGTTTGACAAGAACCCTAAATTAATTGGATTAAAGATTAGAGATATTGAAATAAAGGATATTGACGATTTAGGAGATTTCATAAAAAATAACGAAATACAGTTTGGTGTTATATGTACACCTAAAGAATCAAGTCAAAACATGGCAGATATACTAACGGAAAACGGTATAAAAGCTATCTGGAATTTTGCTCCCTCAGATATAAAAGTTCCAGAAGGAGTATCTATTGAAGATGTAAGGCTTAATGAAAGTTTATACATTCTTACATACTATTTAACAACAAGTAATGGGAATTCAGAAGAATAATTTTATTAAATGGTATTATAATTAATTTTAAGAGAGGCTTTCAATAGAAAGTCTTTTTTATTAATTTATGGAGATGATGAAGTGAAAGTTAGCTTTTATAAAAACAAGGTGGAAATTAGAGAATTATCCGAAGAATTTGAACCAAAGCATATATTTGAGTGTGGCCAATGCTTTAGATGGAACAGAGAAGAAGATGGAAGCTACACGGGAGTAGTTCAGAATAAGGTTTTAAATGTAAAAAAATCAGGTGATTTGATTATTTTAAACAATACCAACAAAAAAGATTTTGAGAGTATTTGGATTGATTATTTTGATTTAAATAGAAATTATTCAAAAATAAAAACAAGACTATCTGATAGCAATTTAAAAAATATAGTAGAGTTTGGAAAAGGAATTAGAATACTAAATCAAGATGAATGGGAAACACTGGTTTCTTTTATAATCTCTGCTAATAATAGAATTTTAATGATTAAAAGAGTTATTTATAACTTATCTAAAAATCACGGGCATTTTATTGGGCATTATAGAGGAAAAGAATATTACAGTTTTCCGACAGCAGATAAAATTAATCAACTAAGTGAGAAGGATCTTCGACTTATGAAAACTGGATTTAGAGCTAAGTATATCAAAGACGCGGCTGAAAGAGTCTCAAAGGATAAAGAGTGGTTGTACAATTTGAAAGATATGTCATATGATCAAGCTCTAGAAGAAATAAAAAAAATAAAAGGAGTTGGAGATAAAGTAGGAAACTGCATACTTCTATTTTCCATGAAAAAACATGAGGCTTTCCCAGTAGATATTTGGATGAAAAGAATTATGGAACAGGTGTATAATATAAATGGTAAACCAGAAGAAATTAGAAAAAAATCAGAAACTATTTTTGGTCAGTATTCAGGATTTGCACAGCAGTATCTTTTTTACTATGCTTCACAGGGGAAATTAAAGGAATAACACCGTAATTAGCCGTATATAAGAGATATATAAAGATAAATAGAGATATTTAAACATATATAGCTCTAATCAACTATAGTTGCGGTTGATTCATAGGTAATATTAAAGTATTATATAAATTGTAAGCTTTAGCACTCAAATTATATGAGTGCTAACAAAATGAATAAAAAAGGACTAAGGAGGTATAATAATATGAATATTAAACCATTAGGAGACAGAGTTTTAATAAAGGCTGTAGAAGCTGAAGAAACAACAAAAAGCGGAATAGTTTTACCCGGAACAGCAAAAGAAAAGCCACAAATGGCTAAAGTAATTGCAGTTGGCTCAGGTATCTTAAATGATGATAAGAAAAAAAATGAAATAAAAAAAGGTGACAAAGTTATTTATGCAAAATATGCAGGAAATGAAGTTAAATTGGACGGAGAAGAGTACACAATACTAAAGTTAACAGAAATTTTAGCAGTAGTAGAATAATAAAGAGAGGTGTAAATTATGTCAAAAAAAATACAATTTGGTAGTAATTCAAGAAAAAGTTTAGAAGCGGGAGTTAACAAATTAGCAGATACAGTGAAAGTAACATTGGGACCTAAAGGTAGAAATGTTGTTTTAGAAAAATCTTTTGGTTCTCCTTTAATAACTAATGATGGAGTAACAATAGCTAGAGAGATAGACCTTAAAGACAAGTATGAAAATTTAGGTGCTCAGCTTGTAAAAGAGGTTGCGACAAAAACTAACGATGTAGCAGGAGATGGAACTACAACAGCTACAATCTTAGCTCAAGCAATAATCAGAGAAGGCATTAAAAATGTAACAGCTGGTGCGAATCCAATGATGCTGAAAAGAGGAATTCAAGAAGCAGTAAAAGTTGCTACAGAAGAATTACAAAAAGCATCTAAAACTATTGAAACTTCAGAAGATATTGAACAAGTTGCTTCTATATCAGCAACGGATTCAGAAATTGGAAAACTTATAGCACAAGCTATGGATAAAGTTGGAAAAGACGGGGTTATAACTGTTGAAGAATCAAGAAGTATGGAAACAGAATTAGATGTAGTTGAAGGTATGCAGTTCGATAGAGGATATTTATCACCATATATGGTAACTGATACAGATAAAATGGAAGCTAACTTAGAAGATCCGTATATATTAATTACTGATAAAAAAATTACTTCCATTCAAAATATCTTACCTCTTCTTGAAAAAATAGTAGAACAAGGAAAACAATTTATGATTATTGCAGAAGATATAGAAGGAGAAGCATTAGCAACACTTGTAGTAAATAAACTTAGAGGTACATTTAATTGTGTTGCTGTAAAGGCTCCAGGATTTGGAGATAGAAGAAAAGAAATGCTTAGAGATATAGCTATTTTGACTGGAGGAACTGTAATTAGTGAAGAGTTAGGATATGACTTAAAAGAAACTACAATAGATATGTTAGGTAAGGCTAAATCTGTTAAAGTTGATAAAGAAAACACTACTATCGTTGATGGATATGGACAGGAAGCTGCAATAGAAGAAAGAATAAGTCAACTAAAAACTCAAGTGGAAGATACAACATCTGAATTTGATAAAGAGAAATTACAGGAAAGATTAGCGAAATTAACAGGTGGAGTTGCAGTAATAAATGTTGGTGCAGCAACAGAAACAGAAATGAAAGAGAAAAAATTAAGAATAGAGGATGCTCTTAATGCTACTAGAGCTGCTATAGAAGAAGGAATTGTACCAGGAGGAGGAGTAGCTCTTCTTAATACAGTTAAAGCTGTAGTAGAAAAAGCAGAATCACTATTTAATGATGAAAAAACAGGTGCTTTAATAGTGAAAAGAGCTTTAGAAGAACCTGTAAGACAAATTGCTACAAATGCAGGGCTTGAAGGTTCTGTAATAGTTGAAAAAGTTAAGGAACATGAAAAAGGATTTGGATTTGATGTTCTTACAGAAAAATTTGTTGATATGATTAAAGTAGGAATAGTTGATCCGACTAAAGTAACCAGATCAGCTCTTCAAAATGCTGCATCAGTAGCAGCAATGGTTCTAACAACTGAAGCTTCAGTTGTTGATGATGATGAAGATGATGACGATGGAGATGCTATGGGTGGCGGAATGCCAGGTGGAATGCCAGGCGGAATGCCGGGAATGATGTAATTAAATAAATAAAACACTGAATCTGCATAATCTTTATGATTATGCAGATTTTTTATATTTTAGTTATGAAAGATTATAAATTGTTAACTAATTTAAATTTTACAACTCTATAGGTTGTGTTATAATGATATAGTAAAAAAATTGATAGAGTAAGGAATAGTTATGTATAAATACTTAGATAATATAAATTCACCAAAAGACTTAAAAAAATTAAATATAAATGAATTGGGAGTATTATGTGATGAGATCAGAGAATTTCTTATAAAAACGATATCTCAGACAGGAGGTCATTTAGCTTCAAATTTAGGTATTGTCGAGCTAACAGTAGCTTTGCATTATGTATATGATTCACCTTTTGATAAAATGATATGGGATGTAGGTCACCAATCTTATGTACATAAGATTTTAACAGGCAGGAAAGATTCAATAAAAACAATTAGACAAACTGATGGGTTAAGTGGTTTTATTAAAAGGTCTGAAAGTCCTCACGATATATTTGAGGCAGGACATAGTAGTACTTCGATTTCTGCAGCACTTGGTATTGCAAGAGCTAGAGATTTAGCTGGAGAAGATTATAATGTTGCTGCTATAATAGGAGATGGCGCTTTAACAGGTGGTATGGCTTTAGAAGCTTTAAATGACGGTGGGAGAAGAAAGAACAAGATGTTAGTTGTATTGAATGATAATGAGATGTCTATTTCTAAAAATGTAGGTGGAATTTCTACTAATCTCAGTAAAATAAGAACCATGAAATCATACTACTCTGCAAAAGATAAAATTGAATTAATAATAAGCAAAATACCTTATATTGGAAATAAGTTAGTAAGATTAATTAGAAAATTAAAAGAAGGTTTAAAAACAGTTGTTGTTAACGGAGGAATGTTTTTTGAAGAAATAGGATATAGGTATATAGGTCCTGTGGATGGACATGATGTAGAGAGTGTTATAGAAGTTCTAAGGAAGGTTAAGGATGTTGAACACCCAGTCCTACTCCATGTACATACTGTTAAGGGAAAAGGATATATAAAGGCCGAAGAAAAACCGGACTTATACCATGGTGTTGGTAATTTTGATATAAGTAAAGGGCAAATAATTAGTAAAAACAAAAAATCTTTTTCGTCAGTTTTCGGAGATAAATTAAATTATTTAGCTCAAGATAATAAAAAAATAGTAGCAATTACAGCTGCAATGAAAGATGGTACTGGATTAAATAAATTTGCAGATAATTATCCAGAAAGATTTTTTGATGTAGGAATAGCAGAACAACACGCAGTAGCGTTAGCAGCTGGTATGGCTGCAAATAATTTAATTCCGGTATTTGCCGTATATTCTACATTTTTGCAAAGAGCATATGATCAAGTAATTCATGATATAGCAATGCAAAATTTACATGTAGTCTTAGGTGTTGATAGAGCAGGAATAGTCGGAAGTGATGGAGAAACTCATCAGGGAGTTTTTGATACATCTTTTTTAACAAATATTCCTAACTTCACAGTTTTTACTCCCGGAGACTATATAGAGTTGGAAAAATTGCTGGAGTACAGTATAAAAGATATGAATAGCCCAGTTGCTATAAGATATCCAAGAGGTAGTGTGGAGTTTGCTTTAGATATAAAAAGCAAAGATTTTAATCCTTTTAAGTCTGAAACTATCAAAGAAGGGAAGGATATTACCATAGTAACTCATGGAAGAATGATCCAAGAAGCACTAAAAGCAGTAAACAGACTTGCCAAAGAAGGTATTTCTTGTGAATTGATTTATATGAGATCAATTAAACCTATTGATTTTAAAAATATTGGAAAATCTATTGAAAAAACTAAAAAATTGTTGGTAATAGATGAGAGTTTAGAGGAAACAAGCATAAAAGATAAATTAATTTCTAAAATTTTAAACAACTATAAAGACATTAAAACTGACTATTTAACTTTACCTAATAAATTTATAGAACATGGACAAGTTGAAGATATTTTAAGAAGGTATAATTTATCCGAAAATGGTATATACAATAAAGTAAAAAATTTAATAAATAAAAAATAAAATCTCAAGCGAGATTTTATTTTTTATTTGAATCTGTTATTTTGTTCCAAAAAGTCTATCTCCAGCATCTCCTAATCCTGGAACTATATAACTATTTTCGTTTAGTCCTTCATCTATTGAAATTGTAAAAATTTCTACTTCGGGATGTTTAGATACAACTTCATTTATACCAACTTC
>Ga0102938_10003664_pt1 | contig 11419 bp, 7 predicted proteins | sample SalPonR2_B_D2_MG_FD_84516 | JGI IMG/M metagenome (GOLD analysis project Ga0102938, IMG submission 84516) | Salt pond soil microbial communities from South San Francisco under conditions of wetland restoration - Salt Pond MetaG R2_B_D2_MG | ecosystem: Environmental > Aquatic > Marine > Intertidal... | reverse complement strand
GGTAGTAACGTGATCAATTTTGCAGTCACTCGTGATTCATCGGCTGCACTCTTTGGTGGCGTCTTAGAACGGTACGGGAAAACGTGTGAGTGCCCACCATCTCGCCCGGGTCGGCCATATCATGCGGTTGTTCATGATAAGACAGAACTTTTTCCGTTTGGCTTGCGGCTGTATGAGCCCGAATATCGCAATCGGTACCACCTACGTGGCGAAGGGCCTGACGTACGCAGTGCAGTCATGTTCCACCATGGACCAGCCATGACTGAAGGTTGCTTCACCGTCGCTGGTGGAGCAAAACGATTTGTTAGCTGGAAAGAACATTTCTTGAAGCTCTACCAACAGGCAAAGACCCAAGAGATTCGCGTGTGGGTGCAGCCCCGCGAGCTACCCGCATATCTAACCCACCTCTCCCGCTAGTCGGGTGAGATTTTTTTAATTACTAAAAAACACCAGGCAGTGCCTGGTGTTTTTATGCGATACAATTTGTCACTGCTTAGTCTTGCGTAAGCCTATGCAATAGCGACAGAAACGGAGGAAGCTACGCTTCGTCTTCAGTTGTCTGAATCGAGGCAATCATCTCCTGCTTCTCGCTACCGGCAAAACCAGTACCAGCGGGGATGAGACGGCCGATAATGACGTTTTCCATCAGACCAGCCAGACTATCTTCACTCCCCTTCACCGCCGCATTAATGAGGACGCGGGTCGTGTTTTGGAATGAAGCAGCCGACAGGAAGCTCTTACGTGAGAGCGAGCTCTCTGTAATACCGGTGATGAGTTTCTCACCTTTCGCACCCTCTTTGCCAGCGTCTTTGAGTTTGTTGTTGGTGTCAACGTAGATCCACTCTTCGACAATCTCGCCCGGCGTAAAGTGTGAGTCGCCCGCGAGCGTAATCTTCACACGACTCATCATTTGCTTCACAATCAGCTCGATATGCTTACGGGCAATGGTTACACCTTGTAGTTCGTAGATTTTATTAATCTCAGAAATAATGTAATCCTGGGTTGGTTCAACCCCACCAAACTTGAAGAGTTCCGGGAGGTGCGCTGAACCGTCGGTCATCAGCTGTCCGGCCTGTACCGTATCGCCTTTACCGACAGTAACCACACGACGAGGTGACACTTCGTACTCGACATTGTCCTTCTTCTTTGGTGCACCAGGTGCATTCATATCTGGTGCCATCACGATGACACGCCCATTACCCTCGCGACGAATTTCTGAAATAACACCCGTGTGCTTCGCGACAACTGCCGGAATCTTAGGTTGCCGCTTCTCAAAGACCTCCTCTACACGCGGAAGACCTTGCGTTACGTCACCACCCTGACTCGCTGCACCACCGGCGTGCTTCGTATTCATCGTTAGCTGGGTACCTGGCTCGCCAATCGCTTGCGCAGCCACCGTACCCACCGCTTCACCGATATCAACCAGTTTGTTGGTGGTAAGATCGATACCGTAACACTGCTGACACACGCCCCGGAGGGTCTTACAGGTCATCGGTGAGCGTACGACGACCGTCTCGCAAGTACTCTCCTCCACCGCAATGGCGTCGCGGCGACTGAGCATGTGTCCTTTTTTGAAGAGCACGGTACCCTTAGTGTCAGCCGCATCTTCAGCGAGCACGCGACCCTTGATGGCTTTCGAGAACGCAATTTCAATACCAGAAGCAGAAATCCGATTGATTTGCGTGCCAGCCTTAGTCTTACAATCGGCCTCGGTCACAATAGCGTCTTGCGCGACCACGAAGAGACGGCGGGTCAGGTAGCCGGCTTTAGCCGTCTGCAGGGCAGTATCAGCCAATCCTTTACGCGAACCGTGGGTGGTGTTGAAGTACTCAATTGGTGAGAGTCCCTCTTTCATCGAAGAAATAACGGGCGTCTCAAGCGTCTCACCACGAGTGTTTACAATCAGCCCTTTCATACCGGCCATCATCGCAATTTGCCCCATCGAACCACGCGCACCCGACTTCCACATCTCGTAGGCTGAGCCGTGCTCATCGAGTGTTTCTGGTAGCAGCTGCTCGATATCACTTTTTGCTTTGTGCCAAATATCGACAATCATGCGGCGACGTTCAGCTCGAGAAATGAGTCCTTCATTGAAGAAGTCATACACGCGCTGCTCCTCTTCGCGCGCACCGACGACCACCTTGTCTTTGTCCACCGGGACGATAACGTCGTCAATTCCCCAAGTAGTACCAGATACGGTTGCGTACTGGAACCCAAAGCGCTTCAGTTTATCGACAATCGGCGGTACCGCATCAGTACCACGGTCATCGATAATATCGATAATAATCTGGAACAACGTTTTTTGTACAACCGTATCGTTAATGAAGGGATGGTCACTTGGTAACACCGAGTTGAAGAGTAGCCGACCGACTGTCGTCTCAAAGAGCTGCCCTTCGTACTGAGCGTACTTTGGTGTATCAGTGGCGAGCACCTTAATCTTGGCGCGGAAGTCGACCAAGTTGTAGTCATACGCGTTAATCGCATCGTTAGGTGAGCTGAAGTACTTACCTTCACCATGCGCACCATCAATGGCTTTCGTCATCCAGTAGGCACCGAGAGCCATATCCAAGAGTTTCTCAGACACTACTGGTTCGCTCGAACCTGGTTTAAGGATATTTTTGTTCGCTGAGATAATCTCGGCTGCCTCCAGCTGTGCCTCTTCAGAGAGCGGTACGTGGACTGCCATCTGGTCGCCATCAAAGTCGGCGTTAAAGGCACGACACACGAGTGGGTGTACCTGAATTGCGTTACCTTCAATGAGGACCGGGCGAAATGCCTGAATACCCTGCCGGTGGAGTGTTGGTGCACGGTTTAAGAGCACATGTTTACCGTCAATCACATCTTCAAGGATTGCCCATACCTCGGGCACCCCATCTTCAATGAGTCGGCCAGCTCCACGAATGTTATAGGCCAGTTCTTGGCGAAGCAATTCCGCAATTACAAATGGGCGGAATAGTTCCAGCGCCATGTGCTTCGGTAGACCACATTCGTCAAGATCGAGCTCCGGACCGATCACAATGACGGAGCGCCCCGAGTAGTCGACTCGCTTACCGAGGAGGTTCTGGCGGAAGTACCCCTGCTTACTCTTGAGGTAATCTGACAGCGACTTGAGCGGTCGGCGCTGCGCCTGACTCATCGCCGAGTAGGCCGTATTACCATGACGGATTGAGTTGTCGATAAGAGCATCGACTGCCTCTTGCAAGATACGCTTCTCGTTTCGGAGAATCACATCCGGTGCCATAATATCGATCAGTTTCTTCAATCGGTTATTACGGTTGATAACCCGCCGGTAAAGATCGTTTAGGTCTGAGCTGGCATGGCGACCACCCTCAAGCGCCACCATCGGTCGCAGCGCTGGTGGAATGACCGGAATACGGGTGAGAAACATCCATTCCGGACGTACGCCGGCGTGCACCATACCGCGAATGAGCGAGAGACGCTTGTCGAGCTTAACGCGCTCAGCCGCTCCTGCCTTCGTACGCTCTTCTTCAAGACGGGTGCGTAAAGCTTCGAGATCGATGTTTTTAAACAGTTCGTACACACTCTCTGCGCCGATCTTGGCTTCAAAGAGGTTTGAGTACTTCATCGAGAACTTGTGGAAGTCGTTCTCATCGAGTACGGTGCCCTGCTTAATGCGCTCGATTTCTTTTTTGGTTTCGTCGGCGCGCTCCTTGAGTGCCACCTTGGCATCATCGTTGTTGAGCTCCTTCAGCTTTGTCTTGTACTCAGTCTCGAGCTCACTGAGGAGTCGTGCCCGCTCGGTTTCCGACACGTTCGTAATGATGTAGCCGGCAAAGTAGATTACCTTCTCGATTGATGCGGCCGTGATACCAAGAATGAGCGCGATGCGGCTCGGTACCCCACGCAAAAACCAGATGTGCGAGACCGGTACACACAACTCAATGTGTCCCATTCGCTCGCGTCGAACGATGGCTCGCGTTACTTCGACCCCACACTTCTCACACTCAATACCCTTATACCGAATACCACGATACTTCTTACACGAACACTCAAAGTCTTCGACGGGGCCAAAAATGCGCTCATCGAATAGTCCGTGCTTCTCTGGCCGCTGGGTGCGGTAGTTAATCGTCTCTGGCTTGGTGACCTCGCCGTGGGACCACTCGAGGATACTATCGGGCGCCGCCAGCTTCAGACTTACCTCGCTGAGGTCAGCTGGTTTGCGACGTGGGCGCTTAGTTGGCGCTGCCGCGGTGTTTGTCTCGTTGTTTGTTTCTGTTGCCATAGTGAATGTATTACGAGTGGTTACTAATCGTTGCGATGTGACTCAATCCCAGAGTCAATATCGCGGGCTAATTTGACGTCGAGCGCAAGACCTTTCAATTGGTTTACGAGTACGTTAAAGGCCGCCGGGGTGTGTGGGTGGCTAATCTGCTCGCCACGCACAATGGCGTCAAAGGCAGCCGAACGTCCCACAATATCGTCTGACTTAATAGTGAGCATCTCTCGCAGGGTGTAGGCGGCACCGTAGCCGAGGAGTGCCCAGACCTCCATTTCTCCAAAGCGCTGTCCACCAATTTGCGCTTTACCACCAAGCGGTTGCTGGGTAATAAGGCTGTATGGACCAATCGACCGCATGTGAATCTTATCTTCCACCATGTGGTGCAGCTTCAAGATGTACATGTAGCCGAGCGCGGTCTTCTTCGCAAACTCTTCACCAGTACGACCGTCACGGAGCTGGATTTTTCCATCCTCGGGGAGACCGGCTGCTTTAAGCTCGGCTTTCACATCGTCTTCTGAGGCTCCCGCAAATGGTGGTACGACTGCCTGATACTCGAGAGTATTAGCCGCCATACCAAGGTGCAGCTCAAGAATTTGGCCGAGGTTCATACGACTCGGTACACCTAGTGGTGTAAGGAGAATATCCACCGATCGACCATCTTCCGTAAATGGCATATCTTCCTCGGGCAGGATACGCGAGATAACGCCCTTGTTACCGTGTCGCCCAGCCAGCTTATCACCAACCGATACGTTACGAATTTGCGCTACGGTAATGTGGATACGCTTAATGACGCCACTCTCGAGATTATCACCATTCTCGCGAGTAAATACTTTCACGCCGATAATGCGCCCCTTCTTGCCGGCCTCGAGACGAAGACTAGTATCTTTTACATCTTTAGCTTTTTCACCGAAGATTGAGCGTAGGAGTCGCTCTTCTGGGGTCAGCTGCGTCTCACCTTTAGGAGTTACCTTACCGACCAAAATATCGCCTGCACGGACTTCGGCTCCGACACGGATGACACCGTTCTCGTCGAGGTTACGGAGCTTCATCTCCGACACATTTGGGATGTCGGGAGTAGTTACCTCAGGACCAAGCTTGGTGTCGCGGACGGCCACGTCGAATTCTTCGAGGTGAATAGTTGAGAACTTACTCTCTTTTACTAACCGCTCAGAAATCACAATCGCGTCCTCGTAGTTCGCCCCGCTCCAGCTCATAAACGCCACCAGTGCGTTTTGTCCAACGGCCATCTTACCGTTATCGGTCGATGTGGTATCAGCGAGCAAGTCACCGCGTTTTACCTTTTGTCCTACGGCTACTGCCGGTCGGTGGTAGAATGCCGAGAAGTCATTCGTCTTCTGAATGGTACTAAGGGGGTACTCATCTTTCTTACCGTCCTTGGTCTTTACCACAATGTGCTCAGCATCGACTTCGAGTACCTCACCCGCCTCGCGCGCAATGAGTACCCGGCCGGTGTCGAGCGCCGCCATTTTTTCAATACCGGTCGACACAATCGGTGCCTCAGGCAACACACACGGGGTTGCCTGCTTCTGCATGTTTGAACCCATCAAGGTACGGTTGGCGTCGTCGTGGTTCAAAAACGGAATCATCGACGTCGCAACAGAAAAGGCTTGGTTGGTAGCCACGTCCATGTACTCGACATCTTTGACGTCGACCACTCGTGGCTCACCACCGCGTCGAGCCTCTACCAAGGTTTCTTTAATCTTACCCTTATCGTCGATCGGTAGACCCGCGTGACCAATGGTGTACTGCTCTTCTTCGTGTGCGTTGAGGTAAACGATTTCGTCGGTCACGACTCCTTTGGTGACCTTCGCGTACGGTGTCTCGATAATGCCAAACCGGTTTACTCGAGCGTACATCGATAAACGGAGAATGAGACCAATGTTTGGTCCCTCTGGCGTATGAATCGGACACAGTCGCCCGTAGTGACTCGTGTGAACGTCGCGCACTTCAAAGCCGGCGCGCTCTCGCGTGAGACCACCCGGACCGAGCGCCGACATGGTGCGCAACCCTTCGAGCTCAGAGAGTACGTTCTGTTGCGGCATAAACTGCGACAGCTGATTGGTGGTGAAGAATTCCTTAATTGCCGCCTGGAGTGGGCGCGGGTTAAGAATCTGAATCGGTAGAGAAGTTTCTGCTTCAATCGTACTCATCCGGTCTTGGATGTTGCGCTTCATGCGGGTCATACCTACACGCATTCGCTGCTGCAGCATCTCGCCAAAGTACCGCACGCGACGGAATCCAAGGTGATCGATATCGTCTGGCAGTGCGTTTGGGGTGTGGTTCTTTTCAATGATGCCTTCGATGACAATTTTTAAGTCATCAAGACTTACCGTGCGCTCAGCAGTTGCCTTGGCATCGGTTGAGCGACCGTTGCGCTCGTTAAAGTGGTGGCGACCAATTTCTGAAAGGTCATACCGCTGCTCACTGAAGATAGAGTCGACGAATTCCTTCGCACTATCAATCGTCGCCAAGTCACCGTCACGGAGGCGCTTATAGATTTCTAGGTACGAATCGTCAACTGTTTTGGCTGGGTCCTTGGCTAGTGTTGCCTTCATGTACTCTTCGCCGCGCTCAACGTCTTTAAAGAGCTTTATCATGTCCTCGTCTTTCTCAAGACCGAACACTCGCAGCAGTGAGCTGATTGGGAACTTCTTCTTACGGTCAATTTTTACGTAAATCAGTCCGTCGGCCTCAGACTCAATCTCGACCCACGCGCCGCGGGCAGGAATAAGCTTGGCACCAAAGAAGGTGCGACCTTTGATATCGTTAGACGTGTAGAAAATACCGTAGCTACGCGCCAGCTGCGGGACAATCACGCGCTCAACCCCATTAATGATAAAGGTGCCGTGCTCGGTCATTACCGGTACGTCGGCAAAGAAAATCTCCTGATCTTTCTCTGAGTCGAAGGTTTTATTCTTGAGAATTACCGTTGCCCGTAGCGGCGCGTCGTAGGTAAGTTTATTGGCCTTGGCAAACTCCGGGGTACACTTTGGGGCACCCAGTTCGTACTTTTTAAATTCGAGTTCGAACTTCTTTTCTGAATAATCGGCGATTGGCGAAAACTCTTTCAGAATTTCCTTAATACCATCAGTTACGAGCCACTCGTAGCTCTTGAGCTGTGGCTCAATGAGGTTCGGAAGCTCGACGCGCGGTGCGGGCACGTGCGCGAACACTTTCTCGGGGAGCTGGCCAACGGTCTTACCGCTGCGCAGCGCATCACCTTGTACTGCATCACTCATAGGTATGATATGAATGTTAAATACACAACAATACACACAAAAAGCCCCATTCCCAATGGCTTTTTTCGCGTGTATTTATTTGTGCACGGTTACTAATTGCATCACGTAATTGTGACAGAGCGCGCGAGCCCGAAGGCCCCCACACAAATACATGACCAACTACTTCCCACCTGTCCGTGACTCATTCGCTTGCAGCAGAGTTCGTTAGTGGCCAGAGTGTACCAGAGACATAAATCTTTGCAAGTCTTTGACGTCGCCCCAGGCAACATGAAAAAAGGTAGTGTGCGGGTGTACCAGAGACGTAAATCTTTACAAGTCTTAGTCATTGCTCTCTAACAATAGGCAAAATAGCAAAACGTGAGTCACAAATTCAGGTTTTAATACTTGATTTATACATAAAATTCGCTGGACTCGTAAACATCAGCTTATTTCAAGCGTGTTCATGGATCGTTCTGGCTGGCTGAGTGAGTTACTTGATTCACTCGTTGTATTTGAGCGTTCCGTGCTGGGGTTTCGAATCAATCCTACAAATCGGAAGCTGCATAAGATCAAACGGCAGCAGTTGCGCCTCTTCATTCCGAGTCAGCTCGGCAAAGGGGTGCATAACATAATACGGTCGGGCGCTATTGCCAGCACCCAAACCGAATGCGCTGGCTACCAGATTACCCCAAAGCCTAGGGCACAGCCTGGCACCATGTGCTGCCAGGCTATTCTTTTGCCCGACGCTTTTCAATATCGGCGTGGTTGCCCGAGAGAAACACTTCGGGAACGGTAAATTTTTTATTTTTAAATGTTATGGACTCAGGGCGGGTATACGTCTCCCCCGTAGTCGCCCGCTCGTCTTCAAGCGACTCGAAGGTGCCGAGTACCCCTGGCACTTGGCGTGAGACTGAATCAACAATGGTAAGAGCTGGCAACTCCCCGCCGGTAAGTACGTAATCACCCACGCTCACCTCCTCAGCGTTAAGCGCCTGCTTCACCCGCGCATCGATACCTTCATAACGCCCACTAATGAGCACCAGGTGGTCATATTTTTTGGCGTACTGTTTGGCTAGGGTATTGGTAAGCTGCGTGCCCCGGGGCGACATGATGAGCGTCTTCACCTTCTTTTGGTCGCGCTTGCGCCCCACCGCTTTTTGCCACGCCCGTAAAATTGGCTCTGCTTGCATCACCATCCCCGGCCCACCCCCATAAGGTCGATCATCAACCCGCTTGTGCTTGTCTTTGGTGAAATCACGCGGGTTGTAGTACGCAACCGTAATTTTTTTACCCTTTGATTTCGACCCGGTACCTTTGTTTGTTTTTTGAGCTCTACCAAGAATACTAGAATCGGTGTAGGTCTTACAGACGTCTGGGAAGAGAGTAATGACGTGGAAATGCATACTGCAATACTACAGGGTTAGTCAACAAAATAAAATAGTACAGTTAACTGTACTATTTTCTTATGCCGAATGTAGTTCTGTTCGTAATTTCATCCACAACTTCCCCATTTGATTTTCGCCCGTATTGTCTGCGCCGGTGCCCCAAAAATAGTCGGTATCGTACACTTTGAGCAACTCTCTGCTGCCAGTCGCGAGTAGGACTTCACGCACATCATTGTGCTGGGCTAATTTGGCGCGAAAGATACGCTCCATCAGTGCCAATTTATCAAAGTCTGGTACGAGCTGATTGGTTTGCTTGGCAACTTGTCCGGCGCGCCAGGCATCCATCGGGCTGCGCGCATCGCTAATGGGCTGACGTGCCTCAGGTACTGCCCGCAGCGCTTGATAGGCATGCTCGACGGTTTTGTACACCACACCGTCTAACTCGACCTCGTGGGCCGAGAAGGGTGAGAGGTCGTGCAGTCGTGTCTCGAGAAAATTAATCGGCTCAGATGAATCTGGTTCCCAGTCGAGACCGAAAAATAGATGGTCGGGGTTAGACATAGCTAAACTGTAGCATACACAAAGACCGGTGCGAAGCACCGGTCTTTGTGACCTCATATTTTGAACATCTATAAATGAGATGAAATGGAAAACGCAACAAAATCTAATTCACTGAGTACAGTTCGAGGAAGACAAGAAAAAAGACCCGACTGGGACGAATGCTCCAGGGAGGGTCTTTTTTCGCAGTCTGACAAAGAAATGTGCCAGTGGGTTAGATTTTGAGGTCTTCGATAGCTTTATCGAGGTGCTCATCTGACGCCACTTCTGGCTCTGGTTCGCCACTCATCGTAATGGCGTCGTCGACATCATCGGTGCGATCAATGCGGCCGCCCTCTGGTTCGTTAATTTTAAGATTGACGCGGGCGTCGTGCTTCATACCGACCACGCGTAGAAGCGTGCGGATAGCCTTGGCAGTATTGCCACTGCGACCAATAATCTTACCCATATCCTCGGCGTGTACATCGAGGGTAAGTAGTACTCCCATTTCGTCAACGGTACGATTAATTTTTACGTCTTCAGGATGGTCAACCAGTGATGTGACTACCGTCTCCAGGAATTGCTGATCTTCGTAGGTATCCATATGCGTATATTTAGTTCTGCTATACCTCAATAATACGACGCAAGTCGGAAATAGCAACAGCCCGGCGGGTATACCCGCCGGGCTGTTGCTGGCTACGTAATTAACGACGCAGTTACTCTTTCTTCTCTTCTTCGGTCTCAGCTGGAGCATCCTCGACGGCTGCTTCAGCAGCTGGCTCCTCTTCAGCTGGCGCTTCCTCTGCCGCTGGAGCTTCCTCTTCAGGTTCAGCTTCGGCAGGAGTTTCTTCCTCCGCAACCTCATCTTCCGCTGGAGCTTCGGTTTCTTCTGACGCTGCAGCTGCTTCAGCTTCTGCCTTGGCAGCTGCCTCGGCCTCGGCTTTAGCGGCCGCTTCCTCCTCTGCCTTTTTAATAGCTTCTTCGTCTACAATCGGCGATTTTTTAGGAAGAACGTTTAATTTCTTCGCGTCAATAACCTTTTGTCCGACGAGAATATTGTGCACGGTATCTGAAGGCTGCACACCCTTGGCAAGCCACTCCTTAGCCGCATCCGCTTTCAGCTGCACGTGATTCATTTTAGGGTTGTATGACCCAAGAATCGCGATATGCTTGTTGCTTTTTGGCCCGGTTCGCTTGTCCGTCACCACAATCCGATAGCTAGGATCGTTCTTGCGGCCGACTCGTTGTAATCTCATCATTAACATAACGGCGCAACTCTACTACAGTTGCGCCGTTGTGGCAAGGCTTTTCCAAGCTAACTCATAAGCAAACTTCGGAAATACTTTTCGAAGTCGTCGGTGCGAAAAATCACCCGTCGACAGTCACCATTTGTTATCGCCGAATTGATTTCTTCGACAATTTCTTTCCGCGACAATGGTCTGTGCTCGGCAGTTATTATCGACACGCCTTCATCGGTCTGCAACTCCCTTTCCCACCACTTTTCTTCTAAACCTCCCCCTTCGGTAGACAAAAAACGAACTGCTATATCGCCCACCACCAGTTCAGGGAAATGTGTCGAGTCGATGAGGTAGTAGATGGTATCACTTACCTGCTGCATTAGGGTACCTCTAAGAACGGTTGTATTTACTTCAAACATATCGTAGCGAAAATGGTAGGTCAATGGTAGACTGCCCAGCAATATTATGACTGAAACAAAAACCTACGAGGGCGTGATTCGCGTCCGTGGCAAAGGCACTGGCTTTGTCGGCCTGGAAGATTTTTTAGAAGATATTCTTATTATTACCGAAAACCTTAATTTTGCGTTGGATGGCGACCTGGTTGAGCTCGAACTCTTACCGGCCGTTCCCGGCGAGCGGCGCCAAGGTAAAGTAGTCCGTGTCGTTGAGCCTGCCCGTAGCGAATTTATCGGTACGGTCAAGCAGAACGAGCAAGGCCAGTACTACCTCCACCCCGACAACTTTCGTATCCACGTACGGCCACTCTTACCGGACGCGTCG
>Ga0102938_10003661_pt1 | contig 11427 bp, 6 predicted proteins | sample SalPonR2_B_D2_MG_FD_84516 | JGI IMG/M metagenome (GOLD analysis project Ga0102938, IMG submission 84516) | Salt pond soil microbial communities from South San Francisco under conditions of wetland restoration - Salt Pond MetaG R2_B_D2_MG | ecosystem: Environmental > Aquatic > Marine > Intertidal... | reverse complement strand
CGTGCAGCGCGTAGGGACCCACCGTGGTACAGATCACGCGCGTTCTCTGCGCCAGCGAATCCAGCGATGACCGGTCGTGGCTGTCGGCGATGATCAGCGGCAGTGTGGCAGCTTCCTTACCCAGTCCGGTCCGGATTTCTTCCAGTTTTTTTTCGCTGCGGCCGGCCAGCGCCCAGCGCAGGTCGCCGTCGGCGCCGTGCCTGGCCAGCAGATGTTCGGCCACCAGCCTGCCGGTAAAGCCGGTAGCGCCCATGAGCACAACATCGAATTCGCGTCCTTCGGTCATCTGCCTTTTTCCGGTTGTTCGGGATGCTCACCTTAACCGAATTGGCGAATCCTGCGATTGCCGTTGCCGGATTGCCAGGCGCCGCCGGTCGCCCGCCTGCCGGCAGGCGGGCCGGCACGTGCGTTCGACCCGGGTTCAATGCGGCCAGGGCTGATCCCTGAAGGGCTCGTCGCCGGAAATATGCATCATGGACGTTCCGTCCCTGAGAGACTCGGTCAGCAGATCCGACAGCGCCTGCACGTCGTTGATCCTGATTCGACGGATTCTTACCGTGATCAGGCCCCGGTCCTGAAGATAGCGCAACGTTCTGGAGAAGGACTCCGCCGACATGCCGAGCCTCGACGCCAGCGCCGATTTGGTGAATGCAAGCTCGACCAGCGCCTGGTTGCCGGTCTGCTCGGCAGCGCGATACAGCAGGAACGATACAAGTCGCTGGGATACCGTATAGCCGCTGGCGTACTTGATGTCGCGGACCAGGGCATCGAATTGTCGGCTCAGGCACTCGACCAGCGCCCGGTTGAATCGGGCGTCGACCTGGCTGACGCGTTGAACCGTTTCGCGAGATACGGTCAGCAATTCAACCTTCGATATCGAGTGCGCTTCGTAATGAAAGGGCTGCCCGGAAAAGATCTCGGCCTGCCCGAAAGCCTTGTCCCGGTCCAGCATTGCGATGACCTTTTCCTGGCCCTGCTGCGAGTAGATGGACAGCTTTACAAGGCCCGACCGGATCAGGCGAATACCCGGGCTGAAGGTGCCGGCGCGGGCAATCAGGGACTTTCGGGCATAAGAACTCGTCTGCGAGCCCGCCGCAAGCTGTTCGATACTGCGTTCCGAAAGCGAACTGAACAGGTCGGCCCTTCGCAGCAGGTCCTGTTTTTCGACTTCGTTCATCCGGTGTCCAATGGAAATGCGATCAGGTGTCGGCCCGTCGCGTCGGCAACGGGGCCGTCAAGCAGCATCAAGCCGGTACAGTATTCGAGTACCGCGGCTTTGCTGTTGACCTGGATCAATCTCCCGGATTGTGCCGGTCCCGGCCTGGCTTGGATGTCTGCGGCGCTTCGGTTGTTGCGTCGTCCGGACATTTTCCGAATGTTCCCGCGCCCCGTTGCGACTAGACTGGGTGTTTCTTCAATCGGAGAAACACGCCATGAAGTCAGGAGCAGGACGCTTACGGGTTGCCGGCGCTTGCCTTTCGATCGCAGCCATGGTGAGCGCGGTGAGCGCACAGGAACCCGACGGCGTGCAGCCGCAGGCGCGTCCGGTACCGGCTTGCACGACCGAGGCATCGCCGTATCGCGATTTCGATTTCTGGGTCGGCGACTGGGAGGTTTTCGATCCTGAAACCGGCAACAAGCTGGGCGACAACCGGGTGACGCGGCGCGAAGACGGTTGCCTGATCGTCGAGGAATGGACCAGCGAAGGCGGCGGCACCGGCACGAGCATGAATTTCTACGACCCGCTCCAGGGTGCCTGGCGCCAGGTCTGGCAAAGCGCGCCAGGGTTCATCGACTACACCGGCGGCCTGGACGAACAGGGCCGGATGGTGCTGGAGGGCACGCTGCACATGAACGCCCGGGGCACAAGCGCGCCGTTTCGCGGTCGCTGGACGTCGAACGACGACGGTACGGTGCTGCAGGAGTTCTGGCAGCGCGACGACAACGGCGAATGGCAGACCTGGTTCAGGGGCATCTACCGGCCGCGTTGAAAGAACGGCGCGGACGCTTGCCGGGTGGCATGGCCGGGCGTCCGAGCGGGCTGCAGACGCGCCGATTGAACCAGGACGGTAATCCTATACCGGCCGAGGCATCGGGGAATCCCGCGCTTTTCCCGCCAGTTGACAAATCGAATCCGCGCGAGTCATAGTCGTTCCAAGGGTCGACGCGGGCGGGGCGCGCGCCCGGATGGGGATCGAAAAAAGCAGGGAAACCGGATGCCGGACGCGCCTTTGGAATCCACCGCAACGCTGGTGCACGCCCTTCAGGACGGCGACCTCGCTGCCCGCGAACGCCTGTTCGCACGTTGTCTTCCTCTCCTCCGCCGCTGGGCCCGGGGCCGCCTGCCGCGCGCCGGTCGCAGTCTGGCCGATACCGATGACCTCGTTCAGGTTTCGATGATTCGGGCATTGAAGAACATGGAGCGTTTCGAGGCCGGACGGCCCGGCGCGTTGCTTGCCTATCTGCGCACGATTCTGCTCAATACGGTGCGGGAGGAGTTGCGGCGCAGTCAGCGCTGCGTGGCTCCGACTTCGCTTCAGCATGATCCAGCCGATTCTGCGGCCAGCGTTCTGGAGTGCGCAATTGGTCAGCAGACACTGGATTCCTATGAGCGCGCACTGGAGGCGTTGACCGAGAAGCAACGCCATGCAGTGATTCTTCGATTGGAGTTCGACATGACCTACCCCGAGATCGCCGCCGAGCTGATGACGGAATCGTCGGATGCTGCACGGATGCTGGTCGTGCGCGGCCTTGCCACGCTGACACGGACCATGCGGTGACGCCCGGCCAGGACGATCCGCTGGAAGCATGGAGCGCGCGGCTGGCCGACGGTGAAGCGGTCGACTGGGATGCCGCGCGCCGCGCGCTGCCGGCCAGCGAATTTCGGCGACTGCAGCAATTGGCTGACCTGGCATGCACGATGCGTCAATGCGGCGATTCATCTGCTTCGGCCGGCAGGCGATGGGGCCACCTGGACATCCGAGCGTCGCTGGGCCGCGGAAGCTTTGGTGAAGTCGTCCTGGCCTTCGATCCGATCCTGCAGCGTGACGTGGCCCTGAAGCTGCGTCATAGCGAGTCCCCCGACGACGATCCCGCGCTCTGGATCCGGGAAGCGCGACAGCTGGCGCGTGTGCGCCATCCCAACGTGCTCGCGGTTCACGGCGCCGACACTCATGGCGGGGTGCCGGGTCTCTGGGCGGACCGGGTCCACGGTCTCACGCTGCGCGATCACGTCGAAAACCAGCTGCCCGCGATCGCCGAGCGCCTCGACATCGCGCTTCAGCTGGCGCGCGCGGTCCGGGCCGTCCGCGCTCAGGGGCTGGTTCACGGGGATATCAAGCCGGCCAACGTGATGATCGAGCCGCGGGGTCGGGTCATCCTGATGGATTTCGGCAGCGCTCGCGATGCCGAAGAGGCCGGCCTGGCGCGCGATTCGGCCGGAAGCCCATTGTTCATGGCGCCGGAACGGTTGGACGGCGGACCGGCGAGCCCGGCCGGCGATGTATTCGCGCTCGGCGCGGTGTTCGCGTTCCTTGCCGGCGGGCGCCTCCCGTTCAGGGCCGGCACTGTCGACGAGTTGCGGGGTCTGCATGCGCGCGGCAGCCGGCCGGACCTGGAAGGCATCCGGCCGCGAAGCTATCGGCGGCTGGTCGCGGAAATGCTCGCTGCCGATCCCGGCGCGCGGCCTTCGGTGGAAGCGGTTATGGGGCGGCTCGAATACCTCGTCAGTGCCCCCGCGCGACGCCGCCGGCGGCTGGCGGCAGGCGTGATCGTCGGGCTGCTGGCCGTCGGTCTGGCCATCGCGGTCACCGGATACGTCCGCGTGCGCGATGCCGAGAGCGAGACGGCGGCGGTCAACGAACTGCTGCGCGACGTGCTGGCAGCGCCGCGTGCCACTGAACTTGGTCGCGAAGCCAGAGTCGTCGATGTGCTCGAGCGTGCGGTGTCGGAAGCCGAGCGACGCTTCGAGAACCGTCCGCTTGCACTGGCCCGGGTCCGGGCGCTGGCCGGACGAACGTGGCTCTCGCTGGGACCTCCCGCATCGGCCGAGCCGCTGCTGCGGGCGGCATTGGCGACCTACACCGAGGTGCTCGGCCCGGCCCACCCGCGCAGCATCGGCTTGCTCGATTCGATCGCGCGGGTCGAGCACGCGACCGGGCAGCGGAACGAAGCCGAAGCGACCTGGAATCGCCTGCTCGAGTTGGCCGACGTCGGCCTGGCGACCGACCGGCACGAAATGATTTACGCGTACGTCGGAAAGGCCGGCCTGCGGATGGCGGAAAACCGCACCGATGCGGCGCTGGAGGAACTCGACCGAGCGCTGAAGCTGCATGTCGATGCGCGCACGGCGCGCGCGGCCCAGAGCGCCCTTTCGCTAAAGGCGCTGGTGCTTTCCCGCGGCGGCCGGCTGGACGAGGCGGCCGAAGTCGGTGACGCCGCACTGGAGGACAGCCTGCAGGTCAACGGCCGGCGCCACGTCAACACGCTGATCGCGCGCGACCGCCTGATCCAGATAAGGCTGGGGCGGGGCGAAATGGAGGCCGCCGAGACGCTGGCCCGGGAGAACCTCGCCGATACGATGGACTGGCTGGGCAAGGGCGAGCGCCGCACCGTGATGGCCCAGGTGGCGCTGAGCAACGTGCTGGCCGATCGCGGCCAGATCGACGAATCACTTGTGCTGCTCGATGCCGCGTCGACTGGTGCGCCACATGCATTTCCTCCGGATTCACCGGAGCCGCTGGTCATCGACAGCAATCGCGCTGCCCGGCTTCTCGAGCTGGACCGTCCGCGCGAGGCGGTCGCACTGGCGACCGAGCTGGCTACCCGCATCGAAGCGAGTCCTGCGCCCGTTGGCCCGCTGCCGTGGACCAACGGCCTCAACCGTGCCGAGGGCCTGTACTGGCTGGAGCGTCACGAGGAGGCGCTGGCCTCGGCGTTGCGGATTCACGGTGAAGTGCTCGCCGCGCATGGCGAGAACCATCCACTTGCCCGGATCGCAGACAGCTATCGAGCCGCGGCGCTGATTCGCCTGGGACGCCCGGAAGAGGGCGCGCCGCTGCTCGACGGTGCGCACGCTGCGCTCCGCGCGGCGATAGGCAGTGATCACCCGCAAACGCTTCTGGTCGAGGCCTGGCAGGCTGAAGCGATGGCGTTGTCCGGTCGCCGCGTCGAGGCTGTCGCGGCGATCGAAGCAGTCCTCGATCGGGCCAGGGCGGCGCTGGCACCCGGCCACTACCGGCTGCGCGACCTGAACCGCATCGCAGCAAGGATCCGGCCAGCGGCCTCGAGCTGAAGCCTCCGCGGTGGCAGCCCGGAGTCGGAACGCCGGCTACTCGAAGCTGTCGCCGAAGATCGCGTCCGGATTCAGCGTCCAGGCCTCTACGGTTGCACTGGGCCCCGACTCGGTGAGCCGAGCGGAGTGACTGGTCACGAAGTAACCGTAGCGCTGCTCGGGATGCGCGGAGAAATCGGCAAAGCCCGGCACCGCGCTCGCCCCGACGTGCAGCAGGCTGCCGTCCGGATTGCGGCGGTAGACACGATAGCCGGTGACGCGCGGGTCGTCGACCGCGTCCCACTGAATGATGACGTTGCCGCTTGCATCGCCGTCGACGTTCTCCAGTCCGGTCGGCGGCGGCAGGGCGCCGACCGCTACCGATCGGCTGTTGTTGGACACGTCGGATTCTGCGAGTTGCACCAGGGGATTGGCGACCACGTGCAGCGTGTGTTCGTCGTCGGCGTTGAAGCCGGCCGGCAACGGAATCTGAATCGACAGACCCAGCGGCCGGCCGGCCGGCAGGTCATCGATGGTCCGCGAAGGACCCGGCAGGCCAAGACCGGGGGGATCGTCCCAATAGGTTGCGACCGTGACCGGACCGGTCTCGCTCCAGCCCGTGCCGTTATTGCGCAAGCGGATCTCGAGCGTCGCGCTGCCGCCATCGGGAATCCAGCCCGGCGTCAGCGCGGCCGAGACCAGCTCGAAGTCCGGAAGCATCGGCCGCTCGACCATCACCAGCGTCGCGCCGGCGGTGCCGATGCGGCGTTCTCTGACGCCCGGGATTGCGGCGGGGGTGCCGGACTTGCCGGCGTTCAGGCCGAAGCCGGTGGACTGTTCGACCTGGACCGCACTGGTCAGAACCGCGTTCGACGAAGGGTCGAACACCGCATCGACGCGCCAGTTGACCGCGCCGAGGTTGCTCAGCTCGAACGGATCGGACGGCGCTGGCGGAGCGGTCGGCTGGAAGTCGAACACCATCTGCATCAGCGCCCCGGTGTGGCTCAGCACGCCGACCGGATCGTCGGCGGTCGCGTTATCGACCCCGAGTTGACGGAACGTGACCACGCCCTGGCCGTTCTGGTTGCGGGTCAGTTTCGGGCGCTCGACGAACACCCGGCGGCCCTGGCTGTCGGTGCGTTCGGTGGAGCTGCCGATCTGGCAGATCCCGGCAAAGCACTGGGTGGCGAACGCGGTGTGCAGGCTGCGGCGGGTGCCGAGGAAGGCATCGGCCTCGGTCGCGACCGAGAAGGCCAGCGCCAGCGAGTCGGACGTGAACGGCTGCACCGACGGCGATGCCACGCCCAGCGGCAGTCCGGCGGGTTCCTGGGCGCCGGCCGACTGGCGCAGGAAGCGATACGCGATTCGGCGCTGGTTCAGATCGTAGGTTGCCGTGGAGCCGTCGTTGGACACCGACGGGTTGCGAATCCAGAACACGACCGGATCGCCGTTGAGGTAGGTCGCCGCGGGCTGAAGGTCCTTGGCCGTGCTGCCCGCGTCCATGTCGCGGATCGGCCCCCAGTTGAGGCCGTCGAAGAACGCGTACTGAAGCCGGAGATCGTGGAGATTGACGTTGCCCGACGCGTCATGGACCCAGACCGCCAGGACCTCGCCCCCGGCGGGGCAGTTCGAATCGGTGGCCGGGCAGGCCGCCAGCACCACCCCGCCGTCGCCGCCTGCGGGCGGGGTCAGCGTCATCGGCCCGCTCCAGCCGCCGCCGTCGTCGATCCGGTAGACCAGGTGCTGGGCGGCCAGTGCGCTGGCGAAGTCGCCGTCCAGCGGGTCGTTCGGGTCGCCGTCAAGCGCCATGAACTGCGCTTCCGTCAGGCTGCTCTGGGCCCAGACGAGCACGGACTTGCCGGAATCGTAATAGGCGTGGTCCGCGCCCATCGCGCCGGCGCCGACCGCAAGCGTCTGCAGCGCGGACGGCACGCCGTTCTGGTACAGCTGGAACTGGAGGCTGCCCGAGCCGTCGCCCCAGACCAGGCTGGCCAGCCCGGTTCCGTCGACGGCCAGCGAGGTTCGGTCGATCGGCGGGACTTCGGGAACGGCGCGCGTGGCTCGGGCGACGCGGCTCGCACAACTTGACGGTTCCTGGACGTCGAACAACTCGGCGAGGTCTCCGGCCTTGACGCAGAACGGGCACCAGCCGACCTGGACCTCCCAGGCAACGTCGAGGGCGAATTCGAAGCACGGCTGGCTGGCGGCGGCGTCGAACTGGTTGTCGTCGACCACCAGCGGCATGGTCAGTTCGAAGTTCGGCAGCGCCGAAGCTGTCAGCGAAACCAGGTCGAAGATGATGCTTGCGTCGATCCACAGGTCCAGCCCGGCCTGCGCGATCGCCTTGGTGGTCACATCGACCAGTACCTGTGTGTTGGTCATGATCCATTTGCCGTAATAGGCGTATTTGGCCGTGAACCAGATGTCGGCGCCGATCGTGGCCGCCGCGATCGGCGGGATGCCCCAAGCGTAGCGGAACAGCGGGATCTTGCCGGTGTCCAGCACCGTGATCGGCGTCATGCTGCCGAACGGCACGGGATCGCCGGGCGAGGATCCCGAACCGTTGGCCTCGTTTTCGACAGGGTCGTTCGGGCGATTCACGGCCGTGCTGGTCGCATCGCCAATTCGCCGCCGCGCACCGGCCCCGCTCGGAAGCAGTGTCTGGTAGACATCTGCCGTGGACTCGTTGTCGTTGCCCAGGGCGCCGATGCCGTAGCCGGGGTTCGGCACGTTGATGTCCTGATCGCGGTTCGGTTCAGCGGCGAACAGCCGGACTTTGTTCGGATTCCAGAAGATCGTTCGGGTCGCGAAGTCGCCGGCCTGGTTGATCCAGGTGGGGCCGGCCCGGACATCGATCTGGAAGAAGCGCTGGATCGGGTCGCCGCCGAGCAGCTCGGCCTCGACCCACGCGGTGTGGATGCCCGGCGCGAACGTGGTCAGCTGCGGCAGGTCGATGACGTAGTCGACGCCGTCCTCGCCGCACGCGGCCCCCTGGATCGACAACGGACCGACCTCGTTGCCGTCGATGAACAGCGTCGGATTCTCGAGCAGGCCGAACACCGCCGGCAGGTGCGGCAACCGGAACTGGGCCGCCTGCTCCTCGATCAGCGTCGCGCCGTTGGTGTCCGGGAAGCTCCAGATCGCGCCGAACCGGGGCATCTCGAGCCCCAGTATCGAGACCTGCTGGGACGGAATGCCGGGCATGTACGGGTCGGCAGGAATGCCGAGCGGGGCCGCCCCGCATTCGGGAAGCTCGACCTCGAACACCTCGTCGGGATCGAACGGGAGATCGAACTCGCCGTCGAGTTCGCTCTTCAGTTTCCACAGTTCGGTTTCGTAGTCGTACTGGAAATCGAAGCGCTGGCCGGTGCAGATACCGTCGTCGTTGACCAGCCCCAGCCCCAGGTGGACGGCGCCGATCTTGGCCGAGAAGGTCGCCTTGCCGGGCCCGTTCACGGTGGTATTGATGTCGAGTTGGGTGACGCTCTGGGCCATTGCGTCGTAGAACCAGTTCAACCACGGCACGGCGTTGGCCTGCCAGTCGCCGTTGGAGTTGGTCAGGCCGCTATTGAGCGAGATCGGGCAGCCGGTCACCGAATTGGTGCTCGACCCGATGGCCTGCAGCGCCTGGCCGATCGCGTCCTCGTACTGGTTCGGCGATGCGTAGGCGGCCGACCAGGTCGGTTTCTGCAGCGTGCCGCCGGCCAGCCGGGACCCGGGAAACCCATCCTCGTCGAAATTCCAGCCCGGTGGCACGAACAATGTATTGGCGAATACGTTGACGACTGCGGTTTCGACCGGGGTCTTGTCGCTCTGGCGCCGGACGTTGAAGCTCAGCGTCTGCACTTCGAACGGCTCATAGGTGATGACCACGGCCTGCAGGAATTCGCTGTTGCCGGTGCTCGGCAGCTTGTAGACCAGACCGAGTTCGGTGGTCGCGCCGAATTCGACGAAACCAAAGCCGGCGGCCAGGCTCGGCATCACCGCCTGGCCGGAGAAGTTGCCGGCGTCGTCGAACTCGATCGGCCGAAGATTGACCGGCACGAGCCGGCCGTCGGTCGCGCGCATCGCGGCGGTCCACTGGTAGTCGGCGGGACGGCGGAACGACGGCAGCTGGACCTGCCCGCTGAACGCGAAGGTCTCACCGGGCGAGAGCGGTTTGCCCGGGCCGCTGAACTGGGTCAGCACGACCTCGTCGCCGACCTCGGGCAGGCTCTGGAAGGTGGTCTCGGCCGAGGCGGCAATGCTTCCGCCGGCGACCTGCTCGGCGCGCAGGTCGACCATGCCGCCGAGCGGAACTGGTCGGTCGGACGGAACGACGAACGTGGCCCGCAACTGGCCGCCGGGGTGCTGCACCGGCCCCAGCACCGGAACGTCGTCGTAGTACAGCGTGACCCGCCCGGCGCCAAGAGGTCCGAAGGTCGCGTCGACCAGCGTGCCCGGCGGACCCTGTGTCGGTGCGACAACCAGCAAGGGGGGCGCCATCAGATCGATCGGTGTCGATCCGGCCAGTACGCCGCGCACCCGGGCCTGAAGGCGGTAGCTGCCCGGCTCCGCGACCGGCACGACGAGACGCCCGAACAGCCGGCCGTCATCGCGGGCGACCAGCTCGCCGGCCGGGATCGGCGGGTTGCCCGCCGCGCTGGCCAGCTGGAACTCGATCAGTTGGGAGGCCGGATAGCCTTCGCCGCGCGCGATGAATTCGCTGCCGGGCATCGTCGTGTCGGGCAGCGCGTCGAGCGTTGCGGCCTGCGCGCCACCGCAGGACAGCACCAACAGCGCAATGATCGGACGGATTCGGGACGTGACGAACGGGAAATGACGGGCCATCGAAGTGCTCCGGCAAAGAGGGGCTCTACCCAGTTCAATGCCGGTCCGGCCGCAAGCCGAACGGAAACTTCTTGATCAGGCGTGGTCCAGGCCAAGGTCGAGGTTGGGGGCCGAGTGAGTCAGCGCGCCGATCGAGATCACGTCGACGCCGGTTTCCGCAATCGACCGGACCGTCTCCAGCGTCACGCCGCCCGAGGCTTCCAGCGTTACACCGCTGTCGGCGGCCTTTCGAACGGCTGATCGCAGATCGTCGAGGGAAAAGTTGTCCAGCAAAATACTGTCGGCCCCGCTGTCCAGTGCTTCGGGGAGCTGATCCAGCCGGTCGATTTCGACCGCGACCCGGGTCATGTGCCCGGCGAATTCGCGAGCCCGCCCGAGCGCCTCGGCGACCCCGCCGCACACCGCCACGTGGTTGTCCTTGATCAGTACCGCGTCGCCCAGTCCGAAGCGGTGCGGAACGCCACCGCCGGCCGCGACCGCGGCCAGCTCCAGCGCGCGCAGTCCGGGGGTGGTTTTCCGGGTATGCGCGATGCGCGCGCCGGTGCCGGCCACGGCATCGACATAGGCGCGAGTCAGCGTGGCGATGCCGCTCAGGCGGCCGAGGAAATTGAGTGCCGTTCGTTCCGCGGTCAGGATCGAGCGGGCCGGACCGGACAGCGTCGCAATGCAGTCTCCCGGTGCCAGCGCCTGACCGTCGTCGATGTGCCAGCCGGCTTCGATGCACGCATCGACCTGCGCGAGAGTTTCGGCGGCCGCGGCGCGACCGGCCAGCACACCGGGACTGCGCGCGCGAAGCTCGAAGCGCGCGACGACATCCTGGGGTATGGTCGCCTGACCGGTGACGTCGCCTCGGATGCCCAGGTCTTCTGCAAGGGCGCGGGCCACGATGTCGCGAATTACGGCCACCGGAATCGAAACGCGGCGGCCGTCGCCATGCCTGCCCTGGTTCATGCCGCTCCTCGTTTGCGCGTATTCATCGGCAGCGTCTCGTCCAGCCGTTCCAGGTTGAGTTCGGTATGGGTGACCGGCGCGGTCAGTCCCGTAAAATCACTGCGAGCATGGGCGCCGCGACTTTCCTCGCGCAGCAGCGCGCCGGCGGTTATGAAACGGGCCGCAACGAGTTCATCGGCGGGTCCGTGTTCCAGCGTCAGGCCGTCGATGGTGTCGACAAGCGACCGCAGGCTGTCTCCGTCGCGTTCTACACCGGCATGATATTGCATCGCCTGCCGCAGCTGCAGCAGCAAGGCGCCCGTCAGCGGCCGCGGCAGCTTTGTGACAGGTCCGGTCGCGCGGTGAAGACTGGCGTCGGTGTCCAGGATGCGCAT